>Ga0315336_1003379_pt1 | contig 21359 bp, 23 predicted proteins | sample ASW5metaG_FD_204512 | JGI IMG/M metagenome (GOLD analysis project Ga0315336, IMG submission 204512) | Ammonia-oxidizing marine archaeal communities from Monterey Bay, California, United States - ASW #5 | ecosystem: Environmental > Aquatic > Marine > Intertidal zone | place: USA: California... | reverse complement strand
TAGCGGCTCTCGGCCTGATCGAGGCCCGCCCGCGCGCGGCCGAGCAGCGAGCACGCCATCTGGCGCACCCGCTGGTCGTCCGCCCGGAGCTGGTTCTCCTGACGGTAGAAATTGTAGCCGTAGCCATAGAAGAGGTTGATCCCGACCTTGGCGAGCGGCCCGGCCTCGTAGAAGCCGCTCATCTGGTGGCGCCCACTTCATCGCCCAGCGGATAGAAGCCGGTGGGCTGGCCGCCGATCTGGAACGGCACGCCGGCGGCCGCGTTAGGCGCCGACACCAGGCCCTTGTCCGCCATGCGCAGCGCCAGGTAATAGCGCACCGCCTCGATGGGGCTGAGGCCGATCGCCTGCAGCGAGATCAGCTCGCGCATGCGCTCGTCGCGAGGCATGATCAGCACCTTGAGGTCGTTGAGCATGATGCCGTAGACCTTGAGGAAATCGGTGAGATGCGCCTTCACCGCCTCGCGCACGTCGCTGATGCGCTCGTTGATGTTCTCTATCTTGGTGACCTGGATGATCTGGTTGATCGCCTGCTCGATCGCCGGCCCGGCATAGTCGGCGATCTCCTTGGTGTCGATCACCGCGCCCGCGAAGGGCATGTGGGTAATGAGGTCGAGCGCCTCTTCCTTGCTGTCGATGTGGATGTAGTAGTCCACCACGTAAGCCATCTCCGCCATCTCGGCGCTGGTCGCGACGCCCTCGTTGCGCACCAGGAGCTTCGAGCGGTTGATGTAGATGACCTCGTAGACCCAGGGCGACGAGCCGCCGAAGAACCCTTGCACGACCGAGCCGACCAGCGGCTTGTCCGGCGTCTGCAGCGCGTATTGCCCGGTCTCGTAGACGTTGAGCACCGCGCCGCGGGACTTCAGGATGCAGAAATGGTTGCTTTCGACGGTGAGCAGCGAACCCGATACGATGCTCTCGTCGACGATCTTCATCGCCACGGTCCGGGTGCCCAGCGCATCCGTGCCGTCGCGCTGCAATGACGTGATGACCTGCCTGGTGATTGCCATTTGAACTCTCCGTCGTTTGGTTGAGGGCACGCCCGCGCGTGCCCGGTGCTGTGGATTTACGATGCAGAACAAAGAGTTGGAGCGGATATACGATTCAGTGTCGGAGCCGCGCTAACGCGGCGAGCAGAGGCCCTTGCCCCTGAAGGATTGTTCGAGCCGCGCTGTGCGATCCGTGCGCTGCCGGAAGCCGCCATCGCCGTCGAGCAGGTATTTCGTTCGTTGCTTCGTGGATGCTTGCGGCGCCGTCTTCTTCGCCGTCGCCCTGGCTGCCTGCCGGATCGGCTTCACGACCTCGGCCGCGCGGCGCTCGATCTCGGCGGCGACGCCGGACTCCTGCAAGGCGCGGCTGACGGCCTGCCCGAGCAGCTCCCGACCGGTTTCGCCAAGCAGGGCTTCGCCAAGCAGGCTTTTCTCGCCCAGGAAACCCTTTTCGCCGAGCAAGTTCGAAACCGCCTTGGCGACATCGGCGACCGCGTCGCTAGCGGTGTCGTCGTCAGCGTCGTCGGAAGGCGCCGTCCTCAGCGCGGCGCGCCGGCCGCCTTCCGGTCGAACGCCTTTTGCGCCGCCGCGCGCCTTGGCGAACCACTGCCAGGCGACGAAGCCGAGCGCGAGCACAAACAGAAGATGCGACATGCCAAACCCCGATCAGATCGCCGACCTCAAAATCGAAGGAGTGGGGCAAGCGGTAGTCGACAACGAAGCCCGGGACTGTGCCCGATTTCACAATGTCGCGGGTCGCCGTCTCAGTCGGCCCGCGCTCGATGGTCCGTGTCGATTGCCCGCTCTCAAGATGGCGTAACGTGCCCGCCCTCAGCGCGCCTCGCCACCCGTTTCCGGGCGCCAACGGCCACGCCTGAGGCGTTTCAAAGGCCGTTCCGTCGCCGATCCCCCTCCATCCCTTGCCTCATTCTCAAAGACGTCTTCTTTTCCGGACGGGGCTGTCCGGGAACCATGGATGGCATGCTGCATCGTTGATAAGCGAAGACTGAAATAGCCGCCATACACATTGTCGCGAGCAGTTGGCCGTTTCGACGAAACGAAGAAACGCCTAGAGTTCCGTCGGGCACGACGGACCGGAACCACCGGGGAAGGGGAGCATGGCCATGAATGACGTCAAGCCAGTTGATCCGAGGCCGCTTTCGGAGATCGCCAGCTATCACGCCCATATCTACTATGACGGAGAGGCCGCGCGGCGGCACGCCGAATGGTTGCGCCGGCGCATCGGCGAGCGGTTTCGCGTGCGGCTGGGCAACTGGCATGACGAGAAGGTCGGCCCGCACGAGCAAGCCATGTACCAGGTCTCCTTCGCGCCCGCGATCTTCGCCACGCTGGTTCCCTGGCTGATGCTGAACCATGGCGGCTTGAGCATCCTCGTCCACCCCAACACCACCAACCCAAGGCGCGACCATCTGGTCGACCCGATCTGGATCGGCCGTCCGCTGCCGGTGAAAGGCGACATACTGCCCGAGGATCACGAGGCGGAGGAGGCGCTGGAAGTGAACACGGAGCCGACGCTGGAAGCGTAGGGAAGGCGCGCTTTCGGCAAGGCGCGCCGGCCGCATGGCCAATGCCCGCTCGCCTTGCTTCGCATCGGCAGGTCGGGCCGGCGCCCAGGCCCGGGATTCATTCGTTCCACGAGGCGTTTCATGGTGCTTTGCGGCCGCTCGGCGGTTAGGGTGCCGTGCGGGCGCTGCCTTGCAGGGCAGGCCCCTTGATCCGCATTGGGAAGTGACAGCATGAACAATGAATCCCCCACCGCCGAGACGCTGCCCTATCTGTCGGCGGCGGTTCTCGATCGCCTGGCGATCTCCACGCCGGACGTAGTCGACGAGATCGAACGCCAGATCGTCGGCCAGAGGCGGGGCGAAGTCTGGTGCGCGCCGAAGGCGGCGGTGTGGCCGGGCGACGACCGGTTCATCATGGCGACCCTCGGCGTGGCGTCCGTCCCGCCGGTGCTGGCCACGAAGTCGCTGGTGGTGAACCCGCGCAACGCCGAGCGCGGACTTGCCACGATCAATTCGCTGATCACGCTGCTCGATGCCGGCACCGGGCTGCCGCTTGCCCTGGTCGATGGCAACTGGGTGACGGCCAGGCGCACGGCGGGCCTGAGCGCGGCCGCGGCCAGGCGCATGGCCAGGGACGATTCCTCGTCGGTCGCCTTCATCGGTTGCGGCGTGCAGGCGCGGGGCCATCTCGAGGCGTTCGCCGATCTTTTCCCGTTGCGGGAAATCCGCGCCTTCGGTCGCGGCGCGGCCAATCGCGACGCGCTTTGCCGGATGGCGCAGGCGCGGGGCCTGAAGGCAATCCCATGCGACACGGCGAGGGCCGCGGTGGAGGGCGCCGACATGGTGGTGACGACGGTGACCCTGGTGCCCGAACCCGAACCGTTCCTCGACGCGAACTGGCTGAAGCCGGGAAGCTTCGCCGCGATCACCGACCTCGCTCTGCCCTGGCAGCGCGAAGCGATGCGCCGCTTCGATCGCATCGTCGTCGACGATCTGGAGCAGGAAACGAAGATGCCGAAACCCATGGTCGACCCTGCGCTGGTCGCCGGCGACCTGACCGGCCTGGTCTGCGGCGATTTTGAGGGCCGGCGGAGCCCGGCCGAGACCACGGCCTTCGTTTTCCGGGGGATAGCCGTGGGCGATCTGGCGGTGGCTGCGCTGGCCTATCAGCGCGCGCTGGCGGCGGGAGCGCTTGCGGCGTAGGGGCAAAGCCGGGCAAGACGGGTTCCGGTTCCGGCGCGTCTGCGCAAGCGGCGACCCATATCCCTGGGCGGGCGCGCGGAGCGGTTGTCAGTGGTTTGTCAGGTTGGATTCGCTATGCCGCGCCAATGACGCGCGCAACGCCGTCATGGCCTGTTGGTCGAAACACCAGTCGCACTACAACTTCCCCAACCGAATGGAGATACCATGTATCGCACTCTCGTTATCGCCGCCCTCGCCGGCGTGATCGCCGGACCGGCGTTCGCTGCCGCCACTTGCAGCACCGCAGCGAAATCGAAGTTCCAGCCCAAGGCGACACTGGAGGCGCAGTTGAAGGGCGAAGGCCTCACCGTGCGCCAGATCAAGACCGAAAAGGGCTGCTACGAGGTCTATGCGGTCGATAAATCCGGCAAGAAGGTCAACGCCGCCTACAACGCCGAGACCCTCGAGAAGCTCGACAATGCCGAAGCCGGCGAAAATTGATCGAGCCATGCCGGCGGACGCGCACCCGTCTCGCGACGTGGTGCGCGTCTGGGATCTGGTCGTGCGCGGATTCCACTGGGCGCTGGTGCTGAGCTTCGCCATCGCCTGGTTCACGCCGCAAAGCGCCGAGAACATCCACTACTGGGCCGGCTACGCGGCCGCCTCGCTTGTCGCGTTGCGGCTGGTGTGGGGCATCGTCGGCACGCCCTATGCGCGCTTCTCGCAATTCGTGCGCGATCCCGCCACCGTGCTGCGCTATCTCGGTGCCATCATCAAGGGCAGCGAGGCCCGCTATATCGGCCATAACCCGGCGGGCGGCGCGATGGTGTTGGTGCTGATGGCCATGATGGTCTCGGTGGCGCTGACCGGCTGGATGCAGACGACGGACGCGTATTTCGGCGTGTCCTGGGTGGAGGATGCGCACAGCCTGGGCGCGCACGGCCTGCTGGCGCTCGTGTTCCTCCACATAGGCGGCGTGGTGCTGGCAAGCCTTCGCCATAATGAAAACCTGGTTCGCGCGATGATCACCGGCCAGAAACGCAAGCCCGAATCGGCCGACATCGCCTGAACGCGCCCGCGACCGGGCAAACGCTGGCGTCGGTCGGACGCCGGTGGAACATATCGTCGCTTGCGCGATTATGCCGGGGCGCTCCCAAGGCCCCGGCATTTTCGCGCAAGCCTTAGGAAGAAGGAGTATGCCCGATGCGGCGCTATTCACAGATCACCATCGCCATCCATTGGCTGACCGCCCTGCTGGTCGTCGTCGCCTGGCTGACCTCCGAGGGCGGGCGCCATGCGCGCACCGACCCTTCCTATTTGCACTTCACCGTCGGCCTTGCCGTGCTGCTGCTGGTCGTCCCGCGTCTTTTGGCGCGCTGGCTTGGCGGGGCGCCCCACGTCGAGGATACGCAGAACCGCTGGCTGGACCTTGCCGCGCGCGCCGGACACACGGTGCTTTATCTGTTCCTTATCGCGCTGCCGCTCAGCGGCTGGTATGCCGCCTCGCGCCTCGGCATCCCGGTCTCCTTCCTGGGGCTTGACCTGCCGGCGCTCGCCGCGCCCGTGCAGGGCGCGCCGGGCCTGATCGCCGAGCTGCACGGAACCGGCGGCTCGCTGATCCTGTGGCTGGCCGGCGCCCACGCGCTGGCCGCGATGTGGCACCAGTTCGTCATGAGGGACGGAACGCTGGAGCGGATGAACCCGCTCGCGTCGAACGAGCTCGCCGGCGGCCGCGACTAGCCGGCGCCGACAGGGCACGATGAGAGGCCGCGCCGGCGCGTCCGCGAAAGGGGCGCGCTGGATGTGAATAGCCGGCCGACGTTTGACGCTTAGGGGCAGCTTCCAGTGGCCGGCGCCTGTTGCCTGGTGGGAACAGCGTCCCGGCGCCGGCCCGGCGAATCTGCGATCCGCCGCAATATTCAAGGTAGCTAAAGAACGTCTGCCACGACATGGCGCGATCGCATAAGCAGCATCGCATATGCCTGGCCGCCGCCGAAGCCGCTTGTGCCTCAGCCCGGCTTGCGCCTCAGCCCGGCGCCTGGACGGGTTGGTCCAGCCTGGCATCGTCGACGACGACATTGGCGAGCGGCGCCGAGAGCGTCCAGCGCACGAAGCCGGGCTGGCGCTCCAGCGAGGCGCTGCCTGACAGGCTGGTGGGCACGACGCGCTGCAGCACGATGCTGCCGAAACCGAGCCGCGGTTCGGCCTCTGGCGGCGGCGCGGCACTGCGCGCCGTGCGCTCTTCCCAGACCAGCTCGAAATCGCGGCGTTCCTCGCCTTCGGTCGGCACCCGCCAGCTGACCCGCACTGTTCCGCCATCCGCCGACAGCGCGCCATATTTGGTTGCGTTGGTGCCGAGCTCGTGCAGCGCCATGCCGATATTCTGCACGGCGTTGAGGTGCAGCGTCAGGTCCGGCCCCGACAGCTCCACGCGCCCATCCCGCGCGAAAGGGCTCAGATGCTCTCGCACCAGGTCCGATATGCCGGCGCCGCGCCAGTTGTTCACCACCAGAAGGTCATGCGAGCGCGACAGCGCCATGATGCGCTCGCGGATCTGGACTTCGAACAGGCGCGGATCGGTCGCCCGCTTGGCCGTCTCGCGGATCATCGAAAGGATCACCGCATACTGGTTCTTCACGCGGTGGTTCACCTCGCGCATCAGAAGCCGGATGTGCTGTTCGCTCGTGCGCCTTGCCGTGACGTCGGCGGCCATGCCGAACCATTCGCGGATCTCCCCGTCCTCGCCGAGAATCGGGATCGCGCGCGACAAGGTCCAGCCGGCGGTGCCGTCGGCACGCCGCACGCGGTGCTCCAGCTCGAACACGCCGCGCTCCGCGACAGCCCGGTCGATCGCCGCCTCGACGGCGGGAATGTCCTCCGGGAAGAGATAGGCCTCGCGCCACGACACCACCGGGCCTTCCGTCGTCGACATCAAGCCCCGGCCGTCCAGCTGATGCATTTCCTGCCAGTCCGGGCTCATGCGGTAGATGACGTCGGAGCTGGCATTGACCAGCGCGCGGAACCGCTGCTCGCTTTCAAGCAGCTTTGCCGCCGCAAGCACCCGCGCGGTGGTTTCCGAAACGATGCAAAGCACCGCTTCGACAGAACCGTCCTGCGCCCGCACCGCCGAATAGGAGATGTCGAAATACACCGTTTCGCCCACCCCGCCCGAGCGCTCGATGTAGAAAGGCCGGTCCTTGGCCGAGAACGTCTCGCCGGTGGTGAGCACGCCGCTGAGCAGCGGCTCGAGGTCGTCCCACAGCTCCGCCCAGTTCTCCCGCGCCGGCCGGCCGAGCGCGCGCGGATGCTTGTCGCCGATCGTCGGCGCATAGGCATCGTTGTAGACCGCCACGAAGTCCGGCCCGCAGAACATCACGATCTGCGCCTCGGCCGCGAGCATAAGGTCGGCGGCGGTGCGAAGGCTTGGCGTCCACGCCTCAGGCGGCCCGAGCGGGCTGGAATCCCAGCGATAGTCGCGGATCAACCCCGCCACTTCACCCTTGCCCCGAGGCCATTGTGCCAGCCCGTCCACCATGGGGGCATTAACGCGCGACTCCGAAGATGTATCCGTGGGTTAAGGGGGAAATTTCGAGCGGACGTTGTGGGGGCTGGAATCTGTGGCGCGCGCCCTGTCAGCGCTTTGCCGACAGCCGATGATAGTTGCTCCGGACGCGCTTCGCTATCGGTCTAACCGCTGCCGCCGTGGCGGCGCTTGCCGCCCTGCCGTCCAGCAGCGAAGGGCTTTTGCCCGCAAGAACCTCCGGCCAGAAGCTGAGCGCCGCCCTGAACGTCGCCGCCTGCGCGGCAAGCAGGCCTTCGGTCGCAGCGAGCGCTTTTTCGTGAACCGCCATCATCGCCTCCTTGCCGTTGGGCGCCCCGCTCACCGCATCGAGCGCCATCAATGGCATCCGCATGCCGATGACCGCCGGCGCCAGCCAAAGATCGAGGCCGCCCGGCTTCCTGAATTTCCTGCGAACGGCCATGAGCACTTTACCTTCTTGTGATGAGAACGATGGCGAGACTACGCGCCAAGGGCAGGTTGGTTCCACGTGGGGGGCGAAGAAGCGGGAGAGGCGGGCGGATGCGTTTCCCCGAGGCCCAGCGCCTGGAGACCCCCGCAAACAGCGACGAATTGGGTGGTTCCGTGGGGCGAGGGGGAATTGGGGCGCGGTTTGGCCGGCCGAAGCCTGCGTTGGGGCGAAGGGATGGCGCCCGCCACTGGCGGACATCGCTTCGTTAATGCACACTCGCGCGCATGTGCAATCTCTACAACATCACCACCAGCCAGGACGCCATCCGCGAGTGGACCCGCGCCATGCGCGACATCATGGGCAACCTGGAGCCCTCGCTGGATGTCTATCCCAATATGCCCGGCGCCGTCGTGCGCAATGCTCCCGACGGCCAGCGCGAGCTTGCCAGGCTGCTTTGGGGCATGCCGACGCCGGCCGAGCGGGTGAAGGGCAAGGCGGACTACGGCACGACCAACATCCGCAACCCGCAATACGGCCACTGGCAGCAATATGTCGGCGTGGAGAACCGCTGCGTGGTGCCGGTGACGAGTTTCGCCGAGCCGAGCCCGACGCCGAACGACAAGGACCCGGAGACGGGCATACAGCGCAACTACTGGTTCGCACGAAGCGAGGAGCGCCCGCTGTTCTTCTTCGCCGGCTTCTGGACGCGCTGGCAAGGTGTGCGCAGGGTGAAGGACGGCCCGGGAGACTTCGAGCTTTACGGCTTCCTGACGACCAGGCCCAACGCCCTCATCGCGCCGATCCACGAGAAGGCCATGCCGGTGATCCTGACCACCCGGGACGAGGTGGAGACCTGGCTCACGGCCCCGTGGTCGGAAGCGCGCCACATGCAGCGCACAGCCCCCGACGATGCCCTGGTGATCGTCGAGAAGCCGGCCACCCAGATCAAGTTTCCGCAGCAGGCTCCGGAGGGAGGGCAGCTTTCGTTGTTGTGACGGCGCGGGTTCGTGTAAGCTTCCCAAATACCGGGCTGCGGGGGACACTGTGCCAATCGACTATCGACTGTCAAAGGTGGTCATCGATTGCTTTCGTGGAATTGAGCACCTAGAGCTCGATTTGCATCACGGATTTCCATCAGTTCTTATCGGCGCGAACAACGCCGGAAAGTCTACGGTCCTCAACGCCATTGCTTTGGCTTTGAACGGCGGTGGCTTTCACCAGTGGTCTCCAGAGGAAACAGACTTCTTTTGCGATAATACTGGAAACCGATCTCGAGAGTTTTCGGTTCAGGTGCATTTCCATTCTGTGAATGAGCTTGGTTACCCTGCTGTTCGAGGGATCGGGAAACTGGTCCACGGCGTCCAGGTGAAAGGAAAGACGACCAAGGGAAGCAAGGTGAGCCACACTCGCACACTGCTCGACAACGAGGGAAGAGCTGTAACTGTCGCCCCGAGGACGCCGCTTGCCGCCGATGACAAGGCTAAGTTTGCCGAGCACAATGTTGAATATAGGCTACTTAACGCCCGCCTAGACGACATATCCGAACATGCCCCGGAGGTTTGGCTTTTCAAGCCCCAGAACATTGAAGCATCGCTGTACGTTTGGAAATCGGGGCCGATAGCGAAGCTATCAAAGCTGCTCGCTTCTCGCTTCCTAAACGACACCTGGACCATGAAAGCAGCGGATGGTGTCGAGCGGCCAATGCCCAAGACATTGCATTCGGCACACAACTTCTTTCGACAGGCGGTGGAGGCCTTCCCGTTTTGGCGTGACGATATGAAGCCGAAGCTTGAGACCGTTTTCAGCCGGTATGTTGGCGCCCAAGCCAAGATCGATTTAAGGCCTGATCCTCAAGCGCTGGATGAGTGGCTTGCTCAGCAGTTAGCGGTCTCACTGGCCACAGACCCTGACAGCATTACGACCCCGCTTCGAAGCATGGGGGATGGCTGGCAAAGTGTCATACGCCTTGCCGCGCTAGAGGCCCTTTCGGAGTATCCCGAGCTAGTCAGAGAGAGGGTGGTCCTGCTGGTCGAAGAGCCCGAGACGCATCTTCATCCCCACCTCCGGCGCAAAATCAGGAAGGTAATGGGGACGCTGGCGCGGAAGGGTTGGACTGTCGTTTATAGCACCCATTCGCCAGAGTTGGTTTCTTTTGATCAAGATCAGTCGATTACGCGCCTGGTGAGGAGCCGCGGGGCGGTTGCCGGCAGAGGCATACAGACCGATGGACTGGAGCAGACTGCAAAGCTGCAATCAAAGCTGGATGACAATGGTGCACATGACTTTCTTTTTGGGTCGGCGGCGGTGTTATGTGAGGGCAAGGACGACCAGTTCGCGGTCAGACTCGCCCTGGAAAAGCTGGGCTTTGATCTTGATGCTCGATCGATCAGCGTCACACAATGTGGCAGCGTGACTGCCATCCCTGCCTTTGCCTCCGTGGCGGCAGCACTCGGCATTCGCTGGTGTGCTCTCACTGACGAAGACCTCGGGGATGACGGGAAGGTAAAGCCCAAGACTGAGGCAGCTCGCGCTTCGATTGACCGTTGCCGAAGTGAATCTGATTTGCAGGTGTGCTGGCCCACAGATTTGGAGAAGACCCTCGGCGTCTCGAAGGGAAAAGCGACGCCAGATGTAACCAGTGGCCAGCTAGAATCGGCGGCGTGGCAGACAGATCATCCGGAGTTCAGCGATGTTGTGCGGACGATTGCGCAGTGGATCGACCCGTCAGCCAGTCGGTGATGTCCGCGCCCACTGCTATTGATCGTCCTTCCACATCACCCGGCGCACCATACGGACCCCGGCAAGCCGCCTCACGCGTATCTTCATGCTCTGCACTGCGCTTGGTAAAAGAATGTCCACATCGAACTCCCGCCGCTTGCAGCGGTCGCACCGCATGTGCCGCTCCACGTCCCAGAACGGAATGTCTCCCATGAGCTTGAGGAGATCCCCGGGGAGGTAGTGGCGAGTGATGTTGCAATTGATGCAGCGGACGCGAATTAGCTGCCCGATGTCGTGGGCGCGGCTTAGCGTTTGGACGACGCGGCGGGTTCGGCTGCTGGGCTCCGGCATGCTCAATCGATAGGAAGGTATTCCTCAAGGAGTCAATTCGCCCGTTGACATTTTCGTTCCCTTTTTGTTCACTGCAAGCATCGACAATTGGGAGTCAACGGATTGAACCAGATCGTCCGGCTCGACAGGCGCCAGGAGGCCGTGCTTCAAGCCACCGCCGACAAGTTCATTGCGCTTCACAAGGGCGACGCCGTGAAGGCGCTCAAGGAAATGATCGTGCTCAACGGGCACCTTCAACGGCGGTTGGATGCGCTATCGGGAACGCAGCGGAAACCATTGGAAGGACGGGGCAATTCCGCTTTCGGATAAGCTCGCGGTAAGGTGGGGGATAACCCCCAGAGGCCATAAGCCAGAATCCAGCGTCCAATCCCAGGAAAGAAGGTGTATCGCGATCGATCCACGGCTCGATGCCGGGATACCGTTCCGCCAGCTTGCGGAACAGCTCCCTTATGTCCTTGGCTTCGATCTCGTGCCTTGCCTTCCCGCCGGCGCTGAGTGAGCGCTAGACCTGGACCAGGCTGGGTCGGGCGCCGCTCGGCCCTTGAGCCTCATCCGAGACCACGAACGAGAGCGCGATCAGGTCATCGACGTCAATACAGCCATGGCCGTTGTCCAGCACGTCCGCGACCCTTTGGAAAGCCAGCATGTCATCCGTGCTGAGGTTGGCCGCTCTCAGCCTCGCTTGCAAACCCGCCAATCTGGTTTCCAAGGTCGTGGTAATCATGCTTGCCTCCGTTACTGCCCAGCGCCGCGTTCAGATGCCGACATCGGGCGCGAGAACATCACCGGCCCGATGGAAAAGGTTGATCGCCATTTTCGTCAGATGCCCGCCATCCGTGGGCAGATGGCGGGCGATCCGGCACTCCTGACGATGAAGGGACTCATTTCTCGTCAGCGCAGACCTAATGAGAACGAGGAGCATATGTTTCGCGCGATGGACCAATGCGTCGCAGAATGGGACCTCGGTCGGATCGAGGGCCGCATCAGCGGAACCTAATGTTCTTCGCGCGCTTATCGCCACATGAGCAAGCGCGGTCTCGAGTTCTTCGACAGATGGATGGCGCAGCATCTGCCGAACGTGATGACGGACGACCCCCTCGCGGTGGCCGACCTTGCCACCGAGATTATGAAAGCGGCCGGGCGGGAAGGGATCGCGGCCAGCGAGATCGACGAGGAAGTCGATAGCATCTACGAGGTGATCTTCGAGGCGCTGCAGCATGGCAATCGCGGTCTGGGCGAGAGCGGCCAGGCCGCCCTCGATTTGCTTGCCGGTCGCTTGGCGAGAGAAGCCGGCATCACCCAGGAACAGGCCGGCGCGCTGATCGAAACGATCGGAACCGACTGGGATTCCCTCCTTCGTGAGGCTCATTTTCTCCGGGATCAGGCTGGTCGACAAAGCTAGGGCAGGGCTCTTCTACGATGGCATTAGCCTTTGCCTCTGGTCCTTCCTGCTGCAGCAACAAATCGATGGCGCCCGTGTGTTCCCACGATAGCACCAGCCGTCAGGAACATTAGCCCGGCCTGATGGTTCTTTCGGAGGGATTGCCCAGCCGAGTGGAACCATGGCCGAGCTGACATTTGCCTTTGTGTATTATTGCGGGCTGACCAGCCACGATATGGTCGGCGCCGTCATGTCCCTGATGGCGGGGCTGTTTCTCCACAACCTGGTGCGCCAAGATCGGCCAGACAGATAATTCGTCGGCCCGCCCGCGGCCCGACCCGGAAGGGAAGGCACGAGCCTGGCCAGACTGACGTTCGAACTTGCCTGATCGACGGAACGTTAGTGGGCGCTAATTGTTTATCCTCCACAGGAGGATCAACCATGCACAGTATCATCTACATTGTCGGGCTCGTCGTCGTCGTCCTCGCCGTCCTGAGCTTCTTCGGCCTCAGGCGATAGGCGGATGCCCCCACGGTCCGCAAGGACCTCCATGCATCCGCACAACTCGGTAAATGGCTGGATGCGGTTGCCGGGGATTTGCTCCGAGCTTGACTTTGGCTGCTGAAGACGCCGGCGAATGAAGGCCGACCCCAAGCAGGAATCACAGTAATCGGGGGCAAGAGGCCATCGCGAGTCGCGCGATAACCTCGCGCTCACCCCCCAGCCAACCTCGGCAGCAGGAAAATCTCCGCCCCCTCTGGCAGTTCCTTGCTCCACGTATCGCGATAGATCGTCCCGTCGATGGCGACCGCGATGCCGCGGTCGATCCATGGCTCTATGCCGGGATACTGTTCCGCCAGCTTGCGGAACAGCTCCCTTATGTCCTTGGCCTCGATCTCATGCCTGGCCTTGCCGCCGGCGACGGCGCTGAGGGAGCCCCAGAGGGTGACTTCCACCATCGCCGTCAGTCCCGGTTCAGCCTTCCCGTTCCGCGTCGAGCGCCGCGAGGATGCGTGGCGGCGACATCGGGATGTGGGTCATGCGCACGCCCACAGCGTTCGACACCGCGTTGGCGATCGCCGCCAGCGGCGGCACGATCGAGGTTTCGCCCACGCCGCGCACGCCATAGGGGTGGTTGGGGTTGGGGATTTCCAGGATCTGCGTGTCGATCATCGGCAGGTCGGAGCACACCGGGATGCGGTAGTCGAGGAAGCCCGCATTCTGCAGCCGCCCGTCCTTGCCGTAGATATACTCCTCGTTGAGCGCCCAGCCGATGCCTTGCGCGGCACCGCCCTGGTACTGGCCCTCGACATAGGTCGGGTGCACCGCCTTGCCGGCATCCTGAACCACCGTGTAGCGGATCACCCTGGTCGAGCCGGTCTCGGGGTCGACCTCGATGTCGCAGATATGGGTGGCGAAGGAAACGCCCGCGCCGTCGGCCACGAGCTCGCTATGGCCGGCGATCGGGCCGCCGGTCGTGCCCGACTTGGCCGCGATCTCCTTCAGGGATAGCGGCGACAGGTTGCCGTATTTCTCGCCCTTGGCGATGGCATGGCCCTTTTCCCAGGTGACGTCGTCCACCGGGATATCCCACATCTGCGCCGCGCGCTCGCGCAGGATCTTGATCGCATTGCGGGCGGCCGAGATGGTCGCCATCGAGGAGGAGAAGGTGCCGCGGCTGCCGTCGGTCATGTCGTTGTAGCCGAGCGAGGACGTATCGGCGACGATCGCCTTGACGTGGCTGTAGTCGATGCCGAGCTCCTCCGCCGCCACCAGCGACAGCGAGGCGCGCGAACCGCCGACATCCACCGTGCCCACGGCCAGCGACACCGAGCCGTCCATGCCGATGTTGAGGTCCGTGCAGGTCTGGCCGCCGAAGTTGAACCAGAAGCCGCAGGCCATGCCGCGCCCCTGGTTGGCCTTGAGCGGCGCCTTCATGTGCGGATGATGCTTCACCGCTTCCAGCGTCGGGCCGATGCCGATCGGCCCGTAGACCGGGCCGTAGGAGGCGCGGGTGCCTTCCTGCGCGGCGTTCTTGATGCGGAAGTCCACCGCGTCCATGCCAATCTCGTGGGCGAGCTCGTCGATGGCGCTTTCCACCGCGAAGGCCGCCATCGGCGCCGACGGCGCGCGATAGGCCGCCGTCTTCGGCCGGTTGACCAGCACTTCGAAACCGACGGTCTTGACGTTCTCCAGCTTGTAGCAGGCGAAGGCAGTCATCGCCCCGATCTCGGCCCAGGAGCCGGCATAGGGGCCGCAGCTATAGCGCAGCGTCGCTTCCGCGGCGGTGATGGTGCCGTCCTTCTTCGCGCCTATTCTGACGTCGATCGAGGTGGCGCTGGTCGGGCCCGAGGCGCGGAACACCTCGTCGCGGGTCATCACCAGCTTCACCGGGCGCCCGGCCTTGCGCGACAAGGCAAGCGCCACCGGCTCTGCCCAGACATGGGTCTTGCCGCCGAAGCCGCCGCCGATCTCCGAGGAGGTGACGCGCAGCTTCGAGGCTTCCAGCCCGAGCAACTGGGCGCAATGCTGGCGGTAGACGAAATGGCCCTGCGTGCAGACCCACAGGTCCGCCGTGCCGTCCGGGTTGACGCTCGCCACGCAGGCATGCGGCTCGATATAGCCCTGGTGCGTCTGCTCGGTTTTGAAGGAGCGCTCGACCACGAAGTCGGCCTCGGCAAAACCCTTGTGGACATCGCCATGGCCGAACTGCGTGCGCTTGGTGATGTTGGAGGGCTTTACCGGCTTTTCCTCGAGGCCTTCGGTGAAGACCTGGTCGTTGATCAGCGGCGCGTGGTGGTGCGCTGCCTCGTCGACATCCGTCACATGCGGCAGCACCTCATACTCGACCTCGATCAGCTTCAGCGCCTGGCGGGCGATGCGGGCGTCGATCGCCGCCACGGCGGCCACCGCGTGGCCGTCATAGAGCGCCTTCTTGCGCGCCATGCAATTGTCGAGGATGTCGAACATCGCGGCGTCGCCGTCGGTGAGGTCCGGCAGGTCCTTGGCCGTGATCACCGCCTTCACACCGGCGAGCTTTTCCGCCTTCGAGGTGTCGATGCTCTTGATCACCGCATGGGCGTGCGGGCTGCGCAGCACGCGGCCGACCAACTGCCCGGCCATGTTGAAGTCGGCGCCGTAGCGGGCACGTCCGGTCACCTTGTCGATGCCGTCGGGACGGATCGGGCGCGTGCCGACGGATGCGAATTTGCGTCCTGAAAAGCGCGGATCGAAATTCATGGATTACGCTCCCTTCATCACGTTGGCCGCGTCCTGGACGGCGCGCACGATCTTGTCATAGCCGGTGCAGCGGCAAAGGTTGCCGGCCAGCCCGAAGCGGATTTCCTCCTCGGTGGGCGAGGGGTTCTTGGCCAACAGGTCCTTGGCCGCGATCAGGAAGCCCGGCGTGCAGACGCCGCATTGCAGCGCCGCATGCTCCAGGAACTTCTGCTGCAGCGGGTGCAACTGGTCGCCATGCGCCATGCCCTCGATGGTCTCGATCTTGCGGCCTTCGGCCTCCGCGCCCAGCACCAGGCAGGAGCAGACCAGCCTGCCGTCGACGATGACGCTGCAGGCGCCGCAGTCGCCGGTGCCGCAGCCTTCCTTGGCGCCGGTCAGGCCGAGCCGGTCGCGCAGCACTTCCAGCAGCGTCTCGTCGGGCTGGCAGAGATATTCGACGGCATCGCCGTTGATCGTGGTTGATACAGCTACACCGGCCATTATTTGCCTCCCGCACGCTTGTAGGCGATTGCCGCGGCGCGCCTTGCAAGCACGCCCGCGACCTTCCGTCTGAATTCGATGGTGCCGCGCTTGTCGTCGATCGGACGGCAGGCGCCGGAACAGATCTTGGCCAGCCGCTCGAGCGTGTCCTCGTCGAGCTTCGAGCCGACCAGCACCTGGCCCGCTTCCTCGACCAGAAGCACCGTGGGTGCCGCGGCGCCCAGCGCCACGCGGGCGCTTCTGATCGCGCCCTTGTCATCCAGCGTCAGGTTGACGCCGGCGCTCACCACCGCGATGTCCATTTCGGTGCGCGGAATGAAGCGCAGATAGGCGTCGCCCGCATGCGGCGGGCGCTTGTCGAGCAGGATCGCCTCGATGATCTCGCCCTTGGCGAGAGACGTGCGGCCCGGACCGGTCGGCACGGCTTCCACGGCAATGGTGCGCTTGCCCGAAGGCCCTACGACCACGGCCCTTGCGCCTGCCGCCACCATCGCCGGCACGCTGTCGGCGGCGGGCGAGGCGTTGCACAGATTGCCGGTGATGGTGCAGCGGCCCTGCACCTGCTTGGAGCCGATCAGGTTGGCGGCCTCGACCACGCCCGGCCATGCCTGCTTGAGCGCCTTGTTCTCGCCCAGCACCGCGCAGGGCACGGCGGCGCCGATGCGGAAGCCCTCGGCCGTCTCGGTGACGTCGCTCAGGCCGCCAATGCGCTTGATGTCGACGATCAGCTCGGGGTCGACGAAGCCGCCCTTCATCCTGACCAGAAGGTCGCTGCCCCCGGCCAGGATCGCGGCCGGTCCTACCGCCTTGGCGAGTTCGCCAACGGCATCTTCAATTGAAAGCGGACGTATGTAACGCATCGTCTCCCCTTGGTATCGCTTTGTCAGCGACCGTTATAAAGCGTCTGGTTATAATGGCCATCCCGTTCGTGCATGTCCGGGTTGGGCCAGAGCCCTGTTCCAGATGCGCCCAGCGGGCGGACCAGGGCAGGGCGGCGGCTTGATGCCCGAACTTGATGCCCGGGACGCCGGACGCGCCGATAACCGGCATTCCAGCAGGAAAACCGGCGCCGCGGGGCGCCGCGGCCAGTCTCTTCTCCGGCCACGATAAGGCGGGAATGTGCCCGAATGGCGGATGAGGGGCGGCGCCTTCGCCGATTATTGCCTGTTTCCGCGACAAACCGCAAAACTGATATTCGCCTCAGGCGACACGGCGAATGGATGGGTTGTCGTCATCGCTGAGCGCTTCGCCGTCTCCCGGCAGGGAGCGGCGATAACGGCTTCGTCCCCGATGTCCGGCGGCGAGCACGCGCGGGCCGATCCACGGCGGGAACGGGCAAATATTGTTATCGCGGCCTTGGGCCTGTAAGAGCGGGCATGACCTTCATCTCCCGTCTCGCCGCGCTCGCCCTGCTGGCCCTCATCACCTTTGCAACGCTGTCGCCGATCCAGCTCCGGCCGCATCTGGGCGATGCCAACATCGAACGTGCCCTGGCCTATGTCATGCTGGGGGTGGCCCTGGCGCTCGGCTTTCCGTCCCGCGTCGTCCAGACCGTAATTTTCGTTTGCGCGGTGGCCGGCGTGCTGGAGTTCCTGCAGCTCTTCGACCCCGGCCGGCACGCGCGTTTTGCCGATGCCCTCGTCAAGGCGGCGGCGGGTGTCGCGGGGATCGTCGTGGGGCGCTTCGTCCTCACCTTGGCAAGCCGCGCAGCCGATCGACGCTAAGCCGCCGGCTCGCGGCCGAGTGGTGTTGCGACCTGATGCAGGTCGGATTCAGAGCGCCCGGCGCATGGATTTCCGCATAAGCTGCGTTCGAACGAGGGACGGTCCCGCACGAAGATGGCCAAGAAGTTCGCATTCCTGCTGGTGCGCGATTTCACCCTGTCGCCGCTCTCGCTGTTCATCGACACGCTGAGGCTCGCCGGCGACGAGGGCGACCGCAGCCGCAGGATCGAGTTCGACTGGGAGATCGTCGGAGAGCGCGGCCTGCCGATCCGCGCGAGCTGCGGCGTCGAGCTGCTGCCGACAAGGGCGATGGGCAATCCGGAGGATTTCGACAATGTCGTGGTGGTCGGCGGCCTGCTCGACACCAACCGCAAGCTGAGCTCGGAAAAGGAGGCGTTCCTGATGCGCGCCGCCGAGAAGGGCGTGCCGCTCACCGCGCTCTGCACCGGCAGCTTCGTGCTGGCGCGCTACGGCCTGCTCGACGGCTACAGCGCCGCCGTCAGCTGGTTCCACATCAAGGATTTCCGCGCCGAGTTCCCCGATGTGAGCGCCCATGCCGACAGCCTTTATACGGTCGACCGTGGCCGCGCCACCTGCGCCGGCGGCACCGGCGCCGCCGACCTTGCCGGCTATTTCGTCTCGCAATTCATCGGCCAGAAGGCGGCGGAGAAGGCGGCGAAGATCCTGGTTCTCGACCGCATCCGCTCCAGCCGCGACGTGCAGCCGGTCGGCGACCTCTTCCCGGCCGCCGCGAGCCGCGCGGTGAAGCGTGCGCTGCTGCTGATGGAGAGCAATTTGCAGGAGACGCTCTCGGTGGCCGAGATCGCGGCGCGGCTGAACTGCTCGCGCCGCCAGCTCGAGCGCCTGTTCGGCGCCGAGCTCGGCATCGGCCCGATGGCCGCCTATCTGGCGCTCAGGGTGCATTACGCCAGGTCCCTGCTGGAAGGCAGCGATCTTGCCATCGGCGAGATCGCCTATCGCTGCGGCTTTGCCAACGCCGGTCATTTCAGCCGCGTCTTCCGCCAGCAGACCGGCATAACGCCGACCAATCTCAGGCATCCGAACCGCGGGGTTGCAGCCGTCGCGAAAGGCCAGAGCAATTCCAGGAAAAGTGCGTAGCGGTTTTCCGTCCGGGATTGCGAAAAACAAGGACTTGGAGCGGTTCCGCGATTCCTTGAAACGCTGAACCGCTCTAAAGCAATTCCAGGAAAAGTGCGTAGCGGTTTTCCGTCCGGGATTGCGAAAAGCAAGGACTTGGAGCGGTTCCGCGATTCCTTGAAACGCTGAACCGGTCTAAAGCAATTCCAGGAAAAGTGCGTAGCGGTTTTCCGTCCGGGATTGCGAAAAACAAGGACTTAGAGCGGTTCCGCGATTCTCTGGAACGCCGAACCGCTCTAAGGCGGCGCCTTGGCAGGCTTGCATGCCCTGCCTGGCTGATTGCGCCGGCGCGCAAACGGACCGTAGCTAGCAGGCGAGCGGTTATGTCGCCGCTGTTCAACGCCTGCGAGAGCCATGCCGCATTACCCCGAAGCCATGCCCGGATCGAAAGCCCTGTTCGAGCGCGCCAAAAAGGTGATGCCGGGCGGCAATACGCGCACCACCGTCTTTGTCGATCCGTTCCCGATCTATGCCGAGCGCGGCGAGGGCTGCAGGCTTTGGGATGTCGACGGCAATGTCTATTACGACTGCATCAACAATTTCACCGCGATGATCCATGGCTACGCGCATCCCGACGTCACCGCGGCCGTGGCCGGGCAACTGCCGTTGGGCACCGCCTTCGGCGCCCCGACGCTGAGCGAGATCGAGCTCGCCGAACTCCTGGTCGAGCGGCTGCCCTCGGTCGACCAGGTCCGTTTCACCAATTCCGGCACCGAGGGCGTGATGATGGCGATCAAGGCCGCGCGCGCCTTCACCTTGCGGCCGAAGATCGTCAAGATCGAGGGCGCCTATCACGGCTCCTACGATTTCGCCGAGGTGAGCCTGGATTCGTCGCCCGCCAACTGGGGCGATCTGCCGAGATCGACGCCCTATGCCAGGGGCACGCCGCGCGGCGTGCTGGACGACGTGATCGCCGTGCCGTTCAACGACACCGAGGCGCTGCGCGCCGTCTTCGCCGCCGAGGGCGACAGCATCGCAGCCGTGCTGATCGACCCGATGCCCAACCGTGCCGGGCTGATCCCGGCGCGCCGCGATTACCTGCTCGCCATGGCCGAGATCGCCCACGCGGCGGGCTCGTTGGTCATCTTCGACGAGGTCATCTCGTTTCGCCTCGGATGGTCGGGCGCGCAAGGCCTGTGGGGCATCGAGCCCGACCTGACGGCGCTCGGCAAGATCATCGGCGGCGGTTTTCCGGTCGGCGCCGTGGGCGGGCGCGCCGATGTCATGGCGGTGTTCGATCCGACCGCAGGCAAGCCGGCGCTTCCGCATGGCGGCACCTTCACCGCCAACCCGGTGACGATGCGCGCAGGGCTTGCCTCGATGCGTGCGCTGACGAAGGAAAGCTTTGCCCATCTCGATCGGCTGGGCGCGTTCCTGCGCGACGGCGTCACCGCCTCGCTCCTGAAGCATGGGCTTGCGGGCCAATGCGTCGGCCTTGGGTCGCTGTTCAAGGTTCACTTCACCTCGCACCCCGTCACGGACTACCGCTCCATCTATCCCGGCCACGCCGAGCGGAAGAAATTCGACGCCTTTCACAAGGGCCTGCTCGGCCGTGGCGTGCTCTCCGCCAGCTACGGCCTGTTCGCGCTCTCGACGCCGATGACTGGGGACGATGCCGGCGCCGTCCTTCAGGCGATCGACGAGACCCTCGGCGACGTCGCCGCGCAGTCCTGAAAGCAGGCGGACCATAGATGACAGTTTTTCCTCATGTCGTGGTGATCGGTGCTGGCACGCTGGGCATGTGCACGGCGCTCAACCTCGTCGAGCAGGGCGCCCGGGTGACGGTGCTGGAAGCCCAGTCGATCGCGTCGGGGTCGAGCGGCCGGTCGGTCGGCGTCGTCGGGTCGCAATTCACCGACCCGTTCGAGATCATGCTTCGCGCCCATTCGCTGCGCCGGTTCCGCGAGTGGGAAGGCGAGGGGCTTCGCTTCAACCATATCGGCTATCTGCGGCTGGCGCGCACGGCCAGCCAAATGAAGCTGTTCGCGCGATCGGTCGAGATCCAGGCCGAGGCGGGCTTGAGGTCGCGTCTCGTCCGCGCGAACGAACTCAGGGAGCTCGTTCCGCACATCAACCCCGACGGGCTCGAAGGCGGGTTGTTCGGCCCCGACAACGGCTTCCTCGATCCGCACGAGATGTGCAATTTGCTGGCGCAGATGGTGCGCGCGAAGGGCGGCGAGATCCGCCAGTATCGCAAGCTGGTCGGCGTGCTGAGGCGCTCGGGCGGCTACACTCTGGAGACCAATGGCGGCCCGCTGGATTGCCAGGTCGTGGTCAATGCGGCCGGCGCCTGGGCGCCTCGGGTCGCGGACCTCTTCGGCCAGGCCCTGCACATATGGCCCGAGCGCCACGAGGCCGTCGTCATCCATCTCGACGAGCCGCTCGGCTATACGATGCCGATGGTGATGGACCTCGTGGACGGAGAAGGCAGCGGGCTCAATTTCCGCCACGAAAAGCCGGGCGAGCTGATTGCCGAGATCCACAAGGTGAAGTCGATCGCGCCGGAGGATCCCGACAATTACAACGACCAGTGCGATGAGCAGTCGAAGGTCGACCTGGCGGAGCTGCTTTTGGAACGCGTCCCCGACCTGCCGGGCGCGCGGCTGGGCCGAGGCTGGGCGGGCCTGTATCCCGTCA
>Ga0315336_1003378_pt1 | contig 21361 bp, 16 predicted proteins | sample ASW5metaG_FD_204512 | JGI IMG/M metagenome (GOLD analysis project Ga0315336, IMG submission 204512) | Ammonia-oxidizing marine archaeal communities from Monterey Bay, California, United States - ASW #5 | ecosystem: Environmental > Aquatic > Marine > Intertidal zone | place: USA: California... | reverse complement strand
ACAGGAGTTTGTCCTTACCTTTCTTGTTCATCACCAGCAACACGACGTCAGTGGAGCTTCCGCCGATTTGCAGGCCGAAACTGCCGCCTTCGACGCGGACGGTCGATGGGCCGGTCCAGCCCTTGCCGCTCTCGCCGCGGCAAGAGATAACTCCGGTGCCCTTTTTGCCACCGACGATGAAGGCGCCCTTGATCAAGCCAGGGATGACGGCGACGCAGTGAGCTTTTGAGAGAAGATCGCGCGGGATCGCTTTCTCGGGCGTCGCCATAATCTCCTCAAGCACCTCGGCGGCCTTGGTGCAGCGTTCGACTGCCTTATTTTGAGCGGTCGCGATAGAGCAACCAACGATAGCGGTGAGAAGAAGAAGTCGAGTCATTTTGTCTCCAGGGGGAAGTGTTCGGGCGGGGGCGCGCTGCCGATGAGTACATTGTGGACCACCCGGTCGAGGAACGCTACCGCGAATTGCGTGCGGATGCTGATCGCGAGTTTCGCCGGAACCGCAAGCGATATGTGCGGCAGATGGTTTGTCGGACCGGCTGCGACGCTTGTTGCTACCACCCGTTTTCGATCACCGAGGTTGAGGCCGCGCGAATCAGCGCTGCGGTCGCTGCTGCCCCGCAAGGAAATCTGCGGGCTCGTGCGGCGACTTACCTTACGGATAGGGTCGCCCTGTTCGCGCGAACCGGCTACATCGAGGCCCGCGGGAATCTGCCTCCGGTGGATGCGCGATTGGCTTGCCCGGCGCTTGATGATGAAGGGGCTTGTCGTTTGTACGATGAGCGTCCGCTGATGTGCAGGAGGGTCGGCGGGCCGATGGCACATCCAACTGAACCGGGGCGGGTCTTCGCTTGTGAGAAGAACTTTCGCCCGGGCGCGGCGCTGACCGACTCCAAGCTGGTGACGATTCAGATGGCGCTGGCTGGTTCGAAGGACGAGCTCGAGCGCGAGTTTGACAGGGCCGGCGGTAGGCGATACGCGGAGCCGATCACGGTGGCGCACGCGATCTTGGAAGACTTTCGGAGCTACTTGCCGTCCGACGAAATCCAGCCGCCGCCGATGACGACGTCTCCGTCGTAAAGCACCGCAGCTTGGCCTGGGGTCACGGCGAGTTGCGGCTCGGCGAACTCGACTTCGAATCGACCCTCGCCGGCGGGGCGGACTTCAGCGCGCGCGGGGCGGAAGCGGTAGCGAATCTTGACGTCGCACTCGATTGGAGCGGTCAAATCGGGGATCGAAATCCAGTTTGCTCTCTCGGCGAAAAACGTGCCCCGCTTCAATGCGGTTTTCGGCCCAACAACCACTTTGCGATCGGCCGGCTGGATTTGGGTCACGTAGAGCGGTTCGCCCACGGCGACGCCAAGTCCCTTGCGCTGGCCGATTGTGAAGTGGTGGACGCCGTTGTGCTCGGCGAGGGTATCGCCGTCACCTGAGATGAGCGGGCCGCTACGGTCTTCGGCCGGGGCGCCCTTCGACTCCAGATAGGCTTCGACAAACCGGGCGTAGTCGCCGTCGGGGACGAAGCAGATTTCGCGGCTCTCGCCCTTGTTCGCCACCGGCACGTTGAGCTTGTGGGCCAGGTCGCGGACGTCGGACTTTTCGAGCTCGCCTAAAGGGAACGAGGTGCGGGAAAGCTGCTTTTGGGTGAGTCCGAACAAGAAGTACGACTGGTCGCGCGAGTCGTCGCGCCCTCGCAGGAGCCTATGGCGGCCGGAGGCTTCGTCATAGGCGATGCGGGCGTAGTGGCCGGTAGCGATTGTCTCGGCCCCGACCTGGCGCGCCATGTCGAGGAACTGATCGAACTTGATCAGGGTGTTGCAGTTGGTGCACGGGATGGGGGTACGTCCCGAGAGGTAGTCTTCGACGAAGGGTTCGACGACTTCTTTCTCGAAGCGGTCTTCGAAATTCACGACGTAGAAAGGGATGTCGTAGGCCTCGGCCACGCGTCGTGCGTCGTAGACGTCGTCGAGGGAACAGCAGCGCCCGCTGACCCCGCCCGCGGGGATGAGCTCGGGAAGACGACGCTGATTCCAGAGCTGCATCGTCATGCCCACGACAGGCTTGCCCTGGTCGTGCAGAAGCGCCGCGACGGTGGAGCTGTCGACTCCGCCGCTCATGGCGACTGCGATAAGGTCGCTGGACATCAGGTTTTAGGGTACCGTTGTCCGTTCCCCGTTGTCCGTTAACGCGCGGAACCTCTGTCCGACGGCGGACAACCGTCAGCGGGGAGCGGCAAGCCCCTGTTCGATCTGCATCAGTAATTGCTGTGGCCCAGGGTCACGCGGGTTTAGCTGGACCAAGCGTTCGGCGAACCGGCGGGCTTCGACTAGTCGGCGTTCTTGCATGTAGAAAATTGCTAGAGCGTTGACGACATCACTGTTCGTGCGGTCGATTTGGTAGGCCTCAAGGAAGGCGCGCTCGGCCTCGGGCCGGCGCTCGAGTTGTTGAAGCGAGAGGGCGTGGTTGTAGCGCATGCGGACTTGTTGAGGGGCAAGTTCGACTGCTTTACCCAAGGAGGTTTCCGCTTCGCTGAGACGCTGCATTTCGGCAAGCAACAGCCCTAGCGAGTAGTGGATCTCGGCCTCGTCGGGCGTACGCTCAATCGCCTCACGCAAGAGCGCTTCCGCTTCGTCGTTGCGGGTCTGCTGGTTGTAGATTCGGGCCAGCTCAAGGGCGGCGGCGGCGAAGTGCGGGTCAAGCTCGAGCGCCCGCTGGTAGTGGGCTTCGGCGCGATCCTCGCGACCGCGCTGGGCTTCCAAGCGCGCCAGGTTCATGTGTCCCGCCGGAACATCGGCGGCGTAACGCTGCGACGCTTCGTACTCTTCGAGTGCGGCTTCGAAGTTGCGGCGCTGCTCGGGCTTGAACATTTCTTGGGGGACTGCGCCCAATACGCGCGCGGCCTCGATCCGCACGGACCGGAGGGGATCATCCAACGCCTCGGCGACGGAATCGAGGCGGGCTTGGTCAGGGATGCGGCCGAGCCCACCGACGGCTCTCGTACGAACGATGGGGTTCTCGTCCTGGATCAACTGGATCATCGCTGTCGCTCCGTCGATGGTGTATTCCTGGAGCAGCTCAAGCGCGGTAGCGCGGGCGATGGCGGGTTGGTCTTTGTCGAGCGCCAGTTGGATCAGTTTGCTTTCGGCACCGGGCGAGTGTTCGCGGCCGGCGGCGATGGCTTCGCCGAAATGAGGCTCTTGGCGGCGGTCGGGTCCGTACCATTTCGCCACCGCCTCGAGGGCCCATTCAGGGGATTTCTCCTTGTGGCAGCCGTTGCAGGCGTTGGGAGTCCCGATCTTGATCGTCAGGTCAGGGCGAGGTACGCGGAAGCTGTGGTCGCGGCGCGGGTCAACGACCATGTACGTCCGCTCGGGGGCATGGCAGTTCGCGCACTCCGCTCCCTCAGATTCGACGGGATGGAAGTGGTGCTTCTCGGTGTTGTATTCACCCGTTTTCATTTCGGGGAACTCGGCTGGCGCGGAAGTGGTGTGGCAGCGAACACAGACGGCGTTGCCTGGGCGATGCAGCTCGAGGCTGTGAGGATTGTGGCAATCGCTGCAGCGGACTCCCTCGTGATACATCTTGCTCTGGATGAAGGACCCGTAGACGTAGACCTCTTCGAGAATCTGCCCGTCGGCGTGGTAGAGCCCGTTTGTGAGCGTCTGCACCATGAATTCGTCGTAGTAATCGCCACCCTGGCGACCGTCGGCGGTGACGGTTTGGCGGCGGGAGTGGCAGGGGGCGCAGGCTTGGATCTCGGTCTCGGGTTCGAGGCCCTTGAATTCCACGGCGAGGCTGTATTGGGACGGATCGGGTTGGGCGCCTTCGGGCAAAGCGCGGGCCCATTCAACGTGATCTTCGCCGGGCCCGTGGCAGGCTTGGCACTGCACGCCGATTTCGGACCAGGTCGTCTGGTAGGTGTCTGATTCGATGTCGTAATTCTTGCGAAGGTCGGTCGTATGGCAGGAAGCGCACATGTGGTTCCAGACCTGGTAGCGGCCGGTCCAGTGCAGGGCGTCGTCGGGGGCGATGTCTTGGTCGGGGTAGAGATGGAACCAACGGTTTTCGTTGACGTCCCAGGCGGCGGTGAGGCACTGTAGACGTCCGCCGGGACCTTCGATTAGGTACTGCTGCAACGGGTCCGCTCCAAAGGTGTAGCGGACGACGAACGCTTCTGGTTCCTCGCCGGCGCGCTCCATCGTGACGAAGTAGCTCCCGTCGCGAGAGGAGAATTTCAGAGTCTCGCTGAAGTGGGTGAACGACGTTGAGTTGAAATCAGCTAGGACGGTTGTCTCGGTTGGCAGCTCCATCGCTAGTCGGTGATGGGAGGCTTGCCATTCGGCGGCTTGGTCGGGATGGCATTCGACGCAGGTCTCGCTCGAGACGAACGCGACGTCGCCGACCCCTTGACCTCGGTATTCGCCTGGCGGGCTGCCGCCCGATTCGACGTTCGAGACGAACAGGTAGGCCACCCCAATCACAGCAACGCAAGCCAGACCGATGGCTACCTGCTTGGTCGGCAATTCTCTCTTCCGCGGCGGCTCCGGTTGGGGAGGCGGCTCAGGCTTGATCTTGCGTTTCTTCGCCATCTGTAGGGGCGTAGCGTGCTACGGCCGGGTCGAGCACGCTCGATCCCCACAGCTCGTAACTTAGCCGATCGCCTCGCAAACCGCCTTGCCGACTTCCTCGGTCGTCGCGGGCTTGCCGGCCGGCTTGAGGTCGGCGGTCACGCAGCCGCTGTTGAGTACCGTCTGCATGGCGTTCTCCACCGCCTTTGCCTCTTCAGGCAAGCGGAAACTGTAGTTCAGCATGGCCGCTGCCGACCCGATGGCCGCAAGCGGATTCGCCTTGCCCTGGCCGGCGATGTCGGGTGCGGAACCGTGGACCGGCTCGTACAATCCTCGCCAAGCGCCAGAGGGTAACGGATCGCCGATCGAGGCTGACGGCAGCATCCCGATTGAGCCGGCTAGAACCGAAGCTTCATCGCTGAGGATGTCGCCGAACAGATTCTCGGTGACGATGACGTCGAACGTCGACGGCCTCAGGATCAGCTGCATCGCGCAGTTGTCCACTAGGACGTGATCGAGCTTGACGTCTGGGTAGTCTGCAGCAAGCCTGGTGACGATTTTGCGCCACATCTGCGAGTTTTCGAGAACATTGGCCTTGTCGACCGAAGCCAGTTTCTTGCCGCGGCCTTGCGCCAGTTTGAAAGCCATTCGGGCGACTCGCTCGACCTCCGAGCTGCGGTAGACCATCGAGTTCACCGCGGTCTCTTCGCCGTCGCGGATTTCGATACCGCGCGGTTGGCCGAAGTAGAGTCCGCCGGTGAGCTCGCGGACGATCAGGATGTCGGTCCCATGGACGATCTCGTTTTTCAGTGGGGAGGAGTCGATCAGGCTGTCGAAGGCGACGACCGGCCTAAGATTGGCGAAAACGTCTAACGCCTTGCGGATGCCCAGTAGGCCCTTCTCGGGGCGCTCGGACGGCGGGAGCTCGTCGAATTCCGGGAGGCCGACCGCACCGAGCAGCGTGGCGTCGGCGGCGAGCGCTTTTTCGCGGGTTTCGTCTGGGAACGGGCCGCCGGTTTTGTGAATGGCGATGCCGCCGAGGAGGCCCTCGGATCGAGAGAGATCGTGGCCCCACTTGGTTGCCACGTGTTCGAGGACGCGGATCGCTTCACGGGTGACTTCCGGGCCGATCCCGTCGCCTGGCAAGACGAGAATGTTGAGTTTCATGAAGTTTCCCAGTGTAGCGTGGGCCGTATCGGAACGCTGTGAAGACAACCCTCGACGTGGCGTGCTGCCTTGTGTGGCCAGAGGTCTAACCCGCATTTCTCACTACCTGAAGGCGCAAGCACCCGATAGACTCGCCATTGCTTCGTTTCGCTCGATCACCATGTTCGACGTACTGTCGAGTACGCCTGCGCGCGCAAATCTTCGCGCGCCTCGCACTGACGGGCCTCTCACGCTCTTTCGCTCCCCACGTGGTGAGAAATGTGGGCGAAGAGTGGCTTCGGTGGCGCTGGCGACCACGCGTGGACTTCCGTCCACGCCTCTGTAGCCCACGCCCGTAAACCCAACCAAGCGGTTCAATCGGCCACGAACTCGGCCCCAACGAAACTCACCACCGACGCCTCGTCAATATTCCACTGCTCGTAGTTCAAAACGTTCCCACGCCAGCCAGCGACCGACTTCAGAAACGTGTACACCGGGCTGTAACCGCACCAGCGCAGCTCATCTTGGTTCGGCCGGACTTGCTCGAAGAACCCCGCCGCATCCCCAGCACAAACACTTTCGAGCCGAGCCTCATCTTTGGTGCGAACTCCAGCCATCTGCCCCTTTTCCGCCAAAGCTTCGAACTGATCTCCATACCGCCGGCCAATGTGCGCCAGGTCGATGCCGAGAACCCAGATCAGCTCCTCTCCGCGGCTCTCCGCCAGCTCGCCCAGCGCGTCGAAGAATCGACGTACACGGTCGTTCCGCTCAGGCGGTTCACCGGTCACCAAGCTCTCAAAGAAAGACCCACAAAGGATCGGGACAGCCTTGATTCGCTCCCCGTCAGGTAGAGAGTCTCGCAAGACATGCTGCAGAAACACGCTTTGGAACTCGATGGAATGCTCGCTCGAGTGGCAAAAATCCTCCATCTGGATCGCCTCAGGCGCCTGCTTTTCTAGCCAGTCAACGGTCGCGGTGTCAGTCTCAACCGGCCCAAGGGGCGTTTCATAGGGCTTGCGCGTCAAGCCAAAACGCTCGGGCTCGCCGTAGTGCGACGTCCCGAGAATGACGAACGTCTTGCCGGCGTGCTCAGGACGCAACCGTCGATAGGCCGCCGCGTAGCTCTCGTAGCCCCCCTCCGGGCTGACGTGCGGCGCAGCAATACCAACAAGTCGACCTTCGCTCGACCCGTCCATCGTCGCACCGTATTCGTTGAATTTCTCGACCAACGCCTTGGGTTCGGACGGATAGCCACTACCTGAGTGCGCCGGCTCGCGAATAGCGGCCTCAGCGAACGCGCGGTGCTTGCCGTCGCGCATCGCAAAGAACGTGTCCGACTGCACGAATCCGCACTTGTCGAGCGTGTCGATCAGATGCGAAGCGATTTCCGCGGTCTGCAGCTCGCTCGTGAGCCGCGTCAACTCAGCGCGGAGATCAAGCTCCGTTTGCTCGCCATCGAACAGAGCCAAAACCCGTGCCAGAAGCGGAGGAACGACGATAGTAGCGTCGCTGTATTGGAACGGATCACGTACCAGCAGTCCCGGCTGATCGGGGACCGGCGAAGGCATGATATCGAGCTCTCTACGCAGAGCCGGAAGAGTTCGCGACATCTACGCCGAACGCCTCGACGGGAACTCCTTCGACTCAGTCCTCCACTCCTCAAAGATGGTCCCAAACTGCTTCACTAGCTCGGGCTTGTCGCCCGCCAGGTCCCGAGTCTCGCCAACGTCTTCGGCCAAGTCGTAGACCTCGATCGGCTTCTCGCGGCTGTATCTCACGCCTTTCCAACGACCTAGCCGGGCCGCCTGCATGAAGTCCGATCCCATCAAGATTTCCCAATAGAGGCGCCCTTCCTTCTGCTTCCTGCCTTGTAGGGTCGGGAGGATCGAAACACCGTCGAGTCCCTTCGGAGACTCCGCGCTCGCCACCTCGCAGGCCGTGGGGAAGAAATCCCAAAACGCCCACGGTTGACTACTCGTCACGCCGGCTTTGACCTTCCCCGGCCAGCGCGCAATCGCCGGCACCCGGATCCCGCCCTCATAAAAATCTCGTTTGATGCCGCGCAGCCCGCCTTGGCTGCCAAAGAACTCCGGCTGATGCCCCCCCTCGCGGTGCGGGCCGTTGTCGCTGGTGAAGATGACGAGGGTGTCTTGGTCAACCCCTTTGTCTCTGAGCAGCCTCATGAGTCGGCCGATATCGTCGTCCATTTTCCGCAGCATGGCGGCGAAACCCTTTTCCGGATTCGGCCACTGCTCGCCGGCGTATTCGCCGTAGTCGGGAACCTCCATGCCGTCGCCGGTCGTACGCCCCAATTCGTTGTTAGCATGCGGCACAGTGATCGGCAGGTAGATAAAGAACGGCTCGCCGGCTACCTTCTCAACCCAATCGAGCGCGTGCTCGACGACGAGATCGTGGCTATAGGCCTGGCGTTGATTCGCCCGGTTCCCGCTCAAGAACACCTGTCGGTTGTTGTGCCACAGATTTTCGGGATAGAAGTTGTGGGCGTGGCCTTGGTTGATATAGCCGAAGAATTCGTCGAATCCCTTCTCGGTTGGGGTGGCTCCAGTGCCAGCCTCGCCGAGGCTCCACTTCCCGAAAGCTCCCGTCTTATACCCGGCCTCTTTTAGGGCCTCGGCAACCGTTGTGTCCTCAGCTTGGAGCGGAAAGCGCCCGTTGGACCGAATTCGAGTGTGTCCGGTATGGAACCCCGTCATCAGGCACGAGCGCGACGGCGCACAGACCGTCGAACCCGCATAGGCGTCGGTAAACCGCATGCCCTCGCTCGCCAAGCGGTCGATGTTTGGCGAAGTCAACCGCTTCTGCCCATAGCAGCCTAGGTCGCCATAGCCCAAGTCGTCAGCCATCACGAAGACGATGTTGGGCTTGGGTTGCTGAGCGCGAAGCGGTAGAGCGGAAAGACCAGCCGCGGCGAGAAACTCTCGACGAGAAACCATGTGGCCTATGTTAACGTGGCGCACAGCCCAGCCGTGCTCGCTCTCGGCCCACGCCGCTGGGTGCCAACGACACCCGCCTCGCGGTCAAGAAGTTAACAGCTGTGTCAGCCCAGGTGTGGGGCCAAGACGTCAACAAGGCTCTGTACGGCGTTGGCGCTGTGCTCGAGCGCGGCCTTTTCGTCATCCGTTAGTTCGAGCTCGTAGACTTTCTCCAAACCGCGAGCGCCAAGCTTGCCTGGGACTCCGACAAACAAGCCGTTGATGCCGTACTCGCCCTCGAGATAAGCGGCGACGGGCAGGACTTTTTTCTTATCTTTCAGAATCGACTCGACCATCTCGACCACCGCGGCCGCGGGAGCGTAGAATGCGCTACCGGTCTTAAGGTGCTTGACGATCTCAGCGCCGCCATCGCGTGTGCGCTGGACGATTGCGTCGAGGGTCTCTTTGTCGAGGATCTCGGTGATCGGAACTCCCGCGACTGAAGTCGACGCGATCAGCGGCACCATCGTGTCACCGTGGCCGCCGAGTACCATCGCGATTACGTTCTCGACGGAGACGTCTGCGGCTTCAGCCAAGAAAGTCCGGTAGCGCGCGGTGTCGAGTACGCCGGCCATGCCGATCACGCGGTTTTTCGCAAAACCAGAAATCTTGTAGGCCACCTGGCACATTGCGTCCAAGGGGTTTGAGACAACGATGATGATCGCGTTCGGCGAGTGTTTGATCGCTTGCTCGATGCAGGCTTTGACGATCTCGTAATTCTTCATCAACAGATCGTCTCGGCTCATACCCGGTTTGCGGGGGAAGCCGGCGGTCTGGACGATGATGTCGGAGTTCGCGGTGTCGGCGTAGTCGTTGGTGCCTACCACCTTGACGTCGCTGCCTTCGACGGCCATGGCCTGAGACATGTCAAGGCCTTTGCCTTGCGGAACACCTTCGACGATGTCGATCAAGCAGACGTCGGCGAGCTCTTTGTCGGCCAGGAAGAGGGCGGTCGATGCGCCGACATTTCCGGCGCCGATAACGGTGACTTTTTTACGCATTGTTCTTAGCTCCTCGGGCGTAGCGCGCTACGCCCCTACGGGCCCGTTTGGGCGTTAGTCCATGTGGCTGATGATGGCGTCGGCGAACTCGGCGGTGCCGACCTTGGTCGCCCCTTCCATCTGGCGATGGAGGTCGTAGGTGACGGTCTTGGCCGAGATGGCCCCTTCGATGCCTCTCTCGATACGATCGGCGACTTCCTTCCAACCCATGAACTGGAACATCATGACGCCGGAAAGCATCACGCTCGAAGGGTTGATCACTCCCTTGTCGGCGTATTTCGGCGCGGTGCCGTGGGTCGCCTCAAAGAGTGCGTGGTCGTCGCCGATATTCGCGCCCGGAGCCATGCCGAGGCCGCCGATTTGGGCGGCGCAAGCGTCTGAGAGATAGTCGCCGTTCAAGTTCGTCGTAGCGACCACGTCGTATTCGGATGGCCGCAGCAGAATCTGCTGGAACATCGAATCGGCGATGCGATCGTTGATCATGATCTTGCCGTCGGGGACTTTGCCGTCGTGCTTTTCCCAGACTTCATCTTCGGAAATGAGCTGGTCGGGGTACTCTTCTCTTGCTAGCTCATAGCCCCAATCGCGGAAGGCGCCTTCGGTGAACTTCTGGATGTTGCCCTTGTGAACTAGGGTGACCTTCTTGCGGCCGTGTTCGATAGCGTAGTTGATGGCCGCGCGAATCAGGCGCTTCGAACCGGTGATCGAGATCGGCTTGATCCCGATGCCGGAGTCCGGACGAACCTGGCGGCCCATCTCGTCGTTGAGAAAGTTGATGACCTTGGCGACTTCCGCGGTCCCTTGCTCCCACTCGATGCCCGCGTAGATGTCCTCGGTGTTCTCGCGGAACAAGACGACGTTCACCTTTTCAGGCTCTTTGACGGGCGAAGGCACGCCGGTGTACCAACGGCAGGGGCGAACGCAGCTATAGAGAGTGAGAATCTGCCTGAGGGCGACGTTTAGGCTACGAATGCCGCCGCCGACAGGGGTCGTCAGGGGTCCCTTGATGGCGACATGGAACTCCCGAATCGCGCCTAGGGTGTCCTCGGGCAGCCACTCGCCGGTCTTGTCGAATGCCTTTTCGCCGGCTAGGATCTCGTACCAGGCGATTTTCTTTGAATCGCCAAAGGTCTTTTCGACAGCCGCGTCGAACACGCGCACAGAGGCTTTCCAGATGTCGCGGCCAATGCCGTCGCCTTCGATGAAGGGGATGATCGGATGATCGGGGATCTTGAACTTTCCGCCGTCGACCGTGATGCGCTCACCGTCGGCGGGCACAGGGATACCGTTGTAATCAGGCATAACTTTTTCTCGTTTGCGTGGGTGGTCCGCTCGCGGCGGACAAGTAAGGGGAAACTAGAATTCTAGCAGCGTCGGTCTCAGGCGGGCAATGTTTAGGTGGGCGACGGCTTAGAATGGATCGAAGTTCATGTCGAAAGTCACCTTGGTCTCGATTGGAATGTTCCTGGCCGTAATGGCCCTGATTGTTTACTCCACGCTTGGGCTGGCCCAATACAGCTGTGAGGTCTGCATGACCTACCAGGGCCGGACGAACTGTTCAAAGGCTTCAGGGACGACACCGGAGGAGGCCCAGCGCACGGCGACGGATACGGCTTGTGCGCCAATTTCGGGCGGGATGACCGACAGCATCGAGTGTAGCAACACGCCGCCGGACAAGGTGGACTGGTACTAGGCCTACGTGTGTTGGAGCCAAAGACCGCACCGCGAAGCGGCGCGGCTCGGGTTTGGTTAGTGCTGGCGGCTATCCGTGCGCAGGCAGTGGACACTGAATAGAGCCCCTTTGTCGGTCCAAACCTTTTCGGCCAGCCAGCCGGCTTCGGCGGCTAAGGCTTGAAACTCGTCCACTGTGAACTTGTAGGAGTTCTCGGTGTGGATCGTCTCTCCGGTCTCAAATGAGACGACTTGGTCGCCGACGCGAACCTGCTGCTCTGTTGGGCTCCGAAGGTGCATCTCGATACGGCCAAGATCCGGCTCGTAGAAGGCAACGTGCTCGAAGGCGTCGAGATCGAAGTCGGCGCCGAGTTCGCTGTTGATGCGCGTCAATAGGTTCTTGTTGAACTCGGCCGAAACGCCTTCAGCATCGTTGTATGCGGCGTGCAGGATATCGGGGTCCTTCTTGAGATCGACGCCCACGAGCATCCGCCCGCCGGGGCCGGCTTCTCCGGCGGCCAGCTTCAGAAACGCCACCGCACCCTGCGGTGAAAAGTTCCCGATTGTTGAGCCTGGGAAGAAGATCGCCCGGTTGGCGGCGTGCTCTAGGGCTTCGGCCGGAAGTTCGAAATCCGCTGTATAGTCGGCGCAAACCGCGAATACGTCGAGGTCGGGGTACTGCGTCGCAAGAGTCTCGGCCGACGAGCGCAGGTGATCGCGCGAAATGTCAATCGCCAGATACCCGGCGGGCGAGACAAGCTGATCGATTAGTGGTCGGACTTTACGGCTGCTACCGCTTCCATACTCAATCAGAAGGCAGTCGGGTCCGAGGAGCTGTGCCATTTCTGTAGCCGATTGCCTGAGGATGGCGGTCTCGGTCCGGGTTGGGTAGTACTCGGGCAACTCGCAGATGCGGTCGAAGATCTCGGATCCTCGCTGGTCGTAGAAGAACTTTGGCGAGATCTGCTTCTGGGCGCGGGCAAGGCCGGCGATGACTTCTGAGTGGAAGTCGGCAAGCTGGGGGTGAAGATCCGTGAAGTGGACCTGAGTGGGTTCGGTTAGTGTCGGCATTTAGCGTTCAGCGAGTCGGATCCCGCTAAACTGCCAACGGGCTTCGGGAGGGAAGAAATTTCTGTAGGTCGGCCGGATGTGATCAGCGGATGTGACGCACGAGCCGCCTCGAAGCACGTATTGATTGCACATGAACTTGCCGTTGTATTCGCCGACTGCGCCTTCAGGCGGGAGGTAGCCGGGGTAGGCGGAGTAGGGGCTCGACGTCCATTCCCAGACATCGCCGTAGAGTTGGCGAACCGCGGGTCCCTCTGCCGCAACGGTCGGACGGAGACGTCCGGATTCGTAGAAGTTGCCTTCAATCTGCTCACCGGCGGCTGCAGTTTCCCACTCGGCTTCGGTTGGCAGGCTCTTGCCCGCCCAGGCGGCGAAAGCGTCGGCCTCGAAGTAGCTGACGTGGCAGACGGGCTCCGCTTCGTCGACCGGTAGCAGGCCGTCGAGAGTGAAGCAGTGCCAGCGACCGTCGATCTTTTCCCAGTAAAGCGGCGCTTCCCAGCCCTGCTCTTGGACGGTCGCCCAGCCCATCGAGAGCCAATGACGGGCGGTTTCGTATCCGCCGGCTTCGATGAAGTCGATGAATTCTCCGTTGGTCACAAGGCGATCGGCTAGACGGTAGGGCTGAAGGAAAACGCGGTGGCGCGGGCCTTCGTTGTCGAAGTGAAAGTCTGGGCTCTGGTGGCCCATCTCCACGACTCCGCCACCGAAATCGACCCATCGAAGCGGGCTGGCCGGAGCGGTTGGTTGAGGGGCTCGGGTTTGATAGGCGGGTCGCAGGGGGTTTTGAGCGAGGGTGTGCTTGAAGTCAGTGAATAGTAGCTCTTGGTGCTGCTGCTCATGATGGAATCCCAAGCGGAGAAGAGGCTCGATGTCGGCCGTCTGTCCAATCAAGTCCGCCATGGCTGCATCGACATGAGCCCGGTAGTCGTAGATTTCCCTCACGGTCGGCCGCGATAGGAGGCCCCTTTGCGGTCGAGGGTGTCGCTGTCCAACGGCCTCGTAATACGAATTAAAGAGGTAGTTGTAGCGGGGGTGAAATTCGCGGTATCCGGTTAGATGCGGCTTGAGCAAGAACGTCTCAAAAAACCACGTCGTATGAGCCAAATGCCACTTGGGCGGACTGGCGTCGGCCATCGTCTGGACGACGTAGTCTTCGATCTCCAGCGGTTTGCAGATCGATTCCGAGGCGGCTCGGATGCGCTTGAACTTCGCGGCGAACTCTTGTGCAGTCGTCGCGGCGCGCGAGATTGGAAAGGCGGCGGTCACCGTCGCTATTCAATCCATCGTACAGGTAACCGATGAGGTAAGCTGCCGACTCACCCGAGCGGCGCCGCCTCGGCTCGGGTGGGGCGGGCTTCCGGGTTAGGGCTGGCCGGGTTCGTCGAAGGTGATCGAAGATTCGGCCCCAAACCGCTTGTAGTCGGTGAATTGGATCTCGTAGCGCACTTGCTGACCGCCTGTGGAAAAAGCCAAGGTGTCGTCGGCGAAGGTGGATACCGGAAACCAATACTCGCCGTCGATCTGCTCGAACACTGTTAAGAATCGAGGAAACAGGTTGCCGCCCTCGGTACGATATTCCTGCGGCACCGGGAGTCCGGCGACCTGCAAAGCCTGTTCGGATTCTTTGTCGACCCAAATTCTGCCATCGAGCAAGCGCTGGCCTTCAAGCACCTGGCGTGGCTTGATTCGGAAGACGAAGCAATCTCGCTCTTGGACGGTTTCGTCGCCTTCGTAGCGGGTCTCGTAGAGCCAAAGTGTGTCTTGGGTCAGCACGAATGGTTGGACTTCACGGATGTCGCGGAAATCTTCGTCGGTGAGGATGATGCGCTTGAGGCGGTTGATGGGGCCTTTGACGAACGTTTCGATGCGCTCGCCCTCGGGTGTGAGGGTGATGTCGCGGACTTCTTGGTAGTCGCCGCCGGGGGCGCCGGTGCGGTTGATCTCGTAGAACTTGAAGCTCTGCCGGTAGGTGTAGTTGGCCCGCTCTTTCTCGAAAAGACTTCCATTGGCGGCAACCTTACGGAGGATTTCGCGGGTAGGGGGAGTTTGGGCCGAGGCGATCGGGAGGGCGAGCAGTACTAAGATTAAGGGCTTGGCGTTAGCCGCCCAGGACCAAAGCCGCCACCCGTTTCGCGCGTATCTATTTACGGCGGGCTCCATTAATCTGCTGCTCGTCGCTGCTGCTGTCATCTACGCACGGATGATCGGGTTCGGGTTCGCGACCTCGGCGCCGATCGTCGCGGCGTTCTTGATTCAAGCGTCAGTGTATCTGGCGCCGTGTTTCCCTGAGTTGCGCGCGGAGTTGATTCGGCGCTATTCGAGAGTACAAATTGGAGCGGGGCTGGCGGTTGCGTCGCTGTTGCCCTATCTCGTCTACTCGGCGCCGTTGGGGCTGTTCTCTCCCGCCACCTTGGCGAAGTTGGTTTGTCTTTGCAGTGCGGTCGCGTTCGTCTATGTGTTGTTTCCGGTTCCCAGGCGGGAGAAATTTGGGTGGCAAGACGCGATTGTGATCGCGCTGACCGTTACTCCTATGATCAGCGGGATCGGCTTCTTACGCGAGGCCTATCCCGGGATCGGGGACCCAGTCGACCGGCTCGACGTTCTGGGCAAGTTGATGATCATCGCGCTGGGGGCGTCCGCGATTCTCTTGGTTCGTGGGATTGAGGGGACGGGGTTGACGCTTCGTGTCCGGGCTGAAGACGTCAGCGTCGGGCTGAAGTATTTCGCGATGTATTTGCCGGTCGGGCTGATGGTGTCGCTAGCGATTGGCCACATCGAGTGGACGGCTCGTGAGCTCGATGGAGAGCGTGCGCTGGGGTTGCTCGGAGTGGGTCTGGGGATCTTTCTAGTGACCGCGTTGGCTGAGGAGTTTTGTTTTCGCGGCGTAGTCCAGAACTTGCTGACGCGAACGCTTGGCAGTGGCTACGCGGCGTTGGCGATCGCTTCGGTGTTTTATGGCGCGGTGCACCTTTCGTTTGGCTACTTCCCGAATTGGAAACATGTGGTCGCGTCCACGATTCTGGGTTGGTTTTGCGGCTTGGCGTATGCACGATCGGGGAGCGTTGTGCCGGGGATGATCACGCATACGTTGGTCGTGGTGGTTTGGACCTTTTTGTTCCGTCCGTGATTGGCTAGGCGGGTTGAGAAACTGCTTGGGCGTCCTCCGCCGAATGTACGAGACGGACGCTCGTGTTTGTTCGCTACCCGCCGCCACCGGGGCCGGGCTCAAGAGTTGCTGTCGAGGTCTTTGACGGTTTCCGCGAGAGCTTTCAGACGACGAAGCAGCGGGAGTAGAGCATCCAAGCGGAGGGCGTTTGCTCCGTCGGACAGGGCTCGCGCCGGCTCTTCGTGGACCTCGAAGAAAACGCCGTCTATACCCGCCGCCACTCCGGCCCGGGCGAGGGTTTCGATGAACTCGGGCTGACCGCCGCTAGCTCCTCCCGCGGCGCTTGGCAGTTGCAGACTATGAGTTACGTCCAGTACCACCGGATAGCCGAGCGCCCGCATGATCTTGAGGCCGCGGAAATCGACGACGAGGTTGTGATAGCCGAAGCTTGTGCCCCGCTCGGTCAGGAGTATACGTTCGTTCCCCGTCGAGGCGATTTTCTCCGCCGGATAGCCCATATCCCCCGGAGCGAGAAACTGCCCCTTCTTCACGTTGACCGCGCGGCCCGTACGCCCCACAGCAAGTAGCAGGTCGGTCTGACGGCACAAGAACGCCGGGATCTGGAGCACGTCGCAGACTTCGGCTGCTGCGCTAACCTGCGCCGCTTCATGAACGTCAGTCAGAATAGATAAGTCTGCCTCACGGCCAACGCGGGCGAGGATTTCAAGGCCGGCATCTAAACCCGGCCCCCGATAGGACTCAACGCTCGTGCGGTTCGCCTTGTCAAAAGAGGCCTTGAACACCACCGGAACCCCCGACGTTTCCGACGCTTTTTTGACGGCCAGCGCCGTTTGGAGCGCATGCTCTTCTGATTCGATAACACAAGGACCGCAGATCGCGAACAGGCCACGACCGACTTCGAGGTTTCCGATTGAGAATTCTTTCACGATTGAGCCGAACCTTCCGTGGCGGTTCCGCCGAACTATGGTACTAAGGGAATCGGCTCTCTTGACCCCTATTGGAAGGGGTGGTCTGATGGGAGGAAGGCGAGCGGATCGCCTTCGCTACAGATAGAAAATCATGGCGGAACCGACCGGCTGGCCGACCGAAATCAACCTCGCATTCGTCGAGGGACTGTACGCCGACTACCTTCAGGACCCGACTTCGGTCTCGCCTGATTGGCGGAGTTATTTCGAACGAGTCTCACCCGACGCCAAAACTGGCGCCAACGGCTCTCCAACAAACAGTGCAGCGCAAAACCGCCTTCCGCCGTTAGAGGAGCCGCTGGAGGTCCCGCCCAGGCGCACGGTTCCAGACACCGCGGCGGTCGGACTACAAGACCGAGTCGACAAGCTTGTCCGCGCGTACCGGGTTCGCGGGCACATGGTGGCGAAGATCGACCCGTTGGGTCTACCCCGCCCCGCGCCCCCACAGCTTGATCCGTCGTTCTACGGGCTTCACCCGGACGATCTCGACCGCAACATCTCGCCGCAGACGCTGTCAGGTTGTTCGCTTGATACGCCTCGGCAAGTGATCGAGCGCCTGTGCGAAACCTACACGCGATCGGTGGGCGTGCAGTTCATGCACATCGACGACCTTGGCGTTCGCGAATGGCTGCAGAAGCGCATGGAGAGCTCGGGCAACCGCGTCCAGCTCTCGCAAGCGCGCCAGTTGCGAATCCTCACCAAGCTCACCGATGCGACGATTTTCGAGGAGTTCCTGCAGAAGAAGTTCGTTGGAGCGAAGAGCTTTTCGCTCGAGGGTTGCGAGAGTTTGATTCCGCTGCTCGACCTGCTGATCGAGCGTGCCGGCGACCAAGGAGTCAACGACATCGTTCTCGGAATGGCCCACAGGGGCCGGCTCAACGTTCTTGCCAACATCATGGACAAGAACGCTCAGCAGATCTTTCGCGAATTCGCGGACCTCGACCACGAGCACTACGAGGGTCGCGGCGACGTCAAGTATCACCTCGGCTATCGCAGCGACTGGAAGGCGTCACACGGCGAGAATATCCACATCTCGCTCTGCTTCAACCCCAGCCACCTCGAGTACGTCGACCCGGTCGCGGTGGGACGCATGCGCGCGAAGCAAGATCGCCACGGCGACACGCAGAGAGTTCACGGGCTATGCATCTTGCTGCATGGCGATGCGGCGTTCGCGGGTGAGGGGGTTGTCCAAGAGACGCTCAATATGAGCCAGTTGCCGGGCTATACGGTCGGCGGCTCGATCCACGTCATCATCAACAACCAGATCGGCTTCACAACGACGCCTGAGCAGGGGCGCTCGAGCATCTACGCTTCGGGAATCGGCAAGATGCTACAGATTCCGATTTTTCATGTGAATGGAGAGGATCCCGAGGCCGCCGCGCAGGTTGTCCGCCTGGCCGTGGATTTCAGAAACACCTACAAGCGCGACGTCGTGATCGATATGTACGGCTACCGCCGCAGAGGGCACAACGAAACCGACGAGCCTCGCTTCACCCAGCCGCTGCTTTATAAAGCGATTAAGAAGCGCAAGCCGGTCCGTGAGGCGTACCTGGCCCATCTGCTGAGTCAGGGTGGCGTTACACACGAAGAAGGCGAGCGAATTGCCGACGAGCGCCGCGAACATCTCGAGAAAGAGCTTGCCGCCGCCAAGAGTGAAGACTATATCCACGTCGGTGATCAGGTCACTGGCGAATGGGCGGGCTATCGCGGGGGCCCCGACGGCACTTCGACCGACCGTGAAACGGGCGTACCACGGGCGAAGCTCTCGAACATTCTCGAGAAGCTCAGCAAGACGCCACATGAGTTCCATTCGGACTCGCGAATCGCCCGTCTGCTGAAGCAGCGCGGAGAAATGGCCAAGGGTGAGCGGGCCGTCGACTGGGCGGCGGCCGAGGCGCTGGCCTTCGGGACTCTGCTGATCCAGGGCTACAGGGTTCGCCTGACCGGACAAGATTGCGAGCGGGGTACATTCTCACACCGCCACGCCGTGTTGAGCGACATTGAGCTTGGGCAATCCTACGTTCCGCTGCAGCACCTGTCGCCGAGACAGGGAGTATTTGAAGTCCACAACAGCCCGCTGGCTGAGTCGGGACCGTTGGGCTTCGAGTATGGCTATAGCATCGAATGGCCCGACGGCCTGGTCGTCTGGGAGGCGCAGTTCGGCGATTTCGTGAACGCCGCTCAGGTGATCATCGATCAGTTCATCTCGAGCGCGGAGGATAAGTGGAGCCTGTGGAGTGGGCTGGTCATGCTGCTGCCCCACGGCTTTGAAGGCCAGGGTCCGGAGCATTCCAGCGCACGGCTCGAGCGGTTTTTGAATCTGGCGGCCGAAGACAACATGCAGATCGTCAACCCGACGACTCCGGCACAGTACTTCCACCTTTTGCGGAGACAGGTGATTCGTTCGTGGCGCAAGCCGGTTGTGATGATGTCGCCGAAGAGCCTGCTGCGTCATCCGGAGGTTGTGTCTGATCTGGACGAGCTCACTGAGGGCCGCTTCCAGCGGATTTTGGCCGAACCGGTTGACAAGCCTGGCTCGATCAAGCGCGTCTTGGCCTGCAGCGGGAAGATTTACTACGAGTTGCGTGCCGCCCGGGATGAAGCGGCCCGCGACGACCTCGCGATTGTGCGAATCGAGCAGCTGTATCCGCTTAGCGTGGATATGGTTCGTGAAGCGCTAGCGCCGTACAAGGGGGCCGAGGTCTGCTGGGTTCAGGAAGAGCCGGAAAACATGGGCGCCTGGCGGTATCTTCAGATTCGCTTCCCGGGGATTTTCTCGTGTCTGTATAGTCGGGCGGAGTCCGCGAGCCCAGCTACGGGTTCACACGGAAGCCACAAGCGCGAGCAGCGCCAGTTGATCGAGGATGCGCTGAGGATATGACGAACTCTGGCACTGAACCGCTTGCTTACGCGCGCGGCACGTCAGGATTCGGCTGTAGTTACCATACGGCGCGCGTAAGCAAGCGGTTCAATAATCGACGCCGCGGATTGTGTAAGAAATGCCAATAGAACTAAAAATCCCCGAAGCGGGAGAGTCTATCACTGAAGTGCAGATCGGGCAGTGGCGAGTCGCCGAAGGCGAGTACGTCAAGATCGACGACGTAGTCGTCGAGATCGAAACCGACAAGGCGGCCATGGAGTTGCCCGCACCCGTGAGCGGGACTTTGACGAAGATTCTCAAAACCGAAGGCGCCGAGGCGGCTGTCGGCGACTTGATTGGCTTGATGGAAGAGGGTGGCGATCCGCCGGCGAAGAGCGTAGAAGCGCCCGAACCGCCCAAGTCGGCTGAGGAACCTCGCGTCATGCCTTCGGCCAAGCGCGTGCTCGAACAAGCGGGAGTCGCGCCGGAGAAGGTCGAGGGGACTGGCCCGGGCGGGCGGATTCTCAAGGAAGACGCCGTCAAGGCCGCGAAGGTGGAGCCTCCCCCTCCACCGCCGCCCCCGCCGGTCGCTTCGACCACTGCTGGGCGAGAGGAAGAAGTCGTCCCGATGACCCCGATGCGCAAGGTCATCGCCAAGAATCTCGTGGCGGCGCAGCAGAATATGGCTCTGTTGACCACGTTCAACGAAGCCGACCTGAGCGCGGTGATCGAGCTACGCAGGCTCTACAAGGACGCGTTCCTAAAGGAGCACGGCGTCAAGCTCGGCTTCATGTCATTCTTTGTCAAGGCGGCGGTTGAGGCCCTGCAAGCCGTGCCGGCGGTCAACGCGCGGGTCGACGGCACTCACATTGTCTACCGCAAATACCAAGACATTGGCATCGCCGTTGGCGGCGGCCGCGGGCTGGTTGTGCCGATACTGCGTGATGCCGACACTTTGACCTTCGCCGATATCGAACGTGCGATTGGGGACTTCGCCGTCCGCGCCAAGAACAACAAGATCAGCCTAAAGGAGCTTCAGGGCGGCACGTTTACGATTTCGAACGGCGGCATCTACGGATCGATGCTTTCGACGCCGATCGTCAATCCGCCCCAAAGCGGCATCCTTGGGATCCACGCGATCCAAGATCGGCCAGCCGCGGTTGACGGCCAGGTCGTTGTGCGGCCGATGATGTACCTTGCGCTGACTTACGATCACCGAGTTGTTGATGGGCGCGAGGCGGTGACGTTCCTCAAGCGCATCAAAGATCTAATCGAAAGTCCCGAGCGAATCTGGCTGAAGGTTTAGTCCGGATAACGCAACAATGCCATCTCACGACCTCATCGTTATCGGCGCCGGGCCCGGCGGTTATGTCGCGGCCATACGTGGCGCACAGCTCGGGCTCGATGTCGCTTGCATTGAAAAGGAAAAGGCTCTCGGGGGAACCTGCCTGCGGGTCGGATGTATTCCGAGCAAAGCATTGCTGGAATCGTCCGAACTTTATGCGGAAGCCAAGGCCGGGTTCGAGAAACACGGCATCGTCACCTCCGGCGTCGAGCTTGATCTCGAAAAAATGCTCCAGCGCAAGGACCGCATCGTCAAGTCGCTGACGACCGGCGTTGCGGGGCTCCTCAAGAAGAACAAGATCACCCGTTACACAGGGAATGCTCGCTTCACCGGGGCCACGACAGTGGTTGTCGAGGGCTCACGTGGGGCAGAGGAGCTCGAAGGCAAGCACATCATCATTGCGACGGGTAGCGAGGTCGCGACTTTGCCCGGAGTTGGCCTCGATGGAGACCGGATTGGCTCGAGTACCGAGGCGCTCACTTACCCGAAGGTCCCGAAACATCTGGTTGTGATCGGCGCGGGCTACATCGGGCTCGAGCTTGGCTCGGTCTGGAGCCGACTGGGTTCAAAGGTCACCGTCCTCGAATACCTCGACCGCATCCTGCCCGGCATGGACAACG
>Ga0315336_1003377_pt1 | contig 21368 bp, 23 predicted proteins | sample ASW5metaG_FD_204512 | JGI IMG/M metagenome (GOLD analysis project Ga0315336, IMG submission 204512) | Ammonia-oxidizing marine archaeal communities from Monterey Bay, California, United States - ASW #5 | ecosystem: Environmental > Aquatic > Marine > Intertidal zone | place: USA: California... | reverse complement strand
GATACGCCGGGTCGTCAAGCAATGCTCGGAACCTTGTGTGATCGATCTACAGGCTCAACAGAAACGCCTGGATCTGGCTCTTCTCGAGGAGAGAGAGGGCGGCGTAGGCATTCCGGGCCGTCTCGGCCTCCCCATAGTGACCGAGGAGGATGGCCTGATCCAACGTTTCTGCGGAACCGTCGTGCAGGTAGGGGGCCGTGTCGCGCAAGCCCAGAAACGGTGCCGTGCGGAACTCCTCCGGATCGACGCCGGGTTCGTTGACGTTGTGCCGTCCGGGATTCGCCACGGCGTGGAGCAGGAAGTCGGAGTAAACCCGCACCGGGCCATCGGCGCCGTCGAGGACGGGAAGATGGCAGGAGTCGCAGCCAATATTGCCGAAGAGCACCTCGCCCTGGTTGATGCGGTCGAGGCTTACCGGGTCCGGGGGAAGCACCCGTGGAGGAGGAGCCAGGTGTGCGAGGAAGAACGCGAGATCCAGAAACTCCTGGTCGGAGAGTTCAGGATCCGCGACGGCGTCCGTGTCGGAGCCGCCGGCGAAAAGGGAGTGCACAGGGTCCACGGTAAGTCCTAGCTCGTTGAAGGAAGCGTCCGCGGCGAAGTCATGGAGGGTCGGAACCCCTGACTTGTGGCCGAAGCGTCCCACCCGGCCGTTGACCATGCGGGCGCGTCCCGAGATCCCATCCTGGTCGTCGTCGTCAGGGTCGGCATTTTGAAGAAGAACCGCATCGGGAATGCGGTCCACGAGCCCGAGCCCCAGACACGTCGGCGGTTGCCGCGTCTCGACCACGTTGGCGTCGATATGCATTTCGTCTCGCGGGACCGAGAGGATCGAGAGCCGCGAGGCTGCCGGGCCGCCCTCGAGCTGGCTCACGGTGCCCATGCCGTCCACGTAGGCGAAGCGCACGACGTTGAGATCGAGTCCACCGGCGCCTCCCAGGACGGGATCGAGATGGCAACCGCGGCAAGAATCTCCGTTGAAGATGGGGCCCAGTCCCTCGCTGAGCATCGTGGGCCGGTCGAAGAGTTCCCGCCCGCGGCGCCACGAGAGGGCTTCCGCCTCGGTCAGCACGCGGTCCGGCCCTCCGAGCGAACCCACCTCAGGCAGCGGGGGGAGCGAGGGTTCACGGCAACCGAGATCCGGCGTCGGGTCTGGACCCGCGACGGGGAAGGGAGGCGGGGGTTGGGACGAGCCCTGGAAGAGGTAGCCCAGAAGTGCGATGGCGTCAGTGAGTTCGATCTCCCCGTTATCATCGGTATCCGCGGCGGCAAGGCAAGATGGCTTGTCACCTCTTGCGAACACGTAGTTCAGGCAGTAAATCGCATCGGAGATGTCGACACGATCATCGTTGTTCCCATCTCCGCGTATGAATTCGGGACCGCCTTCGTCAAATTGCTCCCGCCCGCGCGCCGGCCCGAAGGGCAGGTGGTAGAGAAGGACTGCGATGCCGAGGAGAAGAAGGAGGTTGGAGAGGTGGATCGTTGTCTTCCAGCTTGAAGTCGATGTCCTGGTCATGTCTTGCCTCCTCATAACGATTCCAGGAAGCGGTGCAGGTCCTTCGAATCATCCGGGCCCAGATTCTGGTAGGCGTTGCGCGCGTCCGCCGCCTCGCCGTCGTGGGCGAGGATGGCGGCCCTGACCGTATCCGCGCTGCCATCGTGGAGGAAAGGGGGGTGCTGGCAAAGACCCCACAGTGGCTGGGTGCGAAACTCGTTTCCAGTAGCCTGCTCCATGACGACGCCATCGCCGGTCCCCATGTCGTGTATCAGGAGATCGGTGAAGGCGTAAATGAGTCCCAGGGACGTCTGCAGGGACGGCACGTGGCAGTCCGCGCAGCCGACGGCACCGAAGACGGCCTCACCGCGACGGACCGACGAGCTGATGATGCCACGGGCGGGTGCGGCGAGGTTCTCCTGGAAAAAGACCAGGTCGGAGAGAAGGGGACGGGAGAGCTCAGGATCCGGCACCCCGTCAAAGTCGACGATGCGGTCCTTGGGCACGGCGATCTGAGCAAACGCTGTTTTGGTTCCGAGGAGCTCATCGAGCAGATTCTGGTTGCGGGGCGCCTCGGTCGAAACGAGATCCAGAGAATCGGTGGTGATCCCCATCTGGTTCTGCAGCGCACCACGGTTGAACGCCTCGATGCTCGCTGTCTGGCACTTGAAGCCGAAGCGGCCGATGGCGTTGTCCTCCGTAGAGATCCGGTTGACGCGTCCGGAGATCCCGTCCCCGTCTGCATCGGTGGGATCCTCGCGTGACAGGATCTCCTCGTCGGAGACCAAGCGGAAGAGCCCGACGCCGAAGAGCGGAGGAGCGTTCCGCCGTGCTACGACATCGGCCGCGGCGGGAGTGGGCGCGTGCTCCACCGCGGCTGCCACCGGGCTCGCTATTGTGCCGTAGGGACCGTAGTGCGGCACGACCGCGCTGGGTAGACACAACTGGGTCTGAGCATCAGGTGCATTGTCAACGGTGCAGTCTTCGTAGGCTTTCTTCGTCGTTCCGTCCTGTTGGGTTTCCACCGCCAGGAAGAAATCCCGGTAGCGTTGCGACGAACCGCCTTCCACCGGATCCTCGTGACAGGATGCACAGGAGGTGGCGTTGAAGTGCGGGCCGGCACCTTCAGAGCGCGTGAACCTGCGAAGGAAGGTTTGTCGTCCTCCTTCGAAGTCCTGGAGGGCGGCCGGACTGAGCCCCGGAATCGGTTCCCCGAAGGCACCGGCGACGTCGGCATCGTTGACAGCCGAGGACGAAGGCGAATACAGCGTGACGTACAGAAGGGCAACGAACGCCCCGAGGAGGACAAGCAAGAGGCGCATGGCAGACCTCTGGATGGGTTGGAGACGTTTGACTCAGACTAACCTTCCTCTATCCTACCAGAGCGCCAGGTTACAGCTACGGTCTCTTTAGAATGGCGGGCCTGAGGGCTCCCAAGCTCATTCCCGGCGGCGATGGGAGACTCGTGGGCGGCGCTACGGTCCCAGGTCTCGGTCGGCCACAACCTTTCACCGTGAAAGGACTTGTGGCTCTGGTCCCAGGGGGCCTGCCGATCGGGCCACCTGCAATGAACTCCTCCAGTCCACGCCTCCTTGTACTAACGCCGTGAACCTCGTGATCCCAGCCCCATCGCGACGGCGTGGACCCCTGGTTAGTTCTACTGCCTGTCAGCCCCAGATCGCGATCACCGCGATGGCCACGGTGACCAACTACCGCAGGTGCTATTCGACGAGTCGGCCACACCGGTCGACCGATCAGGTTGACATTTACGCTCCCCTTAGACTTAGATTCCGGCCTCAGCAAGTACCCGCTTCGCCCGAGCGATGTCCCTCTCTCTTTGGGATGGAGTGCGCTCGGACGATTTCTGCCTTTGCTCGCGCACCGGCCGGTCCCCTGCCTCGGCGAGTTGCTTGGAGAACCGGTCGACGGCCTCCAGCGATGGAGGCTGGAAACGTGAATCTTCTTGCCACCGACGCTCGGGAGCCTGCGCGCCAGCTCCGCAAACGTGAAAACCTGTTCCGTTGTCAACCTTCGACTCAATCCCTTACATGCTTCGGAAAGTCCTCTCGTCCATGTCACAACGGGGATGGTCCGAGGGAGTCTTGCTCCGGCGTCCAATCAGAAAGAAGCATGTGGCCGTAGCGCTTGGGCCGGATCCTGCCTTCTACCCTCTAGTTGCAGCCAAACGGAAAGCGCGCAAAGAAAAGCGAGAATTCTAGGGAGACTCGCTCGAGAGAGCTGGAACGGCTCGCAGGCCCGCAAGACCAAATGCTCTCTCTGATCCACAACACAGGGCACTTTCCAGCTCACCTTTCACCTCACTTCCCATGGGTCTGAGTGAGCTAAATGTGTTGCCTATGTCCTGAAGTCGTACCGGTTCGCCGGAAATTGGGTTCTTTTGCCCCCGCGGCGAATCTTTGCCATACCCCAGGATGCTGTTGATGCTCTGGCAAGTTGGCTCTGTATACAGCGTAGTGGCCGTTTTTCTGTGTGCTGAGAATACGATGCGCCATATCGACTCGCTCCTTGTCGTGATCCTGGGAGCCTTCGGTATCGCCTTTGAGCGTGTGACCACGCTGTCGCTTCAGCTACTTCCCCGCCTGCGGACCCTTCCGCGGCCGACCCAACAATTTCGAGTACTAACATGCCTAAACTGTTTCGCAGCCTCCTTGTGGCCATCGCGGCCTTCCTGGCCGGCAACGCCTCCGCCCGAGAGGTGGTTGTCGCCGAATTCGAGTCGGACGTCCGAGCGATCGCGGCCGGTGAACTCGAGGGCAGTTCTCCAGGTTTCGTTGGCGAGATAGCGGACGAGGTTTTCCTCGTTGCCGCTCAGCCGATGCAGCGCTTCCAGTGGGACGGGACCGTAGACCACTTCCGGTAGTTTCTACGCGAGCTTACGCACAGCGTTTGTCACACGTTCCTCTCTCCGCAGCAGCTTGCAGAGCGATTGTCTGATTACGAAGAGGACCTTCGTCGGATCATTAGGCAGCAGTTTGCCGGCCGATTCGCCGACGAAGATGACGTCGTCCAAGAGGTCTTTCTCGGTGCGCTTCGCTCTTCGAAGAGTTGTCGCGCACGCAGAAGCGGAAACCGAGCTCGCATCTGGGCCTAGCTTCGCGGGATCGCGGTTCGCCGATGCCACGAGTTCCGGAGGTGGGGCAAGCGTGGCGGGGCGCATCTGGACCGTGATTACGTCGACGACCGTCCTGTAGAAATGAGCGAGAGGAGCAGCCGTGTGGAAGGAGTCCGCGCTGCGCTGCGCGCAGTAGACGAGGCAACCACCGGAACCGCGCAGCTGCTTGCGGAACGTTACGTACAACGGCGTTCACGAACCATTCACCAAAGAGTCGCAAGGGGACCCCTGAGCGGAGCGCCTCAACGTGTGCACCGTGAGACAGGCTCTACCCCTAAATATCCCGGTAAGGAACACTTTTTGACTGGCCCGGTGCTCTTGGGAGGCGTTCGGGATCTCTCGCCGTCAAGTTTCTCTTCAGGCGGTTCAGATTGGCGTCGATTTCATCAATCGATTGCAGCGCATGAGCGCATGAAAGTGGACTCTTGGAGTTCCCAGACAGACAATTTACGAGCAAAAGTCACTAAGCGCACATTAGAAGAGAGTTTTTCGATACAGAATTACCGGAAGAGAGACATGAACTTCGAAGAATCGAAGCTTGAACAACTCACATCTGACATTTGGAACTCGACGGTTGGATCCACCGCGACACGTACGGCTGCTTTTCTTCCGTCCGCCACGCGAGAATCGAACGTGACCACCTGCGTTCAAGTCATGGGCAGCTGGATCGGAGCCGTCATAGTGGAGTGCCAGCCGGAGTTGGCACGGCAGCTCGCTTCGGATCTTCATGGTGTCCCTTGCTCCAAGGTCTCCTTTGCACAGATTCGGGATGTCCTCGGCGAAGTAACCAACATCCTCGCGGGACAAATAAAGACGATGATTTCCGGGGAATCTCACCTCTCCCTCCCCATTGTGGTGACGGGATTCGACTACCATCTGATGATTCCCGGAAGCAAACCCGTGAACAGATTGGCCTTCGAAAGCGGGGAAAATATGTTTCAGCTGTCGTTGGCGGAATTGGACGAAGCGGTATATGGGACCGCGTTCGCCGGGGGCTGAACTTGACAGGAAATTCATACTACAGAAAAACTCTCACACACACTCGAGGTGGCTCAACACGATGAAAATTCTTCTTGTCGACGATAGTAAAATGGGTCGTATTGTGCTCAGGAGGTTGCTCGCGAAGGCTGGGTATTCAGACGATGACATCCTGGAAGCCGAGGACGGCCGGAGCGCTTTATCTGTGATCGAAAGAGACGACGTCGACCTCGTCTTCTGCGATTGGTACATGCCCAAGATGACGGGGTTCGAACTCCTGCAAAAGTTAAACAACGAGAACCGTCTACCGAAGTTCGGCTTTGTCACTGCAGACCTCTCTCCGGAGAAGAAGAAGCAGGCGCAGGAGCAAGGGGCCCTGTTTTTCATGCCAAAGCCCTGCAGCCTGGATGCGATCAAGGAGACGTTGAGCAGCATACTGGAATCGACACAGGGATAGTCCGATGGGCGCAAGTCGGCCCTGAAAGCGGAAGCAGTGGGAAACGCCAGGCAAGATCAGAAGCTGGGCCAACTCCTCGTCAGTGCTGGCCTCATCACGAGCGAGCAACTGGCGCGAGCTCGGCATGCGACGTTTCAAAAGAAGGCACCTCTGCTCGAAGTGCTGGTGAGTGAAGGGTTCGCAGGTCGGGAGGCCATCGTAGGCTACCTCGCACAGTTATACGGCTTCGAGGTTGTCGAGCTACCACCATGCCTTGCTATCGAGAAGGACGTACTGAACCTTCTCCCGCACGACGAATGCGTCAAGTATTCCATTCTTCCCCTGTCCTACTCGGAGCGGGTGATCAAGTTCGCTCTGGGAGATCCCGTCGCTGCCTTGGACGTCAAGGACCACCTACGGGGGAGTTTCAGGCAGGAAATCAAACTCGTCGTCGTATCCCGAGAACGGCTGGAAGAGGCCATTGAAAGGAGCTATGGCGAAGAGATTGTGATCGAGTCCATCCAGGTCATCAGCGGGTGGACACACGATGCTGCGGACGCTCGTAAAGACACGCCCGGAGAGCGTGGGGAAGGCAGCAAACGAAAAGAATCCGACGCAAACAGCCCGTCCGTCAAGAAACTGCTGAACAGCCTGATCGTGAGGGCCTTGGAAAAGCGCGCATCGCACATTCACCTCGAGGCGCAAGATCGATTCTTGCGGGTAAGGTTCCGAATTGACGGTGTTTTGCTCGAACAACTGTCGGTGCCAGTGGCGATCTTGCCGGCTCTGGCGTCTCGGATCAGGCACTTGACTGGGCTGCGCGGCGGAGAGGGGCGCTTCGGGAGAAGCGGAAAGTTTTACGTGCGAGTCGAAGATCGCGAGGCCAAAGTCTGCGTGAATGTGAGCCCGACGATCGCTGGGGAACGAGTCGTGCTGCAGATGGTTGATCAGGCGCAGTACCCTCAAGATCTCGACGCGTGTGGGTTCGGCGCGGAGATCAACAAAAAACTCAACAGCTTGCTGAGAGCACGGCGGGGATTGATAACAGTGTGTGGTCCAAGTTGTAGCGGCAAGACCACGACACTCTATGCGCTCATCGAGAATCTTCGCAGGGAAGACCTCAGCATCATGACCCTCGAGGACTCGATCGAGTACCCGTTGGAGGGGGCGCAGCAATGCGAGCTTAGACAAAGACCGGGTACGGACTACGCCTGCGGTATCGAGAATCTGCTGGGGCAGGATGTCGATGTGCTGGCCATTGGCGAGATCAGCAGCAAGGAAACTGCGAGAATCGCGATCGAGGCAGCACTCGCGGGGAGGCTGGTGATCGGGACTTTACGGGCACCCACGGCGATCGACGGCGTCAACAAACTGAAGCAGCTCGGACTGAATCGTTGGCAGGTGTCAACGGCGTTGCGTGCCGTATTGTCGCAACGCTTGCTGCGAAGGGTTTGCCGCGACTGCAGGCAGCCGGCAGACATCTCAGATGAGTTGGTGACGCGTCACGGCTTGCAAGCAGAGGACTGCTATCAAGGCTACGGGTGCCTTTCCTGCAACCAGATGGGTTTTCGAGGACGGGTGGGTGTCGCGGAGCTGTTCGAGGTTGATGGCGTGATTCGTCAGGTCATTGCCCGCAGTGACGATGCGAGCGAGATTCAGGCGATGGGCCGGGAGCGAGGGATTCGCTCCTTGTGGGAACAGGCATTGCAAAAAGTAACAAAGGGGCAGGTCTCTCTCGAGGATGTCGTCGAGACTTTGGAAAACGATTCACACTGGAATTCGATGGTCGAAGTAGAGGCGAAATGCAATTCGCTGTGAAAAGGGGGATCTGATTTTACTGAATTCATAAGGGGTGCTTCACCCCAGAAAGAACGCCATGGCGAAACCAATTCGCGCGAGCACACAGAAAAACAAGAGTTTGAGGTCCATGACCAAACCCGTACCACGAGGAAGGCAGGTTGCAGTTGCAGGTGCACTGACGACGGGGCTTATCCTGGGAGTGGTGACGGTGGTTCTTCTGGAAAGGCAAGGACTCCTCCGGGAGGTCTACAGCGCAGTGGGCCTGCGCCAGGAGGCAACCACGATACAGACCCTGCAGGAGAGTTTTCTTCACAAGGAACGAGCGTGGGAGCGAGAACGATCACAGCTGCAAGCCCGAGCGAATTTGTTGGAAGCGGCGCAAGAGCAGCATGAGCAAAGCCTTGGCGAGCTCAGAGAGAAAGCGAAGGAGGAGGAATCTCTGAAGGACGTGCTGTCAGAAGTTGCCAGAGAAAGAGACAGGCTCGCCCTGGAGCTCGGGGGCTCCCGGGAGAAACAGCGATCGCTCACGCAGATGCTTCTGGGAAGCGTCCCAGTGCACACCAGCGGAATCTCGAAAAGCACGCGGATGGCGAATGTCCTGGAGGTCGATCCCGCATCCAGCATCGTCGTGATCGACACTGGCCGGCGTCAGGGGATCACCGTCGGGCAGAGTGTTACGGTCCTCGGCACCGCTGAGGGGGAGTCAGGTTTCAGGGTGGTCGTCGACGAGGTGAAGGAGGACATCGCCCTTGCTACAGTGGTCGGTTCCGGTTTCCCGGCGTGGCTCGAGCCGGGCACGAGTTTGAGGTTCGAGGAGCGGTGAGATGCAGAAGGCTCTGGGCAAACTGACTCGGGTGGTGAACTCCCTCGTGGAAAGCGCGACGGAGGTTCTTTCCGGCCAGCCATATTGCATCCGGGTTCGAAGGACCCTTCTGTCCATCCAGCCGACGTCCACTACAGACCTTCCGGTGGTCCTGTCACGACAGCTGCTGGGCTCACCCGGAGTTTGGCTCACCGCCAGCCTGGATCTGACGACTGCCCTCAATATTGCGGATCGATCCCTGAAAGCCTCAGGAAAATATGCCATGGGCTTCTCGACTGTCGAACAGGACATTCTCAAGCAGTGTTACGAAGCGATCAGTCGGCGCTTTGCCACGAGTCTGTCGAAGGAATTTGAGTACGACGAGGCCGTCGGGTACATACCTGGTTCAGCGAGGCTCAGCTTTGGGCGGAGAGTTGCGACGGTGCCCTCCGGATGGCCAGAGCCTTTCGTGGCTGAGCTGGACATGCCTGAAGGGCTTCTCCAGCTTTGTATTGCAATCGAGTCAACGTCGAGCTTCACGTGGCACGAGCTCGCGAGTGCCGATTGTGTAGACGTGGGATAAAAGGGGCCGGTCATGTCACTGCAATGCTCAGAGTGCAACTGTGAAAACGGAGAAAGCCGGCGGTTTTGCCACAACTGTGGCGCCTCTCTGTACGTGGATTGCTTCGATTGCGCATTTGAAAACGGCATCTCCTCGAAGTTCTGCGGGGGGTGCGGCTTGGCGCTGCGAGGCGACGCGGAATCAGCGGACTCATCTTCCAGCGATTCCGCGCTCGGCAACGTAATGTACGAGGCGCTCCTGTTCAAAAGCATTCTCACCTCGAATGCAATTGCGGATTCAGGAGACGAGGAGCCGATCTCAGAAACCCAGACGAACGTCGAGGCTTCGACGTTATCAGAGAATCAGCACGGTACCGAGACAATCTCGGAACATCCGCAAAGGGCGAGGAATGACGGCGAGAAAATTGTCTTTCCCTTCAGTGAAACTGCGGTGCTCGCGCTCTTGGAGAAGCGCAATATGACACGGGTTGACCGTGCTCTTGAAGGGGAGGAGCAAGACGGTGAGTAGCAACGAAGTCCGAGTCGTTCCGGAAATTGAAATGCTGCTGGCCGAAGCGGGGCTCCTCGCATCAACTGACACAGCGGGGGAGCGGGAGGAAGAGGGCGAGCGGACGGTGGAGGCCCTTGCCAGCCGGGCAGGAATGACACCTGAGCAGTTCGCCAAATTCTTGGCAGATGAATACCACCTGGCACACATCACCCAGGTCGATGCCTCCAAGGTCGACCCCAAGGCCGTGACTCTCATCCCGCAGACTGTAGCGCGACGTCATCGTCTGCTGCCCTTGTTCGTGATCAACGGCCGGTTGATTGCTGCCGTAGCGAGTCCGTTGACTTTGAATGTTCTCAGTCAGATTTCGCAGGAAGCCAAGATCCCTATCGATCCTGTCATAGCCACTCCTGAGCAGATAGACGACGCGCTTGTGGAGATTTACAGCGACCTCGATCAGATCGGGGTCGCCGGTGACGGGGCCGAGACGGAATCGAATGACATTCTGTACGACCTGAACAAGAGCCCGGAGGACGGGGAGGGTGGAGTCATTCGACTCGTGGATCTGATCCTTCGCCAGGGGATCAACGAGGGGGTCAGCGATATTCATATCGATCCTGAAGAGACTCTTCTCGCGGTGCGCTACAGAGTGGCGGGCATTCTTCGCGACGTTAAACGGCTTCCCAATGAGCTTGCAGCAGGAGTGATTTCGAGGGTCAAGATTCTGGCGGGTCTCGATATCGCAGAGCACCGCCTACCCCAGGACGGCCGCATCGGGGTGACATACCGCCACAAGGAGATCGACCTGCGAGTTTCCACGCTCCCTACAGTCATCGGCGAGAAGGTCGTGATGCGTATCCTCGACAAGAGCAAATCCTTGGTAGGCCTGGATCAGCTCGGTTTTCTCCCGCAGACAGAGGAAGCTTTCACACAGATCATCAGCAGACCGTATGGAGTCTTCTTGATAACGGGTCCGACGGGTTCGGGGAAGACTACTACGCTTTACGCTGGCATTAACCGGATCAATACGAGGGAGAAGAATTTCATTACCTTCGAGGATCCCGTGGAGTACCGATTGGCCGGCGTCAACCAGGTCAACGTCAAGCCGAAAGCGGGTTTGACCTTCGCTTCGGGGTTGCGAGCCAGTTTGCGACAGGACCCTGACGTCCTTCTGGTCGGTGAGATCCGAGACCGGGAAACGGCGGAGATCGTATTCAATGCGGCACTGACCGGGCACTTCGTCTTCAGCACGTTTCACACCAATGACGCACCGAGCGCCATCGCGCGGTTGCGTGATCTCGAAGTGGAGCCCTTCCTCATTGCAACCGCTTTGGCGGGCGTAAGCGCGCAGAGGTTGGTCCGGCGCATTTGCACGGGGTGTCGAGCGGCTTTCCCGGCCGACGCTGCGCTGTGCAGACAACTCGGAATTCCCGCTTCCTTTGGTGACGGTGATGTGAAGGTCTTTCGAGGCCTCGGTTGCCGCGAGTGTGGCGGGACCGGATACAAGGGGCAGGTGGCGATTTTTGAGCTGATGCCCATCGACGATAACTTGCGTGGGCTCATCCTCGAGAGAGCGTCGACCAAGGTTTTGCTCCAGAAAGCGCGAGAGTTTGGCATGTTGACGATTTGGGAGTACGGAGTGATCACTGCGCTCCAGGGTACCACGACGATTGAAGAGGTTCTGAGGGTGACGAGGCAGCACATGTAGAGGCGCGTTCGGCAAAGAACGAAAAGGCGAGAGCGGGTTTCCGGAAAAGTTGTCGATAGTGTCTGTTCCAGCATTAGTCGAACCAAGCAAGCTAGCCAGTCTCGGGTCTCGTCTCCCGTTTCGTAGAATATCGAGGCGGGAGTTGCTGGTCTTCACGACGGGTCTGGCCACACTGCAGAAGGCGGGAATTCCATTGCTGCAGGGGCTTCGAGGGATGGCCGAATCATCAACCTCGGAGCGCTTCGGGGACAAGATCGAGGACCTTGCAGCGTCGATAGAAGGAGGGGCGTCGCTGTCACGGGCGCTGTCACGCCACCCCGACGCCTTCGATCCCTTTTTCGTGAACATGGTGTCGGTGGGAGAGGCCAGTGGTCGCCTGGACGAAGTCCTGGAGCGCCTGGCTGAAACGATCGAGAGGGAGGACGAGCTGTCTTCTCAACTCAAAGCAGCATCGGCGTATCCCGTTCTTTCCCTACTGCTCTGCATGTCCATCATAACGTTCATCTTGCTGGTCATTGTTCCACGGTTCATGCGGACCTTCATAGATTCCGACATTCCGATTCCACTGCCAACGCAGGTGGTCCTGGCGGCCAGTCAGTTCCTGCAGAACAACGTGTTGTTGATAGTCGTCGTGCTGCTTCTTCTGCCGATAGGGTTTGGTTTCCTGAAGCAAGTGCCCGAAATCCGGTATGTCATCGACGTTGTGAAGCTGAAACTTCCGCTTGTCGGAGCGCTGCACAAAAAGGTCCTGATAACGAGGTTCTCCCGGGGTTTGCAGTTGCTGACCGACGCGGGCTTGCCCTTTCTGCAGTCGCTCCACCTCGTGCGCAATGCCTCCGGTAACGTAGTTCTTGCCGATATCGTCGACGAGATGTCCAGCTTCGTTGCCAATGGAGGAACGATAAGCGAGTTCATCCTGGCGGAGCCCTTTTTCCCACCGATGGTGCATCAGCTGGCGTCTGCTGGTGAATCATCGGGAAAGCTGAGTTTCACTCTCAAGGAGCTCAGCCGGTTCTACGACAAACAAGTTCAACGAAATATCAAAGTGCTCATTGCTCTCATGGAACCGTGCATGATCGCGTTAATGGGAGTGCTTGTCGGTGGCATCATTATCTCGTTGTTCCTGCCGATGTTTAGTTTGGTACAGGGTCTTGCCAGATGAAACTGCAGCCATGGTCTGACAGGCAGGTTGGAATTGATCTGGGAGTCGGCTCGATCAAGGTGTGCCTTGCGGAAAACGGGGCAGCCGTCTTGATGGCGACCTTCGAAGATAAGGCGGGTCCGGATCCTTATCTGTTGGAAAATGAGGCCTTGACCGAATGGCTGACACTCTTCGTGAATGAGCACGGTCTGAAGGGAACGGAAACGGTAGTTGGGATGAGCGCGGAACGTTTCGTTTTCGTTCCGGCGACAGCCAAGGAGAGCGTGACGGCCCTCGAAATCAAGGCACGACTCGGGAGTGACGATGGCTTGGCCGGCACGATCCCGTTCTCGGATGCCGTAATCGACTGCCAGCTAGCGGTTCCGACAGAAGAAACGGAAGCGGATCAGCACGTTTGGGTCGGTGTAACGTCTCGAAAGATGCTGCGGGCACGGGGGATGGCGGTGGCCGACAGCGGTTTGAATCCTGTCGTCATCGAGCCGGGACTATCCGGAGTGGCTCGGGTGCTGGAAGGGAGTCCTGGCGTGGGCCGCATCGTCATCGATATTGGCGAGAGCTGCACTCAGATAGGTTTCGTCTGGCGGAATCGACTTGTCTTCCTACGGGCCATAAACATTGGTGTGGTTTCCATGGTGCAAGCGATCGCCGACGAGCTGCAATGCAATCGGCAGCACGCCTACGAGAGCGTCCGTCAGCATGCGCAGGGTGCAAAGTACGACAGCTCCATCGAGCAAATCATCGAACCGCTCGAGCGCCGTATCTGGGGAGAAGTGCAGCGCTCGGTGAGGCTATTCTGGAGTCGCTCCGCCTTGCCCCCGCAGCGGGAAGTATGCCTTCTCGGCGGAGGTGCCTTACTCGTACGCAATGACAACCTGGAGAGAGAAGTCGGTTGTTCGGTGATAGCGGCCCGACTTCGCGAAGACGTTCTGCGTGAACCGAGAATCCTCGGGGAGCATCCTGGGCACGATGAAGGGGCCGCGCTGGGTTTTGCGGAGGCCATCGGACTCTCGCTGAGGGAGGCCGAGGCGCCTACTTTCATGAGCTTCCATACCTTCGGGGATCGGAGAGCCCACAAGGAACTGACGCGGCTCTCCGTGAGAAACCCGCTCTGCGTGGTGGCCGGTATTCTTGTCTTCACACTACTCATCCACTTGTATTTTCGGACCCAGGTGGCGAACCGTCGTGAACAGGTCCACCGTCGACAAGAGGAAGTGCAAGCTCTATCCGGCCAGGACAGGAAAGTGGAGCGCTACCGTTCACTCAAAGCGCTGTGGACCCAGAGGGCGGACCTCTTGGAGAAGGTCCGCACGCGAAGCTCGCTCTTTCCCACGGCGCTTTTGGCCGTGGGGCAATCGGTGGGTCCAGGAGTACAAATAACCCGTATAGACATCCTTACGCCTGTCAGTGGGAAAGACGCGGAAGGTGGACAGGGCGCGCTTGTCCCCGAGGTCCTGACGCCGCGGCTGTCCGTCCAGGGCAGCGCCGGCCATCCGGACCGTATCGTGAGTTTCCTGGAGAGGCTGCAAAAATCCGAGTCCCTCGGGAAAGCAACGGTCAGCGTCGGAGAATCGGATTCGAAAAACACGATCCCTTTCAAGATCGTCGCCCCGCTGACTGGGGCTGCCAAGGAAAGCAACGCATGAGTTTCGTCGAGACCCTGGACAAGCGTCGATACGTCCTCATTGGAGGAACGCTGTTTTGCTGCTTGAGTTTTCTGCTGCTGATAACCTTCGAGGAGTATACGGAGGCGCAAAGGCAGTTGTCCACTGAGGACAGAGTGCTCGAGGAAGCGCTGTCAAAACTGGAATCACGACGCCGGGTCTGGAAGGAAGCGTTTTCGGAAGCTGAGGCCGTCGAGGAAAGGCAAGAGACTCTGAAGCGGAGCTTGGCAGAACATTTTTCCGAGGCTGAGTTCAAGAGTTTCTTGTCCAACTTTGGACAAAGGCTCGACTTGAGCACTGCCGACATCAGTGTGAGCGTCGTTGACTTACCAGGGCAGTTGAAGAAGGCCTCAGCAAGGGTCGTCCTGGCGGGGAGACCCGAGAAGTTTTATCAGTGGATAAGGCGGCTCACGAAGCTCCAGCAGACCATCGAAATATCGGGTCTGTCTGTGGAGGTCCTGGATAACGGCACCATTCGGGCAAACGCTTCGGTAGGCGTTCTGTTTGAATCGGAAGAGAACGACAAATCGTACGGCTCGGAGTAGTAGGCGTGGATAGACGTAGGCAAGACAGAAGGAAGCGTCCAAAGAAGAACAGGGTCCTGATCGTCTCGGGGCTTATTCTTCTCATTGTGATTATCTACGTTCCGCTCGTTAAATCCAAACTTGCCGATGAGGCGGTTGCACTATCGGACGACCCTCCCCCGGATCCTGAGGAATCGGAAGAGCTCCGAGATGAAATGGGAACGTCCCAGACGTCGATGGCTTCGGGTACGAGGCGAGTGGGTCAGTCCTGGGTCGAACCGACATTGGCTCGGGCTGAGCAACGCGGTGAGCAGGTCGACTCCGGCGCCGGCTCGGAGTCTTTCGGGTTCGGAAACTTCGGCAGGGAGTCGACGGACCTGCAGGGCGGAGGGGAGAGCTCGACCGCGCCGACGCTCAACGGAGTCTTACGCTTTGGAAGAGAAAAGTTGGCTATTGTCGATGGAAGATTGGTACGCCGCGGGGATCGGATAGCTGGCGGTACGGTTGAGGAGATCCATGGGCGGAGCATCGTGCTCCGTTCCCGCTCGAGAAGAGAGATCGTCACCTTTACGAGAGCGGACGGGAGCGTCGAGGCCGAGGAAGTTGGGGAACAATTCCCCCAACGAGACTCGTAGGATGCGTTCCAAGAGATAATGGGATCTTCGCAGCTTACTTGCTCGTAAAGGATTTTTCAAAGGTTGATGCGCAATGGAAAGCGACGTGACAGCCACGGAAAAAGTATTGATGGACCAGGTGATTCCGGAAGGCTCGCGCCAGGCGACGGGTAGACGGAATCAAGGTGTGCGGCCGATCTTCATGATCGTCTTGGGGGTTGCTGCAATCGGCCTGCTTGTGGAGCACCTGCTGGTAGTCAATGACCTCACGAGCCTTCGTGAGAAGGCCAAGGTGGTAGCGCTGCAGCTGGAGAACCCGGTGTCCGAGCTGGCTGTTGCCGAGCCGGGAGACGTGCCGGACCCGACGGCCATTTTGGCTCTCGAGAATCAGCTGGCAGAGAAGGAGCGGGAAATCCAGAGGCTGAGAGCGGAAGGCGAAGAGTTCGAGAAAGAGCTGTCGAGGTTGCAAAGCCAATCTCTGAACAACCCCATGCCGCGCCAACCGACGGCGCAAGAGTCGCCTCGCTCGAATGCGCTTTCTTTTGGAGAGAATAGCAAGCTGGACGACAGCGTCCGTGGAGGACGAAACGCCCCGAACACTTCTCTGCATTCCAGAAAGGGCAGATGCATCGCGAGGCAAGAGGGAAGCGATGTGGTTGCCATTGACCTGGGTAGACGTGACGGCATACAGCCTGACATGGAGCTGAAGTTGTTTGCCGGTGAGATAGAGGTGGGGCGGATAAAGATACTCGAAGTTCGGGAATCGCTTTCTGGCGGGAGGGTCGTCATGATCGGCGGCCGTCCGTTGCGAGAGGATTTTGAGGTTCGTTGGTGACAACATGAAATCGTTTTTGGGTACGTTCTGTGGCTTTTGGCTCTGTTTCCTGGTGGGTTGCGCCGTTCCGCCGCCTCGGGCAGAGATCCAGCCCGTCTTCAGTGCTTACCGGGCCGTTTCGGACGAATCAGACGCCGACGGAGGCCAGATAAAAGAATTTCTCGACTCCATCGAAAAGTCCGAAAAACAGAGATTGCAACTGGAAGCCAGGCTGGCCATTGCGCGTCGCCTGGAGAGGCGCAGGGTGCAGGACGTCGTTCACGACCGGTTGCGGGAAGCCGCGGAAAAGCAGGGCGAAACGCACCTGGCGAAGACCCGAGAGCACCTGAGAAACTTCGAGCTGAAGAATGCGGAAGCCGAGCTGGAGTACGGTCGCAAGTACCTGCCGGATCACGAGGAGATGAAATCGTTGGCGGAACGTCTCGAGCGCCTGAAACTCGCTCGTGCGCACCAGCGCATGGGCATCGCGCCCGGCGCTGTCTCGGACGAAAGGACCGGGCAAGTCCTGCAGGGTCATCTGGATGCTGCCCAGATACACCTCGGTCTGGGCCGGAGACCCGAGGCACGCGGTCACCTCCTCGATGCCTTGAAACTGGTACAAGCACGTAGGGCCGAAGCTGCCCGCAGGAGAGCGTTGAACAAGCTGGGAGACAGGGTGCAGGGCGAGATGGCGACGATTCTCGAGAGTATAGAGAACGACAGTTTCGACGAAGGCGGCCGGGCCCTGGCCTCCGTCCTGCAGGAGTTTGACCAGGTCGACGGCCGCAAGGAAAATCGTGACTTCTGGGATCAGGATCTCGGGCTGAGTAGTGGCGAGTTTGCGGAGCTTCTTGAAGCCATCGAGGCGGGTGATTTCGAAAAAGCGGAAATGCTCATTGCCAGGAGAGGGGCGAGCTCTCCGGTGGCCCGCTCTCTTTACGAGCGAGTTCAGCGATTGAAGCAATCGCTCTCCAGCCCGTGACCAGGAGATGTGACGAGTGAAGACGTTAACGGCTTTTCGGGCATGGGCAGGTGCTCTACCCCGGAACAGAGTTCCTGCAAGGACAGCGATCCTGGCACTATCGCTGGCGTTCTTGCTGCGTTCCACGATGGGGCAGACCACGCCGGCACAGGGCCCTGGTGAAGCAACGGCCGTGACCGATGCACGGAAGCACTACAGCCTGGCGTTACGATACTACATGGCGGGCCAGCCCCATGAGGCGATAAGGGAGGCAAAGCGAGCCGTTGCGCTCCATCCACAAGATAACCGCAGTCAACGTTTGTTGCGTCTACTGTCGCCAGACGATGGCGATACTGCGACCGGGAACGGCTGGGCTGTGCAGGAGGCGAATGATCAACCCGTCTCGCAAGAGTTCTATCGGTCGGCGCTGAAGGAGTTTCTGGGTGGAAAGGAGAAAACAGCAGGGCAGTTCGCACGGGTAGCCCAGGCTCTGGATCCCGGATCGGGAGACTCGAGCGGTATCTTGACTGCGATCAGACGGAACCAGACTCGTGGACATCGGTACCGGGACCTGTCCGAGAAGGTTTTCTCCGGCCTGGAGGATCCGGTGCTCGTGAGCGGGGAGTTCCGCGACGCCCCAGCCGAAACTGTACTGCAGGCTTTTGCCCATTTCGCCTCTACGGGCATCGTCCTCGAGGGTGCTTTCGGACAGGATCTTTCACTGCAGTTCCAGAACGTCAGTCCGGCGCAGGCTCTGCGCACCGTCCTCTCCGTGGGAAACTTCGCGTTACACGAAGAAGAAGGCGCGGTCATTCTCCGACCGCAAGAAGCTGGGCAGGTAGAGACCCGCGCGTTTCGTCTCTGGAATCTCGTCATCGAGGGTGACGGCGCGGAAGACTCTGGCGGGGATGGCAGCAGCGGTCGTACCATCGAGCAGCCATCAATGGACCTCAACGGCTCACCGACGCTGGAAGCGATCCGAGGCGCTTTGAGCGAGATAGGGACCTTGTTGTACGAGCCTCAGAAGCGGACGCTGATTGTTACAGATACCCCGGATCGACTGAAAGCGGTCGAGCGTCTCGTGCGCGAGCTCGATAAGCTCCCGGCTCAGGTGTTGATCCACGCGAGGGTCATCGAGATCGGCGTGAACGATCTTCTGAATCTGGGTGTCGACTGGGATCTCAACTACGACCTGACGATGACGAGCTCCTCACGGCCCACGACCTTTCCTCTCTTCAAGTCGTTTGATCCCTTTCAGGGCGTGAGGCCCGGCCACGATCCCAGCGACACGGAGTTTCCCTCACAATCGCCTGACGGGGGCAAGAACATCTTTCCCTTCACGACGTCAGAAGACTTCACCTTCGGAACCATCAGCGGCGGTGACGTCGGGTTTGCCGTGAACCTCGACAGTATATTGGAAAAGTCGGATATCCTTTCCTCGCCGCGGGTATTGGCTCTGGATGGGCGGCTAGCGGAGATCCAGGTCGGCGACCGAATTCCAATCCCCACCACGACTACAGACTCCGAAACGGGCAATGTGGTGGTCGTGGGCTATGAGGAGGAACGGGTCGGAATCCTCTTGCAAGTCGTCCCGTACGTCCTGGAGGGAAGCTTGATTCAGTTGCATGTCCACCCTGAAGTCAGCGTTATCACCGGCTTCGTGGGACCCGCCCTCAACAACAGGCCCATCATCGCAACGCGGGAGGTGACGACACGAGTCATTGTGAAGAATGGAGCGACTCTCGTGCTTGGTGGGCTCATTCGGGATTCGGAGATCCTTACCGAGGACCAGGTGCCGCTCCTAAGCGAGATTCCGTTCCTCGGAAGGCTTTTCAAGAACAGAAACAAAGACGGCCAAAAAACAGAACTGATGATTTTTATTACAGTGGAGCTTGTGGAAAACAACACCAGCATGAGTGCCCGCGAGTCGCAGGTCTTTGATGACATTAATCCCCCCTCGTCTGAGTAAAAAATAACGAGGAAGAAAGAACCTTACAAACACGCTATAGTTCGGAGAAAGTAATGTTGAGAACGCAGACCTTGTCGCGCCCCATGCGGGTAAACGGCTTCACGATGGTGGAGCTCACTATCGTCGTTTTGGTAATTCTGATCATCTTCGGATTGGCCATCCCGCGCTTCGCGGCGCTCACGGATGCATCGAAACAAGCCGACTGCATATCCAAGGTCCGCGTCGTCGAAATGGCCGTCAGCCAGTGGGAGCAGAAAAACAAGGCGGAATTCCCGCAAGGCTGGATCAGTCTGACGGGGTTAGGCCGCAACAATGCACAATATGATCTGACGCCATACGTGAAGGATGTTTCGGTGTTCGATTGTCCTCTCGCGAATCGGGGAGCCGGTGAGTTTTACTACATTCGACCGAGGAACGATCAGCAACATAGTTACGGCGGTTGGTTTCCCGGCGTCAATTGCTGGTACATTGGAAGGCCGCCGCACTTGACTCAGGATTACCCTCATACGACGCACTCCGCGGATCCATACTAAGTCGGACAGTGAAGGTTGGCTCTCAAAGCGGTTTTTCCCTGGTCGAGCTCTCCATCGTAGTGCTCGTCACGGTTTTCCTCATGGGTATCGGCCTGGTGACCACGTTCACTGGGCTGAACACCCGATCTCTCGAGAGCGCCACCATCCAAGTCATAGGGGACATCCGAAAGGTCCAGAATCTTGCAGTCGTTCGGGGGGAGGAAGCCAGGATGACTCTGGCGAGCGACTTGGCTGCGAATGAACACGGGTATCGGATCTTCGTCCAGAGTGCTACCAATCCCCTCGAGGAATTGCCTCTTCTGGACGGTGTGCGTCTCGACACGGCCGACCTGGGCCGAACTCTTCGCTTCAGCCCGCTCGGTACGCCGCAGAGCACGAGCACCCTGCGAGTTCTCGCATTACCCCCCAACCCGTACTATGTGATCCTACGGTCCTGGGACGGCACAGAAACTCGTCGGATTGCCATTCAATCCGCGACCGGGAGGGTCACAATCCAATGACGAGGCGATTTCACGTTCATGAGGCCGGTGTAGCCGAAGTGCGGGAACGCGGCCATTCGTTCATCGAGTTCACTCTTGCCAGTCTCTTGCTAATAGTGATCCTCGGCTCCGTTTTCAAAGTCCTCATCCAGGGTCAGGACGTTGCCCAGAATACGCAGAAGCAAACCGTCGCGTTGTTACTCGCCAGAGACATGCTCGAAGAGATCAAAGGGAAGGAGTTTGAAGAGCCTGGAACCAGCGGGACCTTCGGTAGGGAGGCAGGAGAAGGTGGGCGAAATCGCTCGGCCTACGACGACGTGGATGACTTTGACGGCTACGGTCAAAATTCCCCTCCGCGAGACGTAGACGGAGCGCAGCTGGGGGAGTTTTCCGAATTTGCACGTTCCGTGACCGTAGAGAACGTAGACGCGGGTAACTTTTCACGGGTTCGGTCGGCGGGTAGCACTCCTTTCAAGAGGATCCTTGTGCGGGTGTCCTCTACGGTTGCAGGGGAGGCTGACATTGTCCTGGAGACGATCAGCGGCAGGAAATAGCGGCAACAATGTGTCATAAGAGAGCATTTCAGGGCGCATGGCGAAACGGCCTTTCGTGGCAAGGCTTCACGCTTGTGGAATTGGTCCTGGTCACGACCGTCAGCCTGGTGGGGGCCGTCACGCTCTCCGGAATTTTCATAGCCCTTGACGAGATGAAGCAGGGAGAAACGACCCGCGTAGAGCTTGTTCAAGCGACGAGGGCCGCCGCTGAGAGGATGATCACCGAGCTGCGGCTCGCGAAGGCAGTCGCTCTCGGGGAGGATGACGCCATCGAGTTTACCGCGGACATTGGGGCGGGCGACGTGTCGATTCGTTACTACCGCTACGACCCGGGGAACGGTCGTACTCCGCCCTTCTATCTCTATCGTGCCGAAGGGTACGTCAGTCCTGGAGATGGGCAACCCATCGCTACGCTCATGGAGACCTCCTGGAGTACGATCAATCCTCCGGAGCCGGCGACTCCCAGGGTTGAGTTCCGCTACTATGACGCGGGAGAGAACCGTCTGGTAACTCCGTTGTCAGCGGCAGACAGAAACCTTGTCCGCAGGTTCGGCGTGACATTGAATCTGGAGAACCTGGAGGATGGTTTGGATCCGCCCTCCCCCTATGTGTCGGTAATTTCCCGCTGGGCTGTGGTGCCGAGGAATATCAGATAAGCGAGGAAGCAAGATGAGAAACT
>Ga0315336_1003376_pt1 | contig 21395 bp, 22 predicted proteins | sample ASW5metaG_FD_204512 | JGI IMG/M metagenome (GOLD analysis project Ga0315336, IMG submission 204512) | Ammonia-oxidizing marine archaeal communities from Monterey Bay, California, United States - ASW #5 | ecosystem: Environmental > Aquatic > Marine > Intertidal zone | place: USA: California... | reverse complement strand
TGGGTTATGACCGATAACGAGCGCGCTCGTCGCTGTGTTGGGTAATTTACGCACGGCCGTTAGTAGCGTGCGTGTGCTCGCCAAATATAGATCAGCTCTCAACTCAGTGGGAACATCTGGCACAATGTCAGGGGAAAGCAGTCCAAGTGTTTCTCGGGTGCGTTTGGCATCAGAACACAGAATATGTTGGGGTGATAATTTCCGGGCCGCCATATATTGCCCAACCGTTGACGCCGCTGAGCGGCCCCGTTCATTTAGAGGCCGGTCATGGTCTCGTGCCGGCCCCGCACCGTGAGCCGATTTGGCGTGACGCATCAGATAAAGTGTTTTCATGCGCTGTCTTCCGACTTTCTGCTGCTTGGTGAGTATAATTAGCCTTTCAATAAGCTCCTAACTTCGCTCGACATAGGCACGCGCTCACCTGCTCGGTAAAGCTCATGGTTCTCCTCGATATCGTCGAGGATATAACGGTAGTTGACCATAAATCCGAGGGATTGGGCCATCCCTTTTGGCGATGTATCACCCATCCAGTTCACATGTTCGATGCGCGCCCCATTAGTCAGATGAAAACGGGACACGGGGTCGAGCGATCGCCCGGGGGCCCGGGTCGCGCTCAAATAGAACGCGCACAGTCTGGTCAGCGGGCCGCGCAGCTTCTCCAGTTGCGCAGGATCTTCAAAGCATGAGGAGCCCAAAAGCTTCTTTGCATTATCCGGGTCGATAGGATCAGCGCCCGCAAACGCGCATACTTTGCGAAAATCCCCGGCGCATGGGTGGTCAAGGTTGAGCGCCTCGGCCTCCAGCCAACGGCGGAACCCAGGGATCGGCGATAAGGTCGAGAATATCTTGAGATTGTCCATTTCCCGCGACAGATCTTCGACCACCTGTTTTATGAGGAAATTGCCAAAGCTGACCCCTAAAAGCCCTTCCTGGGTATTCGAAATGGAATAGAAAATAGCTGTTGTCGCGTCATTTGACGGATTACGCGGGGCTGATAAGTCCAGCAGATCTTGAATGTTACGGGCGATACCTTCTGTCAATGCCACCTCGACAAAGATCAGGGGTTCCTCGGGCATGCGTGGATGAAAGAAGGCGTAGCAGCGCCGGGATTGGGCCAGGCGGTTTTTTAAATCATCCCACGATTCAATTTCGTGCACCGCCTCGTAGGCGATCAGTTTCTCCAGGATTGCCGCAGGAGCATCCCAAGTAACTTGTTCCATGTTCAGGAACCCCACATCGAACCAACTGCGGAGTAGCCGGCCAAAATCCCGGTCCAGATTTTTAAGGCTGGGGTCATCTTTCAGGTGACTCAATAGGTCGGCCCGCATATCCACCAGAAACTTCACCCCGCGCGGCAATGAATTGAACTGGGTCAGCAATTGCTCGCGGGGCGACACCAATGCCTCCCGTAATCGGTGTTCAGTTTCTTGCTGGCCGCTAGGGTCCTCGGAGTCTCGTAGCTGGTCAGCAAGAGCAAGGATATCGTCTCTGTCCGGGGCGAATTCGTGAGCCAGCAGTGCAAAGAAATTGCGACGGCCGTCGCTGTTCAGACCCATATATGCGCGCCCTAAGTCTGCCGCACGGGCTCGTGCCGAAACCGCACCGCCCTTGCCGTCTAGGCATTCCCGAATGCGTTCACGTAAATCCTCAACCGCGGCTGGCGGCAAACTGGGGTCCAGTTTTCGGTCAGGTAAATTCAGAAGGCCACGGGTTATGCGCCCAGCTTGCGTGGACACACCGGTCCAGACATCGCGCAGATTGTCCATGGTTCGGTCAAGTAGGACCGAAGGGGTGAGGTTCTTCATATACAGGGCTCCGTCAGATCACGTCCGTCCGGACGCAACGGGCCCGTCAGCGTCCCCAAACCGTTACGTGCCGCAAGGGGAACATACCATGAGATCAGTTTTCGTAACCAGGGAATGGCGCGCGAACTTGTCCGTTTTGTTTTTTTCGGGAAAGCTTTGATCGCTGTCAGTTACAAAAAAAAGTGGGGGGACGGGAACCGCTCTCGTCCCCCCGAGTCTGACAGGAGAGTGTGGTGATTTGCCCGGAAGGGGATTCCGGGGCGGCTCACCACGAGCCGAAAACTTTTTACATTTCAGCGCCTTACCAGTAAAAGCGCATGTAGTTGAACGCTTCCACCAGGTAGAAAGCCAGGCCCGCGGTTAGGCCGATAATCAGCCCGCCTTTCATCGCGCCCCGGAACATTCCCATGGCGTACACCGATCCCAGAACCAGGACGACTAGGATCGCACCTATCGACATCGTCTGTTCGGTCAGCATTTTCGTGCCCTCCTTAATGCCCTTGCCGGTTCGGAGGTAGGGCGTAAGTCCGAACCCACTTACAAACTACGTCCGTCAAATTGCGGGATAGGGCTCCTCCGCTTGAACTTTGGCACCGCTCATTGCCGCGGCTATTTTTTCAACTTCCTTCCGGATGAACCCAAGCTCGATTGCAATCGCTGCCAGTTGACCATCGCCGGCTTGCTTGGGTTCCGAGTACGAAGCTTTAACGTGGTCCGGTCCAAAATCCGTCGCTGTGTGATCCAAGTATTCATTCAGTGCATCCATCAGGATTTCCTGATTGGTCCGTCCGCCTACTTGGGCCAAAACTTTGAACCGCTGATACCTGTCGGGATCCAAACGTACTGTCAGCGCCCGGCGCTTTGCCGGTGAGTGGTGGTCGCTCGCATGATCATTCCGGACATCTTCGCTCAAATGATGAATTTCAGCGGCTTGCTCCTCGGTTGGCGTGCCCGTGCTGTCTAGCGGTTGGAAGTCGCTGTGATTGACCAGCTGACGCATTAGCACATCCGGATCGGGAAGCTCTTCGGGATCGACCTGGGCCGGAAAGGGCGTAGTTTCTTCCCAAACCGTGCTGCCGTCTGAATAAGTGCCCGCGGCGGGTCGTGCGGTAGTAGGGGCTGCTGTGGGGTGGGTCGCAGGGGTACCGCTATCGACTTCAGCGGGCCGGTTAAACATCCCGGTTACGTTGAAGTCGATGACCGAGGCCGCGGGCGTCGCTTCGCCCTTTCGGGCGAGCAGCGATCCGGTCAATCTTGCTATGGGTTTGGTCATTCTGTTGATCCTGTATTCCGTGCTTTTCTTTTGGCGCTCGCAAAGGGGGCAAGGCGGGTTAACCCGTCTGCCTGCGACCAAACCAGCGATTGGGAGCACCAGCACCGTGTTGCACGCCCGTTTCGGGCTGTGCCGTTAAAACGTATGACTTCTCGGAGCGGTGATCCGGGCCGAAAGCCGATTCACCGGATATGCCGGCAGGCACCTCGGCCATAACCTCACCTTCCTGATGAGGGTGACGGACGGTTTGTTCCAGTCGTTCATCGATGTAGGCCCACAATTCAGAGATCTCGCTCGACGATTTACTATTTTCCCGAAGTTCCATCACCGTGCGTCCGTCGATCATGCTCTGGGCAAAATCGTTGCGGTGGTGGACCACCTGGGGGGCAACGGCGCCGTGTTGCGAGAGGGCGATCGCCGCATCGGTTGTGATACGTGCCCGAGGGGTTGCGGCGTTAACCACAAACACAAGTGCTTTGCTTTCGTGTTCAACCATATCGACCGTGGGACCGACGGCACGTAAGTCTAAGGGACTGGGCCGGGTCGGGATGACCACGAGATCGGCAAAACGAATGATGCCCTGGATCATGCTGGTGACCGCGGGCGGTGTGTCGATAACGACCAGAGATATGCCTTGGTCGCGTAAGTCGGCCAGATCATGACCGATTTGTCCGATGTGGGTTTTGACGAATACCGGCGCGTCCGCTTCCCGCGTATTCCACCAGTCAGCAAGGCTACCTTGGGGGTCGGTGTCGATCAACGCGACCGGACCCGCGCCGCTGCGTTCGGCTTGCACCGCGATATGGCTGGCCAAAGTGGTTTTGCCCGAGCCGCCTTTTTGTGACGCGCAAACGACCACCGGCATATCGGATACCAAGCGGTTTTCCGACGTCCGGTTTAACCGCGACTCGTCGGTAAATTTTTCGTCGATGAAGACGTCAAGATCAGGTGTCAGGTCAGACGACCACATAGCAAATTTCCTTTCGGTAGCTCCGCTGCCAGTTCGGGACAAAAGGTCCAAAATAAGGCCGGTGGCTTTGCGTCCCGCCGTTTCCGACGGTTTGCCTTTATCGAGGTCCCCAGGCTTAGGGCCGCGCACTCGCGCCGCAGCATGGGCTTGCTCAATGGCAGCTATAATTAACTAAGTTGCCAAAAAAGTCAAGGTAAAAGTTAATAAACGAAAGGTAAATATTAATTTATGGCCTTCAGGATTGGGAAAGCCTTCAATATTCAGAATTTCCCTAAAACGCGGAAAACAGCCGATTTTACCCTAATTTTTAACCAAATCTCAGGTTTTTCTCCCGCTTTCGGCGGATTTGATATACACTTATACAGTCGAGCAAAACCAAGAACGCAATATTGTTGCATAAGGTGTCTCTTGGGCAGCTCGTCCGCCGTGACTCTGTGTTCGGCAGATTTCGTCGATTTAAGTATGCCGATAGGATCATGGCTGCGGGCCCCTCATGGGGCCGGTATCGTAAACTGGTCGTGTCGATTTGACTTTCGCGCGTTTTCGGTAAAATGAAAGGTCAACTGGTCGACCGGCCCAGAGCAGTCACTCTGAAGAGGTGCGACTATGAATGTTGGGGCAATACTTAAATTTAAAGGCAGCGAAGTCATTTCCGTAGAGGCGGAAGAAACGGTTGCTGCTGCGGCTCAGATGCTCACCACCCGACGCATCGGGGCCTTGGTGGTTGGGAATGGCGATGGTGACATTGTTGGCATGTTCTCGGAGCGCGACGTGGTTGCCGGGATCGCGCAGCGCGGCGCAGGGGTGCTTGCCCAATCTGTCAGCGAATTAATGACCAGCAAAGTCGTTTTCTGTGACCCGTCAGATACCATTGCCGACGTGATGGCAAAAATGACGGACCGGCGGATCAGGCATCTTCCGGTGGTCGATGGCGGCCAGCTGCTCGGAGTGATCAGCATTGGTGATGTGGTCAAACAACGGATCGCCGAGACAGAGCACGAAGCCGAAGCCCTTCGTGAATACATTTCGACCGGATAATCGGATCGCTATTCTTTAGGAAATATGGTCAGCCGAGCTGCGCGGTTGAGCGAACGAAATTGGCTGTTCGATGCCCTGAATTGCAGTTCACTGGTCCCTAGTTGACGGGATTAGGACCAATAAAGAAGCAATTTACGGACCTTGTTTCTGTTTCAAGGTGCCCACAATTCTGGTTGACGCCATGGCTGGGGCACGGAAAGCTTGCCTCGGGGAAATGGGTCGGCCCGGCTTTGCTTTATGGCCCGGCCTTGCTTTATGGATTGCCATGCGCCGTGCCATTCCGACGGCAATGGATCGGGCAGCGGATAAGGTGGTTCGACACTATCCTCGGGAATAAAGCCAAAACGCCCATAATAATTGGGGTCGCCGAGGACGTGAATTTGAACCACACCAGCGTCTTCGAGTTGTTTTAAGCCCGTTCGGACGAGCGTATCGCCGACATTCTGTCTTTGCCAATCAGGAGCAACGGCCAGCGGTCCCAGGAGCGCCACTTTGTCAGTATTTCCGGCAATGCTACATGTCGTGAAAATGATGTGCCCCACGAGATTTGTACCGATGGTGGCGACCAGCGAGAGAACAACAGATGTTTCCTGTAACAGACCCCTCACCACAGGCAACAAATCCTCGTCAGGAAAAGCGCTCGGATAAATCTCCTCGATCCGGGCGATGTCACTTGGGGTGCTTTCGCGGATATCTATTTTTTCGGTCATGCTCCCGCCATAGTTATTGTCTTAGCCATCCGCTTCCCGCGGTGGGCTCCAAGCCCAAGCCCAAGTCTAAATAATCAGTTCTAGGTTAGCAGCTGAACTGCTTGGTGAACGAAAGGCATGTTTGCGTGCATGGATTTTTCGCCTTCAGTGATGGCTTCACTCGCGCGATCAAACTCGAGCAAACCAATGTGGCCAATCAGTGGCAGCACATGAACATCAGGTGGGTCGCCGGCGAAACGGCTGCGGCTCAACCGGTCTTGGATAATATTGAGCGCGCCGATCATCACGTTCACCGTACTTGGCCGGTTTCGGGAGTGGCCAAATATCTGGCGCATCAAAATGTTAGTCGGATTGACTGAGGTCGGCGGGTGGGGCGGTATGCCGGACTTGGTGTGGTCAGACCCGTTGCCGTCACCATCTCCATTGCCACTCTCGTTCGCGTCGCCATTTGCACGGCCGCGTCCGGCAATATCAGCGTTGAGGTTCACCGCAATAACCACATGGGCGCCAAGGGCCCGGCACACGGACACTGGAACTGGATTGACCAGCGCGCCATCGACCAGCCACCTGCCTTCATGGTTTACCGGACTGAATACGCCTGGCAGAGCGTAAGAGGCGCGGATAGCACTCTCCAGGCCTCCCTCCTGAAGCCAAACTTCGTGACCGGTTGCCAAGTCGGTTGCTATGGCCGCGAAGGGCCGATCCAGGTCTTGAATTAGGGCGTCGCCCAAACTTTCCTTGTACAAAGTGTCAAAGCGTTTTCCGCCAATAAGGCCGCCGCCCGTAAAACCGAAATCCAAGTATTTCAACAGACCGCGTTTTGTCAGACCGCGGGCCCAATCTTCCAAATGATCCAGATGCCCGGCCAGATAAGCACCGCCCACCAGTGCGCCAATGGAGGTGCCGCAAATGACATCAGGCTCGATGCCCTCGGCGCGTAAGGCTCTTAACACGCCGATGTGGGTCCAGCCGCGGGCGACACCGCTGCCGAGTGCGAGGCCAATTTTGGGTTTTTCCATCTACCGGTCCTTATGAGGGGTATGGCTCGAAATAGAAACCGTCACTTACACCCTCTCTATATGTAAAATAGCCCGCAAAATGTTGCAGCAAGGTGAAGATTGGTGTGGCAATGCTGTGTAAACAATCAACGGGGAGACGGCTGTGCGTAATTTAACCGGCAAAGTAGCTTGGATAACAGGGGCGGGATCAGGAATTGGTGAATCAGGTGCTCTGATGCTTGCTGAGGCAGGTATGAAGGTAATTCTTTCCGGTCGCCGGGCGGAACTGCTGAAGCCCCTGGCTGACAGTATCAATCAGGGTGGTGGTGAAGCTGTGGTTGAGCCCGTCGATGTTTCCGATCAGGCGGCAGTTGCGGCAGTTGCAGACCGTATTGAAGCCGACTTTGGCCGTTTGGACATATTGGTCAACAGTGCTGGCATCAACGTTAAAGAACGTATGTGGAAAGATTTGACCCCGGAAAAATGGGATCAAGTTGTTGGCATCAATCTGGATGGCGCTTTTTATTGTACGCATGCAGTGCTGCCCATGATGCGGGCGCAAAAGGACGGTCTGATCATTCAGATTTCATCGTGGGCCGGGCGCTTCAACGAGTATTTGACGGGTGCCGCTTATAACGCCGCCAAACATGCGCAAGTTTCCATGACCGCAACTTTGAACCGGGAGGAGTTTGCCAATGGTATTCGCGGCTGCTCTATTTGCCCGGGCGAGGTAGCGACCCCGATTCTCGATAATCGTCCCGTGCCAGTCACAGACGAGGAAAAGGCACAGATGCTTCAGTCCGAGGATTTAGGGGAAACAATTTTGTTTGTGGCCCAGATGGACCCGCGGGTGTGTGTAAACGAAATTCTGATCAGCCCGACCCTTAATCGTTTGTATTTCAGTCCAGGTGTTCTGGCGCCGGCACCAAACTGAAAACAACTCGGGAAATGCGCTTAGATTGGATCAAGTGTCGATGGTTACTGTGTCGCTCATAGAGGGGGAAATCCCCCCTTTGATACCTTTTTGCGCCACTCATATTAGAACGCCGGGAAACCTGTGCCCGTGACCCTGGTAAAACCCATAACAGTTGATCTTAATCAGTGACCATTGGGGCTCGAGGGAATACTCTGATCAAGCCACAACGGGGAGAAACGACGGGAGAAGCCAGGGGCGAACCGTCCTAACGGGCGCGAAACCACACAAGGCGACGGATCCGTTGACACGATGAACCGCTGTGACAGGGCCCGCACACGGCCCGCCTTGAGCGCCTCGGCAAGAATCTGCGTGGGTGGAAGGGCGGTCGATACGGGCCCTTCTATGTGCCCTATTTTTATGTGCACTTATTTCGAGCTGCGGCAGTGCGGCTGTTCAGACTTCCCTATCGAATTTCCACATCAACAATTCCAGACTCAACAATTTCAGACTCAACAATTTCAGACAACGTCGGCATGCCCGCGGTAGTCCCGAGTCGCACAAGGTTGACGAGGGACGGGTATGCCCAATTCCCGTTAAATTGAATCAAGTATCCACATCTGTGGATAAGTCTTGGGATAACTTGTAGGGAAGTTGTGAACAAGTAAAACTTGTTTTCGAAATCTGTGTATATCTGAAGTTTTAGCAGTTTAATACTAAAAAACCACTTCCGGCACCTTTTGGGCTCAGGTATTCTTTCTCTTGCCACAACGGGGAGCTTACGAAGGGGAAAAAGTCTACAGAGAGCCGCTCCAACGGGCGATGACCTGGAGACCAACAGAGCCTTCGATATCATGATCCGCTGTGACAGGGCCCGCGCCGGGCCGCGCTGAAGAACCAGGGGCAACCCCGGGACGGAGGAGCGGACCAAAGCGGGCCCATCCCTTTTTGGGCTCTTCATTTTGGCCCATTTCCAAAATCAGCGACGCTGGAATTCATCTTGTTATGAGCTGCTTGAGCACTTCTATGTCGAGTTCAAGCTTTTCACCCAGCCACATGGCAAATGCGGTGTGATCGGCAATGTCGTCTTCGGTACGGGGATGAATTAGCACCACCAAGCCGTTGCGGTTAAGCGTAAGCCATGGCACAAAATCCGCAAACACCTCGACCTCGAACGCTACCTGATACATGGCGCTGGGGTGAGGTCCAACAGGTTCGTCACGCCATCGCCCCATTTCGACGGTGAATTTATCTTCGATGGCAGCCCGCAGTGCAGCAGCTCCTTCTTTACTGGTGGCGTCGTAATAGATGTGCGCGTGATAGCCTTTGATCGTGCTGATCGATTTCTGTCCCAATGATCCTCCTCCTGATGTCGAATTTGCGGACCCCACCCGAAACTAAAGAAAATACTCCTCAGAAATGATGACCGTTACAGCACTGCTTCAATGAGGAATGGACCGGAATTTTCCATGGCGCGTTTTAGCACTTTGCTAAACTCTTCAGCAGTGGTCGCCCGGTCAGCTTCTACTCCCAAGCCAGCGGCCATCTGAACCCAATTGATATCGGGGTTGTTCAGATTAGTCATCTCCATGGCCTTGGGGCCGGGGTTTTGGGCGCCCGAACGCATCAGTTCTATTTGTAATATCCGGTACTCGCGGTTGGAGAAAATGACCGTGACGATGTCCAAATTTTCCCGCGCCTGGGTCCACAGTGCCTGGATGGTGTACATGGCCGAACCGTCACCAATGAGTGCGACCACTTTTCGATCTGGGCAGGCGATGGCGGCCCCCACCGCCATGGGAATGCCGCCACCTATGGCGCCGCCAGTAACGGAAAGCCAGGTGTGACGTGCGGCATTTTGGGTAAAAGCAGCGGCCGGTACGCCGCTGGTGATCGCCTCATCGCAAATTATGGCGTTGTCAGGCAAAAGTGCGCCCAACGCCTGACCGATAGTGACGTCCGATAAATTGCCGCTGGTCGGCAAATCCGGACGCTCCACCGGACACACGGTTTCTTGTCCCTTGGGCGCATTGAGTGCGTCCGCCACGGCCTCGAGGGCTGCAGATGCGTCCCGGCGCGGACCGGACAATCGAACCACCGAGCAACCCTCAGGGGTAAGCTCGCTGTTCTTACCCTCATAAGCAAAGAAAGAGGCTGGTTCTTTGGCGCCGGCCAGAATCAGTGTGTCGGTGCCCTTCAATGCTTCTTCAACTTGCTCCGGAAAATAGGGCAGGCGCTCCACCTTAGGCAGGCCGGGACCGCGCTCTACCTTAGCCGAAAAAGATTCCCGCCATACTTCAGCGCCGGTCGCGTCGGCAATCCGTTGTGCACCGAGGATGCCGCGTCCGCCCAGTGCTTTTGCGCCCAACAGCAACACAACACGGCCACCGTTTTTGATCGCGGTCGTTGCGGCTTCAACCTCGTCATCGGAGACTTCGGGCAGGGCAGGAGGTGCCGGGGGTGTTGCCGGGCCTTCGCTGATCCCCCAGGCGCAGTCGGTAGGAATAATCAATGTGGCTACTTGGCCACCACCGCTGTGTGCTGCGGTTAGCGCGTCCATACCTGCTTGGACCACATCGTTGGGTGTGCTGGTCGTGTGCACCCAATTGGAGACCGGCCCTGCAATACCGGCAATGTCTGAGGTTAATGGCGTGTCGTATTTGATGTGATAAGTCGCGTGATCACCGACTAGGTTGATCAAAGGCGTGCGCGCGCGCCGGGCATTATGAAGATTGGCGACGGCGTTGCCGAGCCCCGCTCCTAAATGAAACAAGGTCAATGCCGGGCGTCCGGTCATACGGCCGTAACCGTCTGCCGCGCCCGAGCATACACCCTCGAAAAGGCCCAAGACCGAACGCACGCCAGGTACGTTGTCGATTGCCTGTACCAGATGCATTTCTGACGTGCCCGGATTGACGAACGCCGTGTCCGCACCGCCTGCGATTAAGGTTCGCAGCAGGCTTTCCGCACCGATCATATTCAATCTCCTCGCCCTAAATTGATTTTGCGTGTGTTTTTAAGCTGCAACATCCTAACACGGGGCCCGTGCTAAGATGATCGTCTTCGTAACAATCAGCCTGATCATGTCCGTACCCTTCATTCATCATCCAGAATTCACCGCACCCCTACCGGTTGGTCACCGGTTTCCCATGGGCAAGTACGGCCGTCTTATCGAGCTGCTTCATGAAGATGGACTGACATCGCGCGCCCTGATGACTGAGCCCGTGGAAGCGCCATTGGCCTGGGTCGAGATGGTCCACAATGCGTCTTATGTGCGCGCGGTGGTCGAGCAAACGTTGGATTCTGAGAAACAGCGCCGCATAGGTTTTCCCGTGACCGAAGCGGTGGCCAAGCGTGCGCGGTTATCGGCGGGGGCTACCGTTTTGGCAGGGCGTCTTGCACTTGAACATGGCATCGCTTGCAGTACGGCGGGTGGCAGCCACCACGCGGCACGTACCCACGGGGCCGGGTTCTGCGTGTTCAATGATGTGGCTGTTGCCGCGCGCCTGCTGGTGTACGAGAAAACCGTCAGCCGCATATTGGTGGTCGACCTGGATGTACATCAAGGGGACGGCACCGCCAATATCTTCCGCGATGACCGTTCGGTGTTCACATTTTCCATGCATTGCGAAGCCAATTTTCCCGTGCGCAAGGAAACCAGCAACTTGGATGTGGGACTGCCTTTAAAAACCGGAGATGGCCCGTATTTGGAAACCTTGAGCAAACACCTGCCGCAATTGTTGCGCAAGGTCGATCCCGAACTTGTGTTCTACAATGCAGGCGTCGATCCCCACCAGGATGACCGGCTGGGAAGATTATCTTTGTCAGACGGGGGCATCAGTGCGCGGGAAAATCTAGTACTGTCCGCCTGCCGGGACGCGCATGTGCCGGTGGCGACCGTGATTGGCGGCGGCTACCAAGATGATATCGACGCGCTCGCCCACCGTCACAGTTTGGTGCATCGGGCCGCTCTCGACTTGTTCTGATTGTGCGTTATTCGAAGGTGGCGACAACCTCGCCCACGCCATCTATGACATATTTAATTTCATCGCCGGGCTTTGGAAACCCAGTGGGCACGATGCTGCCTGTCATTATCAGCGAGTTGGCAGCAATCGTTCGGCCGCGCTCGGCCATCAGATTTGCGAGCCATGCCACCGCTTCAAAGGGGTGCCCCATAGCGTCCGACAGGAGACCGTGGCCAACCTCTTCACCGTTGACCACTAAAGCGCCGCGGGTCGATGTGAAATCCAGCGTGCGCCAGTCATTCAATTCTGCCCCCAGTATTACGCCGGCGTTCCAGCAGTTATCGGCAATTAGGGAGCAATAATCGCTATTTGAGTAATCGGCATTGCGGTCGTCGATAACCTCGAACGACGCGAAACACGTGGCGACCATGTCCGCGATACTGTCACGATTATACGGAGCGTCTTCAGGTGTAAGGTCTGCTCCCATTCGCACCGCGATTTCGCACTCTAACCCCAAGTGCATGTGGTCGCTGAGGCGCATTATGTGCGGTGAGGTCCAGATTGAGTCGGCATGCAGTACACCCATACACGGGCGGTCCGCGCCCAGCAGTTCTTGCATGACCGGGACACTGAGCGCGATTTTATAGCCCGCGTGCTGACCGGCACCATCGTCTTTCAGTAAATCGAGAAGGCCATCTTGTATGGCGTAGGCGCTGGCTTCGCCCTGCGGATAGAAATCTTCAGCCAAATTGTGAAAGTTTGTCCGACCAGTGCGCTCTTCAAAGATTAAATGCGCCCCGTTTGCCGCCACATCACTCATTGCCGCCCTCCCGCTGTCACTGAAATCAGCCGGCAGACTATCACAAACGCGCCCCATTGCCTTTTGTCCCGGGGGCTGGCTAAGTTTGAGGATGAACAAAAACAATCATGACTCCCTAGACCCAGGGTTGTTGCCCGAATTGCTTGGCTACGAATTACGCCGAGCGCAAATCCGTGTGTTTCAGGATTTCGCCGACGCTCTGGGCGGTCATGACCTGACTCCCGGTCACTTCGGCATTCTGGTTCTTTTGTCCCGCAACCCCGGGATCAGCCAGACGAAGCTTGCCAAAGCCGTAGGGGTTGAGCGCTCAACCTTGGGTGAAGTGATCGAAAAACTAGACAGCCGCGGCCTCCTTGATCGCAAGCCTTCGGCCGCGGACCGCCGGTCGCTGGCGGTGCGGTTGAGCTCAAAAGGTGAAGAATTTCTCGAACAAGTCGTGCCGATGGTGCGGGCGCACGAAGACAATATTGCGGGCGATCTTAGTGCCATTGAACGCGCGACCTTGCTCGATCTGCTTGGGCGCTTGGCATCTGACAATTAGGGGATGGGGGACAATTAGGGGATGGGGATGGAAGAGCCGACCGAAGAACACTTTGATCTGATTGTCCGCAACGGCACAGTGATCGACGGCACTGGCGCGCCGTGTCTGCAAGCGGACGTGGGCATTGTCGGCGACCGGATTACACGGGTTGGTGATCTGAGCGAAGCCCGTGCGGACAAAACCATCGATGCTGGTGGTCGCATTGTCGCGCCGGGCTTCATCGACGTTCATACCCACGATGACCGGGCCTTACTGCTCGAAGAAGCCATGATCCCGAAGTCCAGTCAAGGGGTGACGACGGTTGTCGCGGGCAATTGCGGAGTGAGTTTGGCACCCCTCACGCCACGCGCCGAGCCGCCCCCACCGATTAATCTGATCGGCAGTGAAGAGGACTTTCGCTACCCGGAATTTGCTGATCTGGCAGAGGCGTTTAATGCCAAGCCACCCCAGGTGAACGCGGCCTATTTTGTCGGTCACTCGACGTTGCGGTTTGGTGTCATGGGGCACGACCTGGACCGTCCGGCGACCCCGCCCGAGATTGATCAGATGCGTGCCATGCTGAATACGGCCATGGAGCAGGGGGCGATAGGCCTCAGTACCGGCCTCGTTTATCCGCCGGCCACCGCCGCGCCCACGGACGAGGTCGTTGCCTTGGCCGAAGTGGCGGCCGCGCATGGGGGGCTCTACAGCACCCACCTGCGAAACGAGGGCGACCAGGTGATCGAAGCAATGAACGAAGCCTTCGAGATCGTGGAGCGTGCGGGCTTGCCGCTGATCCTGTCTCACCACAAATGCCACGATCGAAAAAATTTCGGACGTTCGGTGGAGACCTTAGCGGCGATAGAAGACGCCGCAGACCGCCTGGATGTGGGTTTCGATGTTTACCCCTATGTGGCCGGATCGACGGCGTTGTTGCCGTCATTTGTCGAGCGGGCAGAGCGGGTGGTCGTTTCCTGGTCCGAGCCGCATCCGGAAGTATCTGGCCGTGATCTGTCGGATATCGCCGCCGAGTTTCAATGCGACCCAATGGATGCCATTGACAGGCTCAGCCCCGCAGGCGCCATCTACTTTATGATGTCCGAAGAGGATGTGCAGCGCATCCTCAGTCACCCCATGGCCATGGTCGGTTCGGACGGGTTGCCCCATGATCAACATCCCCATCCGCGACTGTGGGGTACGTTTCCGCGCGTGCTTGGTCACTATGTGCGCGACCTCGGCCTGTTTCCGCTAGAGGAAGGCGTGCGCCGTATGACCTCCCTGTCAGCCGCGCAGTTTGGGCTCACTGATCGCGGCGTTGTGCGCGAAGGCGGGTTCGCCGATCTGGTGGTGTTCGATCCGGACACCATCGCAGAGGCGGCCTCCTATGATACGCCTACCACACCGGCCCTTGGTATCGATCTGGTAATGGTCAGTGGCGAAATCATTCATGAAGATGGGTGTTGTACCGGGCACAGGCCCGGGCGCTTGCTGAAACGCAGCTAGTAGTAATCGACCATGGCCAAACTTAGTGAAATTTTCAAAGCCACTCGTCGCAGCTTAAAAAGGACCGGATTGCAGCGCACTCTGCAAAGGGCGTTTCAGCGGATTGTTCCTGACTATATTTTTGATATTAAACACGTCGTTTTTATTCGAGCCTCAATTAAAGCCATTTTGGATGAAAGCAAGGACACACCGATAAACCCTGATTTGCGCCACCGGTGGGCCACACCCCTGGATCTCGACCTTTTGACTTGCGGCGGGATAACACGGGACGCAGTTCAGAGAATGTTCGACGCACGTGGTCACGCCGTCATTACCACGACAAATCATGATGAAATGGTCGGATACTATTGGGCAATCCCGGGACCATGGGATAGTTACGGCTGGGTTCGCTATGACGTCGCGGAAAACGAGTTTTGGGGCGCACACAATTTTGTCATGCCCGCATTCCGGGGACAAAAGGTTGCGTGGCAGAGCCGGGATTTTTCGTTCAGACAACTTTTCTCAGAAGGTTTTGAGTGGGGTGCGGGAGCTGTGCAGACCCTTAATCGAAGTTCGGTCCGTGTCTGGTCGTCTCCGGCCAACAGGATTATTGGCGAGATTTTCTATATTCGATTAGGGACTTTCGTCGTTTACCGCTTGGGCCGCAAATGGGGCGCTGGGTTTTATGCTGGTGGAAAACCACTAGAAATATCGGCTGCTACATTTGCAGCCATCGATGCTGCAAACTCTCGCAAAATAGACTGACGGTGTTATGGGGCTAATTCGAAACAAATTCCAAAGTGTCAAACGCAGTTTAAAATATGCGGGGTTTTTACGTGCACTACAGCGCGCATTTCAGCGCCTGGTGCCCAATCATGTTTTTGATATCAACGGTGTAGTTTTCATTCACGCGGACCTGCGTGAGGTTTTGGATGAGTACGACGATCTGCAGATTAATCCCGATTTGCGTCATCGCTGGTCGACCGTCGAGGACCTCGAACTTTTGACATGTGGCGGAATGACGAGCGACGAAGTGCAGCAGTGTTTCGATGCCGGTGGAAGCGCCGCGATAACCACAACCTTGGATGGCGAGACAGTCGGCTACTATTGGGCGCTCCCCCGATACTGGGATATTTACGGCTGGATACGCTACCAAATCGAGCCGCAGGAGTATTGGGGCGGACACGTGTTTACCGCGCCTGCTTTCCGAGGCCAGCGGATGATGCAGCAAATTCGACTGTTTGCCTACGGCCGGCTTATGTCGGAGGGGTATGTCCGGGTCGCCGGGGCAGTTCAATCTCTCAATCGAAGCTCGCTGCGGGTCTGGTCCTCTCCGGCGGACAGGGTCGCTGGACGGATATTCTACGTTCGCATGGGCAGCTATGTGGTTTATCGCATGGGCCGCAAATGGGGGGCAGGATTTTACGCAGGTAGCCACCCGTTTGAAATTTCAACCACCACTTTGGAGGCACTTGAAGACGAGACAGACACGCGACGGTAGGAATTGGGGATTGGCTGTCGATAGTGCTAACATTCGCTCATAAAAGATAACTAAACAGGGGGATATGCAAATGCCAATGGCAAATCGACTGGGCGCGGAATTTCTCGGAACATTTTGGTTGGTATTTGGTGGCTGTGGCAGTGCAGTTCTGGCCGCAGCGTTTCCCGAGCTTGGCATTGGCTTTGTTGGCGTCTCGCTTGCCTTCGGATTGACCGTACTCACCATGGCTTATGCGGTTGGGCATATCTCAGGTGGTCATTTCAATCCGGCAGTGACAGTTGGGCTGTGGGCTGGCGGGCGTTTCTCGGCCGCCGACATTATTCCCTACTGGGTCGCACAGGTCATTGGTGCGGTTGCAGCGGGCGGGGTTTTGTACTTGATCGCCAGCGGTAAAGCCGGGTTCGAAGTTGGTGGTTTCGCGTCCAATGGGTACGGTGAATTTTCGCCGGGCGGCTACAGCATGGTGTCGGCACTGGTCGCCGAGGTTGTCCTCACCATGTTTTTTCTGATTATCATTCTGGGCGCTACCGACGGTCGTGCACCGGCTGGGTTTGCCCCCATTGCAATCGGCCTTGGCCTCACGCTCATCCACCTGATTAGCATTCCTGTAACCAACACGTCGGTCAACCCCGCGCGCAGCACAGGTGTCGCGCTGTTCGCGGACGGCTGGGCGATGACCCAGCTGTGGTTGTTCTGGGTCGCGCCACTGGTTGGCGGTGGGTTGGGTGGCATCATATACAAATGGCTTGGTGCCACAGATCAAGATTGAGTCACACGCGAAGCCGTGAGATGTCGATCAAGTTAGGGATCTTTTGTGCGCTCCTGATTTTTTGTTTGGCAGCGGGGACGCCTACGCGCGCCGAGACCTTCACATTGCGGATCGGGGCTGGCCATCCAAGTGCGCCCATTGCCTACGTCGATCGGATGGAGCATTTTTTCGTGCCCGAGGTCGTGCGCCGGGTGGCCGAGACCACCGAACACGAGGTCAACTTTATTCAGGCCTATGCCGGGACGGCTGCAAAGATCGACGAGATTTTGGAAGCCGTACAAATGGGATTGCTCGACATCGGCGGCTGGTGCCCGTGCTTTGAGCCTTCAAAGGCATTTCCGCTTAACATCGTCTATTTCCTGCCGTTCACCACCCCTGACGTGCGGGTCCAGGTTAGGGTCATGCGTCAATTGATCGACGAATTTCCCGAACTTCATAATTATCTTGAGGCCAGCTACGGACAAAAACTGCTGGCGATCTCTGGATTAGACAATTACGGGCTCGGGACGACATTCGCGTGGGACACAACCGATGATCTTGCTGGCCGGAAACTATTGGGGGCTGGGCCCAACCTGCCGTGGATATCCGGTGTCGGGGCGATCCCCATGAGTTCCAGTTTGGTCACCGCTTACAATCAGCTGGCCACCGGCGCGGCGGAAGGTTTTCTCAGCTTGCCCGGCAGCTTCTACGGGTTTCGTCTGTACGAACAAGCGCCCCACTATAAAATCACGAACTTTGGCGCAATGGCCCAGGTAATTCTCACAATGAATATTGAGACCCGGGCAAATCTGCCGACTGAAGTGGTTGCGATCATCGATCAAGTCGCGCGGGAATTGGAGGTCGTCGCAACTGACCTGTCACACAAAAAGGAAATCTCCGGTCTTAAAAAATTGGCCGATGCGGGGGCGGTCATTACTGAAATATCTCCCGCGGCCCAAACGGATTGGGCGCGCGCGATGATCGATTGGCCAAACGACCGCACTCAGGCGATCAACGATTTTGGGATCGATGGCACAACCATTATGCGCCGTTATATCGTTCTGTTGGAGCAAGCCGGACACAAGTTCCCGGTGTCTTACCCGATCAAATAATGACCGGAAATCAGCTGGGTAACCAAGTCGCAAGGGCCGGAAACATCCACACCAGTCCCATCGCAACCAGAATAAGTAGCCAGTATGGCGTGGCACCGCTGAAGATTTCGCCGAGCGTCACGCTGTCGTCCGGCACTGCACCTTTGACCGCATAAACCAGCAGTCCCACCGGGGGTGTCAGTAATCCAGCCTCGATCGCGAGGATGCCGAAAATCGCGAAGGCGATCGGATCGAAGCCGAAACTGACAGCAACCGGCGCAAAGATCGGCACCGTCAGCAAAATAATTGAAGACGAATCGAGGATCATTCCGAGTGCAAGCCAGATAAGCACCATCGTCAAGATAACGAGGCTCGGACTGGTACCTAGCGAAGTGAGAGCGTCCGTGAGCGTGTCTGTCACCCCACCCAATGCGAGGAAGCGCGAGAAAATGGCCGCTGCCAGGATCAGAAACATGATCGGTGCCGAAGACCGGCCAGCATCAATTGCGGCCTCCGCGATATCCGGCCAGCGCATACCCTTGACGATCCCAAACCCCATCGCCCCAAGAGCGCCAATTCCAGAAGCTTCGGCCGGGGTGAAGAAACCGGTCCAAATCCCACCTAAAACCAACGTCATCAGACCAAGGATGCCTATACCGCTCACCGCCTCTTTGGAGTTAAACACTTGGTCCGGTTCGGCTGGTACCGGCGGAGCAAGAGATGGGTTTAGCTTGGCCGCGACGATCACATACAAGGCGAACAGGCCGGTTAATATGATCCCCGGGATGACACCGGCGATGAAAAGTTTACCGATCGACGTTTCGGTAACGATGCCCCAAATGATCAACAGGACACTGGGTGGGATCAGCATGCCAAGGCAGGCGCTACCCGCTACGGAACCAATTGCAAAAGTACGCCGGTAGCCGTGGTCGCGCATTTGGGGATAGGCGATGCGGCTGAAGGCCGAGGCCGCGGCGAGGCTAACGCCGGTGACCGCGGCAAAGACCGCGTTGCCGATAACGGTCGCAACGGCGAGGCGGCCTGGGATTCGCGCCAGTCCACGATTTACCAGTCGATACAAGTCCCGGGCAGCACCTGAACGCGCAACGAAATCCCCCATCAGAATGAACAGGGGAATGCTCGCGAACAATTCATTGCGCAGCACGTTGTAGGCGGCACTGCCCAGAGCTCCAAATGCCTTGTCCAAATCACCGAACAGAAAATAGGTTCCGAGCAATCCCGCCATGCCGAGAGCAAGACCAACCTGTACGCCGATCAGAATGGCGACAGTCATCCCGACCAGAGTAACGATCATCAGTAGGGCAGGGTCCAAGGCAGTTCTCGATTTGTGTGAATGGTAATGCGGCGGTGGATACTGTTACCGGACGTCCGCCGGACGCCTGCTGACGTGCCGAATAATGTCGATCAGAAACAACAGGTAAATTGTGGCGGACAAAAAACTCAGAACCACGGTAAGGGTTCGGATCGGATAGACGGGAACCTCCAGCGCACCAATTCCTTCGTATTCCCCGATCTGCCACCCTGTGATCATGTCGCCCCAGCCGCCAATGGCAATCCCACAAAAAAAGACAATCCCGCACACAGACGTCGAGCCATCAATCAGGTTACGTCCCCAGGGTCCCATTTTGTCGTAGATCAAAGTCGTGCGCGCCATGCCGCTGCGTTGAATAGCGTTGGGGAGCTGGAGGAATAGAATGCCGACAACTGAGTTTCCGACAATCTCGTGGGCGCCCATGAACGGCGCGTCGAACACACCGCGACCGACGACATCGTACAGAATGATGACCGCCAGCAGCACCAACCAGGCGGCCGCCAGGGCGTTCAGCGTCCTGGTCAAGTGCCCGGCGCTGCCGACGTCAATTTGAAATCCCTGCATAACGCGGCCCCCCTTCGGCAGCGATGACAGTAAACCTCCGCATCGCCGACTATTGTGGGCGGGGTGCCTGCTGCGGTCAATTGCTGTCGAAACCTTGACTTTGAAAGGTTTTTGATAGATTGTAGGGAAGCCCTACAGTATTCAGGGTGAACTTAGCGGCGACAGTCGGGCGAGGGAAAGATCATGACGCGATTGATTAAACTGACGCTCAATGGCCGTGATCGCGAAGATGCAGTCGCGGACAACCTGTTATTACTCGACTATCTACGGGATCAGGCGGGACAAACTGGCACCAAAACCGGGTGCGATGGCGGTGAGTGCGGCGCGTGTACGGTTTTGATCGATGATCGGCCTGTACTTGCTTGTATTACTCTTGCCGCCAACGCCGATGGCCACCAGATAGAAACCGTGGAGGGACTGGCCGACGGTGGACGTCTGTCGCGTCTGCAACAAGGTTTTCACGAAAAGCTGGGGTCCCAATGCGGGTTTTGCACACCCGGTTTGGTTATGGCATCCGAGGCGCTGCTGCGTCGCAATCCGGATCCCAGCGAAGACGACATTCGCGAGGCACTGGCCGGCAACATCTGCCGCTGCACGGGTTATGTAAAAATCATCGAAGCAGTTCAATCGGCGGCCCAAACCAAGGAGCCGGCACCATGAACAAATCGCTGCCGTCCCAGGGACCTATCGGCGGTTATGTGCCCATGGTCGACGGACCCGAAAAAGTTTCGGGCGCGGCAAAGTTCACCGCCGATTTGCCCAGCAAAAATGCGTTGGCCGGACGTATTTTGAGAAGCCCTTATGCCCATGCTGAGTTGTTAGAGGTTGATGTGACGGCGGCTCGGGCCTTGCCGGGCGTGCGCGCGATTGTAACCGGTGACGATTGCGACAAGACTTTTGGCGTGCTGCCGATTGCCATGAACGAGTTTCCTCTGGCCCGCGACCGTGTCCGCTACCGGGGCGAGCCGATTGCGGCGGTGGCGGCCGATAATGATGTGATCGCCCAACGAGCGCTCGATCTCATCACGATCAAAGTGCGCGAACTACCCGCCTATCACACCGTCGCCGAGGCCTTGGCGCCTGACGCGGAATTGCTCCATGAAAACAAACCCGGCAACATCGAGCGCGAAGCTGATTTCGAACTTGGTGAAGTAGAGCCCGCGTTCGCCAAAGCCGATCTGGTGCGCGAGGAAACCTATTTTTGCCCTGAGATCTGCCAAGTGCAAATGGAACCTCATGCAGCGCTGGCCACTTACGACCCCGGTCGGGATCGGCTGACGGTCCAGTGCACCACCCAAGTGCCGTTTTATGTGCACTTGATGCTGGCGCGCTGCTTAGACATGGAAAAGTCGCGCATCCGGGTGATCAAACCCCACATCGGTGGCGGCTTTGGCGCGCGTACCGAAACCCTGAACATCGAGCTGATATGCGCCCTGCTTGCCCGCAAAGCAGGCGGCGAGGTCCGGCTAGTGACTTCGCGTGAAGAGACGTTCATTACCCATCGGGGCAGGCCCGAGCAGGAAACCAAGCTCAAAATGGCTCTGACCAAAGACGGGCTTATTACGGCGGTTGATTGCACGACAACTCAACGTGGCGGAGCCTACAGCGGCTATGGCATCGTGACCATATTGTACTCCGGCTCGCTGCTGTACGCGCTCTACGAC
>Ga0315336_1003375_pt1 | contig 21403 bp, 20 predicted proteins | sample ASW5metaG_FD_204512 | JGI IMG/M metagenome (GOLD analysis project Ga0315336, IMG submission 204512) | Ammonia-oxidizing marine archaeal communities from Monterey Bay, California, United States - ASW #5 | ecosystem: Environmental > Aquatic > Marine > Intertidal zone | place: USA: California... | reverse complement strand
GAGTAAAGTGGTACGTGAGCTGGGTTTAGAACGTCGTGAGACAGTTCGGTCCCTATCTGCCGTGGGTGTTTGGAGAATTGAGAGGAGCTGCCCCTAGTACGAGAGGACCGGGGTGGACGTACCTCTGGTGTACCGGTTGTGACGCCAGTCGCATCGCCGGGTAGCTAAGTACGGAAGAGATAACCGCTGAAAGCATCTAAGCGGGAAGCCCCCCTCGAAACTAGTTCTCCCTTGAGAGGCGTGGAAGACCACCACGTTGATAGGCCGGGTGTGGAAGTGCGGCAACGTATGAAGCTAACCGGTACTAATCCCTCGAGCGGCTTGATTTGCAACCTGTCATGGGCAGCGGTAAACCCGTCGCCGAAACATGGCACGCAAGCGAAGAACAAACATTAAAAATTCAAACGGATCCATGCAAGATGGGTGTTGACCTGACGCGCGTTCGCGCTTCAGATTCCCGCGCTTCGATGGTCTGGTGGTTACAGCGAGGGGCATACACCCGATCCCATTCCGAACTCGGCCGTGAAAACCCTCAGCGCCGATGGTACTGCGTCTTAAGGCGTGGGAGAGTAGGTCGCTGCCAGACCTTCAAAGCGCAGGTGTCCAAGCGTAGTAATTAGCGTGGGGACCGCGGTTAAACATTTCACAATGTTAAAATACTCAGGGCCGCCCTTTGTATTCTGGTAAAAACCGAATTGGCGCGGGGTGGAGCAGTCCGGTAGCTCGTCAGGCTCATAACCTGAAGGTCGTAGGTTCAAATCCTACCCCCGCAACCAAATTTAAGCCCGTTAACTCAATAGGTTAGCGGGCTTTTGATGCCGAAAATGAGCCTAATAGGCATATCTTGGCCTGTACCATCTAAGCCCATGGAATACGGGAATTTATCGTCCTGTCCTTGTTGGTGTCGGCTAGTCCATGTGACATGGATAGCACATGAAATGGCATTGATGGTCTTGTTTTTCGGTCTTCGTGCGCGTCCAAGCGGTTACGGTCTTGACATATCCAAGGAATAGCCGCTTAACAGGGCGGGGCAATGGACATCGGCGGTCCGATGAGATGTATGTCATGTTTTTGTTTGCACAGGTCTGACCGGTGACAATGGTCAGTCTCGTTACAGACAGTTTACGGTCGTATGAGCCGCGCGACATCCGGGTGTCTCGAGTTCGGCGTCGCGGCTATCAGCGCTGGCGCCTGCTGCGCTCGGGGATCAACCTTTATTATTTCTGGGAAAAGCGCTGGTTCTTCATTGCGCTTGCTGTGGGCATTATTCTGATAACTATGCCGCAGCCCGAAGGGTTGACGCGCGAGGGCCAGATCGTGCTGACTATGTCAGTTGTAGCCGTCATCTTGTTCGTGACCGAGCCAGTGCCACTGCCGACCGTGGCGTTGTTGATCATCGTCGGACAGGTGCTGCTGCTCGGGGTCGAATCGACCACCGTAGCCAAGACGCTGATGACGGATTCGGTCCTGTTTATCATGGGTTCGCTCATGCTCGCGGTAGCAGTAGTCAAGCAAAAGCTGGATATACGCATTGCTTGGCTGATCGTCCGCATCACCGGCACGAAGACGACGCGAATCTGTTTCGGCATTTCCGCCGTTTCCGGCGTTCTTGCATCCTTTGTCGGCGAACACACCGTGGCGGCGATGATGCTACCGGTAGGCATCACCCTCATCCGTCTGACCTCCGATGATCCGAGGGAAGTCCGGCGTCTCGCCGCTGTACTGCTGCTCTCGATCTCCTACGGCTGTTCGGTGGCCGGCATCGGCACACCGTCCGGCGGCGCGCGCAACGCTATCATGATCGGCTACTGGAAGGAGTTCTTCTACGATCCGACCAACCCGGAGACCCGCAAATTTCTGATCGATTACATGTCCTGGATCGCCTACGCGTATCCTGTATTCCTGATCCAGCTGCCCTTCGTCACGCTGATCCTAAACTGGACCTTCCGACCGGAATACCAGCGTCTGTCACGTTCGGTCGCAAAACTGCGCCAGCAAATCTATGAGCAGGGTCCGATGAAGTCGGCCGACTGGCTGACGATATTTATATTCGTTCTCATCATCATCGGCTGGATCACGCTTTCCGGAGAAATCGGGCTCGGCACCGTCGCCATCCTCGGCGCAGCCATCTTCCTGATCATGGGGTTGGTCCGCTGGGAGGAAATCAATTCAGGCGTAAATTGGGGTGTGGTCCTGCTTTACGCGGCGGCGATTTCGCTCGGCGTCCAGATGAAGGATAGCGGCGCCGCGCAGTGGATTGCAGAAAACTTATTAAAACTTGTGACGCCGCTGGGCGCCGATCACGGCGTTGGGCTTTGGGCTACGGTGTCCGTGCTAACCACGCTGGTTACCAATACCATGTCGAACGGTGCCGCAGTCGCCGTGCTTGGGCCAATCGTGCTCAAGATGGCTGTGGTTGCCGGCGAAAGCCCGCTGGTGCTCGGCTTCATCACTGCAATTTCCTCGGCGTTTGCCTATCTGACGGTGGTCGGAACGCCAGCCTGCACTATCGTCTACGCTTCCGGCTATCTGAAAGCCACGGATTTCCTGGTGGTCGGCTGGCGCATGGTCGTCATGTCGACCGTTATCATAATCCTAGCTGCCACCTTCTACTGGCCAATGCTGGGGAACTGATGGGACGCCTATGGCCTTTGCATTTGGAAACGGCGGGACTAAAGAAACACTGCAGTTGGACCTGCAGGCGGTACGCGAACGGCGGCGCAAACGGTTCCGGATTCTTGTTTGCATCGACGGCTCGGATGCGTCCTATGAGGGACTGTGCTTTGCTGCGAAATTAGGTGCTTCCGACGACTGTGACATTATACTGCTCTACGTTCGGCCGATCGATCAAGGGCTCAGGACCGGTGGGCTGCAGGTCCGCGTCGCACGCGAGAACATGCTCGACTGGGGGCTGGAGCTCCCCGGCATCCGCGATCTCAAGCGCGGGCTCGACATACTAGCGGGAGAGACCGGTCTCTCCGCCCACTGGACGATGATTTCGAGCCACACCGACTCTTGGGGCGATCCACTGGGCGACAACAAGATCGAATACCGCCACGAGAACGGCAAGAGCATTGTGCTCAAGCTGAAGACCGCGCCCGATATCGCCAGCGGGGTTCTCGACCAGTACGAGCTCGGTCCTTACAACCTGATCATAATGGGCGAACCGAGCCACTGGCACAGCGAGGCACGATCGTTCTTCAGTGCCAGCGTCGCGCAGAAGGTCGCCATGCTGGCGCCGTGCTCGGTAATGGTGGCGCGCCCGCACGAAAATGGCGCGGCCATGGGACACTTGATTTGCGTCGACGGCACACGCCATTCGCTCGATGCCATGCGGCGCGAAGCGGTCCTCGCCCATCATTGTGGGGAGCCGGTAACCGTGCTTTGTGTGGCGCGGCACGATTCGGAAATACCGACAGCCGAACGCGTTCTCGAAAAATCGGCAGACATGCTCGCGAAGATGGAGATTGGTATCACGGATACCCTTGTTCGGGTCGGCGAGCCAGCGACGGAGATCGTCGGGATCGGCAACAATTATTCCGTCATCTCGGTCGCCGATTCAGGCAAAAAGCTGTTAAGGCGCCTGTTTACCGGCGGGATAGCGTTCCGGGTTATGGGCACTGCAGATACATCGGTTCTTAACGTGCGTTAGCGGGAGGCGGAAGTGCGATTTGATCTATATTCGGCCCGCTGGCAGAGCCATGTCACCGCCCTGTCCGATGAGATATTCGGCGAAGGCTATATTACTAACCCTTCGGAACTCTCCTCTTCCGAGGGTGCTGTGCTCATTATCGGCCATGAGGGCGACGATGAGCTGATCTGTTTCGCGCTGGGGTCGGTACTGCCAGCGGACGGATTGCGCACTCATCTTGAAGGCCATTTGGTGGACGTGACCGCCGATATCGCCAAGGCCGATCGGAACGGCGCTCTCGGGGTAGTTCAGGCGGTTGCGGTGTCACCGGCAAACCGGCGGAGCGGTTACGGCACGAAACTCATCGGGCTGATGCATGACAAGTTGGTCGGGATGGGCGCGGACACACTAATCGTTAGCTTCAAGCGGCGTCCCAATGTTCCCCATGTCGACGGGATGATGGGAAAACTTGGGTTTAGGGTCTTGCAACGACTGCCCTCCTTCTGGCGCGAGCGTTGCGATACCGGCGAATTCCACTGCGCCGACAGGCGAAATGTCTGCACCTGCGAGGCGCTGCTTTACTGCAAGACGATTTTCTAAGCGCCGCGGCCCGTATCCTATGACATCATTCGCGTCATCGGGTTTCTCGGCTTCAAGATGCCACATGGGTTGAGCCTGCCATGCGTGCGATTTTTTCTAACGTAGTTAATGGTGGGCTACTCATTTTCGACGATAGCAATCCCTTGGAGAGTCGGATTTCCGTTGTTGCTGGACCTAGCCAATTACATCTATAGTCAAGCAATAAGAATAATATTAATTTGCGAATAACGATAAAATAAATAAGACCGTGCTTCGCGCAGATTGGTTGAGCCGATCCCTCACCGTTGACGCTGGGCGGTTCACTTCTTGAGGCGCGGCAAGGAGAACAAGAAAAGGGTAAAGGGAGAAGTCAACGCAAACGCCATCGGATCATACCGGTTAGGCATATGGCCTTGGTCCACAGTCGGGGGGAGCATGCGGCCTAATAATCTAGTTATCGAGCTTGATGAGAAGCTCGCGGAAAAGAACCTGGAGGGTCTCTGGAACGAGGCGCTGTGGGATTCCGATGCCAAGATCATGACCAAGGATCCGCAGACCGCGGTGGTGCCCTACCTTTGGCAGTCCGACGACATTATCCCGCACCTTGAGAGAGCTGGGGAAATCATCGGCCTGGAAGGCAAGGTCGAGCGGCGGACGCTCAGGTTGGTCAACCCTGGCCTAGCGAATCTTCGCGGACAGAAAAGGGCGACGACGCAAACCATCCACATGTCCGTGCAACTCCTCCTGCCCGGGGAACACGCCACCTCCCACCGCCATAATTTTGGGGCTTTCCGGTTCATCATCAAGGGCGAGGGCGCCTATACCGTGGTGGAAGGTGAAAAATTCGTCATGGAGGAAGGCGATCTCATCCTTAATCCGCCCAATGCCTGGCATGGTCACGGCAATGATGCGGAGCCCATCATTTGGCTCGATGGGCTCGATTATCCGTTGATCATTTCGCTGCAGGTTTTGACCTGGGAAGCCTTCCCCGGCGATTTCCAACCCCTGAAAGATTATGCCGAATACACCGAACACAGGGCCGGCGCGGCGCGGCCCGTCGGGCAACCCCAACAACTGGGCCCGCTGGCTTATAAGTGGAAGGATACCTATGAGACCCTGAGCAACCTGCGGGATACCGAGGGAAGCCCCTTCGACGGCGTCGCCCTGGAGTACACCAATCCTTCGAACAACGGTTACACCTTTCCCACCATGTCGTGCGGGGTGCAGATGCTGCGCGGCGGGGAGGAAACCCAAACACACAGGCACAACAGCTGCACCATCTATCACGCGTTTCGCGGTTCCGGCACCACGGTCATCGACGGCGAAGAGTTCCATTGGCGGCAAGGGGATTGTTTCGTGATCCCCCTTTGGGCCTGGCACAGCCACAAGAACGGCGCCAAGAACGAGGACGCCATCCTGTTTTCCGTGAACGACATGCCGGTTATGAAGGCGTTGAAACTTTATCGGGAGGAAGCGGCCGACTGATATTTGTCCAGGGGCCAATGCGAAAATTGAACCAACAATAACTTTTACGACCAGGGAGAAGATATAAATTGAAAGAGATAAAAGGCATCGTGATGCCCCTGCCAACCCCCTTCAAAGCGGACGGGGAATTGGATGAGGGTATGGCATGCGACCTTACCGACTTCGAAATTGCGGCAGGGATCAACGCTCTTTTCCTGCTCGGGTCCTTTGGCCAAGGCCCGGTGATGCGCACCGAACAGCGTCAAAAATTTGCCGAAACCATCGTTAAACACGTGCGTGGCCGCGTACCCATCATCATCCATGTGGGTACGGCGGACGTGTTCTCCACTGTGGAGCTGGGGCTTCACGCAAAATCTTTGGGCTGCGATGCCATCGGCGTCGTCGGACCCTACTATTACAGCGACCATACCGAATACGAAATCGTTGAGCATTTCAAGGAGGTGGGGTCGGCCATAGGGATGCCGCTACTGCTCTACAATAATGCGCCTTATTCGGGTTACGATATCTCACCAGCCATGATGGGGCGCCTTAAGGAACAGGTGCCTGAGATTTTCGGCACTAAACTTTCCACCAACAGTTTCGAAACGGCGCTACAATATCTCGCCCAACTGCCCGATGATTTCGCCATCTATGGGCTTTCTTCCGCCCTCATGCCAGCCGCTCTTTACGGGATTCGCGGCACCATTGTTCCCCCGCAGTCTTCTTATCCGGAACTCGCGGTGGCCCTTTGGGACGCCATCGAAGCGAAGGATATGGAGCAAGCCCTGAAAAAACAGATGGTCATCAACGAGCTGACCGGCGCCATGTCGCGGCTGGGACGGATTTACGGCCGCGCCGTGCAATGCGAGGCCTTGCGCCTCAGGGGGTTTGCCATTGAAAGATTCCCGCGCTGGAAAACGAAACCCCTTTCAGGAGAGGACCGAGACATTCTTGAAGCGGCGCTGAGAACAGCGGGCGTGCCAATTTCCGACAAAGCGGCCGCAGTTGCTTGAGCTTGGCGCTGTCGCGCGGCCTTTCATCAGCCAGTAAAACATTACCAATAAAACAACATCAAAGGGAGACCAGACATGAATGTAAAAATTAAAGTTGCCAGATCATTTCGCTTGTCCACCCTTTTGGGATGGGCGCTGTTGGCGTCGTTCGTCACGGTTGCGTCCCAGCCTGCCTGGAGCCAGAGCTGGAAGAAAAAATGGGACCGGACCGTTGCCGCGGCGAATAAAGAAGCCAAAGTGGTGGTTTGGGGGCCGGGTGGCAGCCTGATCCGCAAGGCCGCCAGCCGTGAGTTCCAAAAAGATTTTCCCGGCATCAAGGTTGAATATTCAGGCGGGCGGGGGACCTCCTCGGCGACCAAGCTTCGGGCTGAGAGGAATTCCGGGCTGTATTTGGTCGATGTTTTTATCAATGGGCCGACCACCATGAACTTCCGGCTCAAGCCCTACAAGGCACTCGATCCCATCGGGCCAACTTTGATCCTGCCCGAGGTCACCAATGTCAAGAACTGGGCCGGAGGCCGCCTGGAATATACAGATACCGGGCGCACTTACAACCTGGCGTTCTTCACCCAGGTCAGCCCCCAGTTGGTCTACGATTCAAATAAGGTCAAGCCGAAGGAAATAGATACCCTGGCGAAGCTTTTGGATCCCAAGTGGAAGAATAAGCTGACCATCAACGATCCCCGGGTGGCGGGTGCCGGCGTGCCGTGGTTCCGCCGGGTTTGGGTAGAGATGGGGCCGAAAAAGGCCACCGCGTATTATAAGGCCCTGCGCGCCCAAGCCGGTGCTCTGACCCGGAACACGCGCCGCCAAGTGGAATGGATCGCCCAGGGTAAATATTCGATCCTCGTGGCTCCCAGTTCCAGCGCCTTTCGCCAGTTGAAGAAACGCGGCGTCAAGTTCGGCGTGCTGGCGCAGTTCAAGGACATCCCATCCCACACCGGTACCAGCACCGGCACCGTGTCCTTGATAAACAGGGCGCCTCATCCCAATGCCGCCAAGGTCTATATCAATTGGCTGCTGTCCAAGCGGGGCCAGGAGGTGTGGCAAGGGGTGTTCAGTATTCCCAGCCGGCGGGTGGATGTTTCCAAGGCCAACGTGCCGGCCCGTTCCATACCCAAGCCTGGCACCAAGTATTGGCCCAGCCACACCGAAAAAAACCAGACCCGCTCGGCCGAGGAAACCAAGATCATCAAGAAACTGTTTGGACGGTAAGGGTCATCGCAAACGCCTGTCACCGGTTCCGGGGGAAAACGCACCGGCGCTGGTGACAGGTGGAACCCGCTGCTGCGCGTGCGGCTAGCATGCATGATGGGATGTCTTAATGGCGTTCACCGGACCGGTTCACGCCCTGGTCTTCGAGCGGAATATTGCCCAGGTGGCGGGTGAAATCCTGTCTCCGGAAATTGGCCTGCCCTGCATCGACGAAGTATCCCTTTCGGAACTGGATTTCATCGGCCCGCCTGGCCGATGAAGATTACGTGCCCATCGTCATTAAAAGCCTGGTGTTTGACTGCTGGGGGTGCACCTTTAGCCCTGGCGCTCGGCGCCCGGGGCGCTGCGCAACCCTAACATCCCGCCTAAGAACAGAAGCACCAGGATCAGGAACACGGTGAAGACGCCTACCACCGTCGCCTTTTCAAGGCTCTGGTCCTCGATGTAGTCCATCATCAGCAGGGAAATGGTCCGCGAACGGTAGCTCGAGAGGAAGACGATCGCTGAAATTTCACGCACCGAAATGATGATCATAACGATCCCTACCGCGATCAGGGTGGGATTCAGCAGCGGCAGCATAATGCGGCGGAAGGTGGTGATCCAGGACGCCCCTGACATGCGCGACGATTCCTCCAGTTCCTTGCTGATCTGCATGGTTCCGGACTTCATCATCTGCGTCCCCAGCGGCATCTCCTTGATGATCACCGCCAGTATCAGGACCATGACGGAACCGTACATGAAACGCATGACGCCGCCGCTTCCAAGAACGATCCACAGCATGGATAAACTAAGCAATACCCCGGGCAAGGCCCATGGCAGCCAGGAAAAGAAATCGGTCATGCCGCGGCCGGGGAAACGGGTCCGTATGACGGCGTAACTGATCAAGGCGTAAAAGAGGACGCCTATCAGGGTGGCACCGGCGGCCAGCATCAAGGTGTTCGTCAGGCTGCTGAGGAATATCGGATCGTCGAAGGCCTCTATCCAGTGGCTCGTAGTCCACACCTTTTCGAGGTTGAAAAAACCGAACACACTCATGAAAGTCCCCATGATCAGGGTGGCCAGGGGCAACAGGATCATGATGAAAATGAACAACAGGCAAAACCCGCAGCAGACCCAGCGCCAGGGGCCGAGGCTGATTGTCCTGACGGAGAAACCACGGCCGGTCACGGTGGTGTATTCACGGTTACGGATGAGCATCCTTTGCAACCAGACGAGGAAGAAGATCGTTAGCAGAAAAACGCTCGACAAGGCCGTCGCGCGCCCGTAATAGGGCGGTTCCCAATGAATGAAGTCGTATATTTTCGTCGAGGCGACGGAGATCCCCGCCGGATTACCCAATATCCACTCTATCTCGAAGGATTCCAGGCTCTTGATGAAGCCGAGGGCGACCGAGGCCAGGATAGCCGGAGCCAGGACCGGAATGCTGATCCGGAGCAGCGTGCCCAGATTGCTGCTGCCCGACATGCGGGCCGCTTCCTCAAGGGCTGCATCCATGCTGCGAAAAGCCGGCGACAGAAGGAGAAACCGGATCGAGACCGAGAACGCCAGGTGGCACCATACGATTCCCCAATAGGAGTAAACATCCAAAGGCGCCTTGGAGAGGCCGAAAAGATACATCAAGGCCTTGTTGATGATCCCGTAGCTTGGGTCGAGTAGCAGGATCCAGCCGAGCGTCATGGGCAGCATGGGAAGAAAAAATCCAAGCCACAGGGCGACCTCTATAAAGCCCTTGAACGGCATGTCGGTGCGGGTCACCGCCCAGGCGAAAAAAACGGCGATGACAACGGCGATCACCATCCGCGTGGCGGCAAGGGAAAAAGTGTTCGTCAAGGCAATGGGCAGAGTGTCGTCGTTGAAGGCCGCTATCCAGGCGCTAAATCCCCAAGCGATGGCCTTCCCGGGATCGCTGACCACGAAACTGTTGAGGAACAAGAGCCCTACCGGGTAGGCGGTCATGATGAACACCACCCCGAGAAGGACGGCCCCCACCACCATCTCCGGTGAAAACCTCGAGTGACGCATCCTGGTTTCGATGCGGGAGTTCAGCTCACCGATCTTTTTAACAATGGCGTTCATTTTTCTAGGCTGTTATAGCGGCGCCGGCGTGGCCGTCATGATTCCCAAAGTTGCTTCTTCCCTCCCCTGGGTGTCGTTGCCGGTGTCGAGTTGCCGTTAAAATGAACATTGCCGCCGCCATGGATCCTCCCGATATCAGTTTTCTATTAGGGCGATACAGTTTTCCGGCGGCAATTGCAGAACCACTTTGCCGCCCATCTTGATCGCCCTATTGGGCGGAATGCGCACCACCATCTCATGACCCTTGCCGATGTCGACGGCGTATTCATTGATCTCGCCGAGGTAGATCTCGTTAGTTACAACGCCCGGGAACCGGTTGATTTGCGCCATGCCGCCGGCTGCGTCACCGCCGCCGGCGGTAACGACGATATGTTCCGGGCGAATGACGATGGCGATACCGCGCCGTGGCGTTGCCGGTGAGGGAAATGTGCAGTTGAGGCCGCCGATGACCGATTCCACATTGGCGAGCGACCCGGCGGTGACGGAACTGTTTAGATCACCTCTGATCAGGTTGCTTCTGCCGATAAAGTTGGCGACGAATTCGGAAACCGGCCGGTCATAGATCTCCTGAGGGGCGCCGATCTGGGCGATGAGGCCGTCATTCATGACGGCGATACGGTCGGAAATCGCCAGCGCCTCGGACTGATCATGGGTAACATAGATGAAGGTCACCCCTGTATCCCGCTGCAGCCGTTTCAACTCCGTGCGCATCTGCTCCCGCAGCTGGGCATCGAGATTGCTCAGGGGCTCATCAAGCAGCAACAGGCCCGGCTCGCGGGTCAGGGCCCGGGCTAGGGCCAAGCGCTGTTGCTGGCCGCCGCTGAGCTGGGTAGAGGGCCGGTGGACAAAGTCGGCCAGCCCCACCATTTTCAGGACCTTGACGACCCTCTCATTTATTTCCGCTTTGGAATATCGCGGCTTTCTCGAAATCTCCAGGGGGTAGGCGGCGTTGGCGAACACGTCCATATGCGGCCAGATCGCATAAGACTGGAATACCATGCCGATGTCTCGCTGATGCATTGGCACCGAAAGCCTGGACTGAGAATTGTAAATTTCCTTACCGCCAAGACGGATGCGCCCCGAATTGGGCACCTCTAGCCCGGCAATTGAGCGCAAAGTGGTCGTCTTGCCGCAGCCCGAAGGCCCCAAAAGGGTGAACAGCTCTCCTTCGGCAACGTCGAAATCGACTCCGAATACTCCACCGCCGGGTGTGCCGTCGACGCTGGTATACTGCTTGTAGAGATTATCAACGGTCAGCATTGAGTGATAATTTTAATCGAATTGTGTAAAATCTCAAAACGGTTCAACAGATCTTCCTTCCAAAAACTCCTCAACGTGTGTATGGCCTACGTCAATGAAGAGGAAGCCCTGGGGCCGCAAGCCCCGTGCCTAGCTACGAGCCTCAACTGGCACGTATAATAATACGATTTCTGCGGAAAACTCGGCGAATTGGCTGAGGTTCTCGTTGCCGTTAATTTGAGAGGATATCATGACCGACAGACGCACCCGTATCTTGGAGATTCCCGAGGACAAACTGACTGATGAGCAGAAGGGGGTCTTCGATGATTTGATAGCGGGGCGCGGTCGATTGCTTACCCCCTATAAAGTTTGGATCCATTCGCCAAAACTGGCAGGGGCGATGGAGACTATCGGAACTTTTCTAAACAAGAAAGGCTCGCTCAGCGAGCGCGAGGTCGAGCTTACTATCGTCATTATCGCGACGCATTGGCAGGGCACCTATGTGCAGGCTGCGCATGTTAAGCGCTGTCTCGATTTGGGCTATTCACAAGCAGCAGTTGACGCGATTACTGATGGCCGAATGCCGGACTTGCCGGATCCACGTGAAGGAGCTATTTACGATTTGTGCCAAATCGCGATGGAGCCAGGTGGTGGGGCAGACGAGGTGTATGATCGGGCGACCAAGCTTCTGGGCCGAGATGGACTAGCCGAGGTGTTGGCGCTCCTCGGATACTACTCAGCGGTGGCAATGGCGATGAAGCTCCACCGTGTGCCATTGCCAGCCTAGCATGGGACCTATCAGCTGACGATTGCCGTGCTTCTTGAACGGCACTTAAGGATTTATAGCCATGTTTTCGAAAATGAAACTTTTGGTTCTTACACCTCTGGTCAGCTTATTCCTTCCAGGGTGCACTATGGGGGAAAATAAACGCGATTTTGGCTTGGCAGCTTACGACGGTCCAATTATCGACTCCCACAGTCATCCCCGTAAACAAAATTTAAAACAACTAACCCGACATTTTGCCGATGCCACAATAGCTGGGATCGAACGCATCATTGTCATGCGAACTCCGAACGATTACCGCAAGCCAATGAAAAGGAATAAGTTACTCACTCGTGCGAATAAATTTACGAATGTGACGATCCTTTGCTCTGGTGATTTTGTAGGTCATTTGAATAAGGGACGATCTAAACGGGCTCTTAGGGAAGTTGTAGACATCAGAAAGGCCCTAAAAGATGGGCTCTGTACCGGTATAGGAGAAGTAGGCCTTCGGCACTATGACAAGAGGTGGGCCCGAGGCGGTGGTCAGCCCGAGGTCATTGTCCCTCTTTATTCTCCTTTAGTTCTTGAACTCCTTGCCATCGCGAATCAGTTTGCTGTGCCGATAGTTTTGCACATAGAGCCAGTCTATCGGCCCCGCAGTATTGATAACACGGGTAAGGTCAAGATTTGGTACAAAGATATTTGTAGAAGATTCCCACGGGCAAAATTTGTTGCCGCCCATACAGGCATGATGAGCCCGCCCGATCTGGAAGAACTTTTTCTTGCATGTAAAAATTTATATGCCGACATAAAAGTACTACATCATCGTGGTGCTATTATTGGATTCGCTGACCTTTACGCCGTTAATGACCTTGAATTTAAATGGTTCGAACACTGGGCGAAAATGTTTGAGAAGTACCCAGAGCGTTTCATGTATGGATCAGATTGGAAAGAAGGAAGGGGGAGATGGCGGAACAAAGGCTTTAGTTACCGAAACCACACCAAGCGAGTCCGAAAAATGATCGGCTCCCTAGCGCTTTCAGTTCAGAGAAAAATTGCGTACTCAAATGCGAAGAGGATTTTTCAACTTCCGCAGTAAAAAAATTATTCTCTTCTGGTAGGTGAGAGTTATAGGGCTGATAGTTTTTTAGAACAACGATTGAGGGAGTACGAGGTATGAAGACACTGGGTTTCATCGGCACCGGTGGTATGGGTGCGGGTATGGCGACCAACTTAATCAAGGCGGGTTATCGCCTTGTCGTGAATGATCTCAAGCGCGAGCAGGCTAAGGAACTTGAGGGCCACGGCGCACAGTTTGCGGACTCACCTAAATCTGTGGCTGAATCTTGTGAGCTTGTACTCTCGATGCTGCCGAACAACGAGGCAGTTAAAGCTGTTGCCTCTGGCAAGAGTGGACTTGCTGAGGCGACCACCGGTGCAAAAGTGTGGATTGATTTCAGTAGCATCGATAAAGAGACTATCGTCGGCGTCAGCGGTGAGCTTGGCATGAAGGGCTGGACCGTCCTGGACGCTTCTGCCGGCGGTGTCGAGGAGGTCGCGGCGGCTGGCGAGCTGGCGCTCTGGCTCTCAGGGTCTAAGGCCTTATTTGACGAGCATCAGCCAATATTCAAGGCTATGGGTAAATCGATTCTTCACGTCGGTGACCTTGGCAACGCCAAGCTCGTCAAGAACGCTATGGCGATGTTAGCTGCTGTACAGCACATGAGTCTTGTAGAGGTTTGTAGTTGGCTTAGGCAAGGCGGGCTCGATGAGGCCACCTTCCAGACCGTTATCAAGAATTCTCAGCAGGATTCCGTGGCTACTCGGCGCATTATGGGGACTGTGGTGAATCGCAATTACAAGCCGCGCAAATCATGGATGCCAAAGGATGTGGGCTTCGGCCTAGATATGGCGAGAGAGATGGAGGTCCCGATGCCGTTTGTAAGCCTTGCCTATCAGATGTTCGCAATCGCACAGGCGACGGGTCAGGATGGCTACGAGGCAACTGGTATCGCCTGCAATGTTTACGACGTGATCAACGGCGCGAAATCTAGGCCGGACTGAATCGTTTGATAGATAATTAATAAGTATTGATCTCGTCAATACGGCACATCGCCCGCAAGCGTCGTCCGGTGCATATGGCGGATTTCACCGGGCGATATTTCGCCATAGGCGTGGTGAGTAGTGCACCGATTGTCCCACAAGGTGAGATCGTGTAACCGCCATTTGTGCCGATAAATTAATTGTGGATTGAGCTGGTGTTCAAATAATTCGTCTAATATTGGCTGCGCCTTACTGTCATCCATATCTTCGATGCCGATGGTGAATCGTTCAGATACGTAGAGTGCTTTACGGCCTGTTTCATCATGAATACGAATGATTGGGTGAACACCATCGTCGGGCGCACGATCAGCATAGCGCTTCTTAGCTACTTTGGCATCGCCGTACATGACGGGGACTTTCACTCTAGGATTCCGGATGCGGTTGAAGGTGTGAATGCCTCGCTGGCCTTCGATTTTTTGACGCAAATGTTTGGGTAACGTCTCCAGGGCTTTGTATTGATTACAAAACCCCGTATCGCCACCTTGAGCGGGCAGTTCAAGCGCGTATAAGAACGACGCCTTATTAGGCCGGGATTGGCAGGATAGGTCGGAGTGCCAGTAGTCCCCGGCCGATACGGCACCAATATATTTACCATCAACTCTTTTATTGGAGACCATGACTATCTTTTTATTTTCAGGTAGTAAATGGTCTATAGAGAGGTGAATCTCTAACTCGCCCCAGCGCTCACTGAAAGTGATTTGTTCATTCGGCGTAAGTTTCTGATCACGGAACACTAGAACGCCATATTTAAGAAAGGCCTCATGGATTTCGGCAAAGCTGGCTTCATCGAGAAGGGCGACATTAACACCAAGTACTTCTGCGCCGAGCGCGTCAGAAAGTGAATTTATTTGCATGACATTCATTCCCCGTTAATGGGTACTATTTTACGATTTAGAGGTAGTCGATGCCACAAAGATCAACGCATTGCGGAGCTAGCATCCACAACGAGCAGCTGCTTAGTCATAAAATTACATTCGGTCGAAATAAGAAAAAGCTGTAGAAATTTGTTTTAAAATAAGCTCAACAGATACCATTTCATCAGCGAGTTGATGGCGGCAATGCCAAGCAGCTAAGTATGGAAGGGATAACCGCTGAAAGTATAGAAGCGGGAAGCCCCCCTCAAAAGGGAGAACGAACATGGCTAGAAAGCATCCCAAGGGGACCACGAGTTCGGTCTTGTTCGATGTGTTTTACGAAGATGGATCGCGCAATTCCAACTGCAAAATTCCCGCCGAACTCCTTAGTGGTTTAGACGGTGATGCGCCGGCGCTGGCATATTTTGAGGAGCAGGAAGCTAAGATCAAAGCTCTATCTGGTCGCCCCCGCCCCAAGATAAAATCCATAATCCGATCTGGGAAAAAAAAGCGCTAGGGCATTTCCCGGCCAAATTAAATCATTTGATTGGGATAATATTACCCCAAGGCTAGACCGGTATCGCACGGCGATGCATATACCCGAACTTACTCCACCCCTCATCGTTGATGGCTTGGCTGTCGCCTCACGATTGGTGCGAATAAAAGAGCTCGCTATGGTCAGGGAGTTAGGTAACCCCTCGCAGGACAGGGTAATTTTTTGGAACCCGCCGTCGTTATTCTATGGAATTATCTATTTAACGTCTGCCGAAATTGCTCTGCCCGAGGCTATGGCCTCGAGGAAAGGGATAGAAAATTTCTTCAGTTTGGCGGCGCCAACGCCGTTAATTTTTGCAAATTCGGCGGCAGTTCGTGGGCAACGTCGCGCCATATCAGCCAGGGTTTTGTCGGAAAAGATGACGTAAGCAGGCACGCCGCGCTCTTTGGCGAGGTGAAGGCGAAGTTCCTTGAGCTTGGTGAACAGCGCCGTACCATCTGCCGATAGTTCTGCCATGGTTTCCACGGCCCGGCCCTTATGTCGCGCGGGGTGTGTGGTATGCATGGCGTCCTCGTGATAGGCAAAACTGTCGTCCCCCGCCGCCAACGCCTTGCCCTTGACGGTAATGGCGAGCCCGCCATAACCTTTCACGTCCAGGTGAAGGAATCCGACTGCCACCAACTGACGGATCATCGAACGCCATTTTTCTTTCTTGCGATTTGCGCCGGCACCGAAGACGGCCAGGCGGTCATGGCCGGCCTTAACGACCTTGTTAGTCAGCGTACCGCGCAAGATATCGATGATGTGGGCGGCGCCGAAGCATTGTCCAGTTAAGTCGATAGCCAAGAGAATCATCTGGCTCTCCGTGGTTCCATCCACCATTTCTAGTGGGTCGATGCAGGTGTCACAGTTACCGCAGGGCTCAGTTCGTTCGCCGAAATAGTTAAGAAGGATTGATCGCCGGCAGGCTGTTGATTCGCAATAGCCAAGAAGTGCGTCGAGGCGCCTGTGCTCACGTCGTCTGCGTTCCTCGCCGGCTTTTTCTTGCTCAATAAATACGCGACGCATGCGGATGTCGCCCAGCCCGTAGAGCATGTGCGCATCAGCTGGTTGGCCGTCGCGGCCGGCGCGGCCGATCTCCTGGTAATAGGCTTCAATGCTGCTGGGCAGGTCTGTGTGAAAGACGAAGCGGACGTTAGACTTATCGATCCCCATGCCGAAGGCGATGGTTGCGGCGATCACCACGCCCGGTTCGTTCATGAAAGTAATTTGGTTTGCATCGCGCACTGCCTTGTCCATGCCGGCGTGATAGGGTAGGGCGCGTATACCCCTCTCACTGAGAAATGCTGCCGTCTCTTCGGTCTTTTTCCGCGACAGGCAATAGACGATGCCGCTCATCCCGTCATGGCGTTCCATGAAAGCTACCAACTGGGATTTCCAACTCTGCTTCATCTCCACCGTAAGCTTTATGTTAGGGCGGTCGAAGCCGAGGACGATGGTCTCTCCATGGCCGGCGAACAATTGCGCCGAAATATCCTCGCGGGTGATCTCGTCGGCCGTCGCCGTGAGGGCGACGATGGGAATGTCTGGAAAGATCTCCCGCAGGCGGCAGAGGTCTTGGTATTCTGGGCGGAAAGAAGGGCCCCATTGGGAAATACAATGGGCTTCGTCTATGGCAATCAGGCGAACATTGAGCTGGCCGAGTGCCACCAGCATCCGTTCCGTCATTAGCCGTTCCGGCGCCATATAAAGCAGCCGTGTCTCGCCGGTGGCGGTGCGCCGCCACGCGGCGACGTTATCTTCGCGACTACGTGAAGAGTTGATGGCATCGGCGGCGACTCCTGCGAGACGTAAGGCTGCCACCTGATCGTGCATCAGGGCGACCAGCGGTGAGACGACGATGGTGATGCCGCCATGGACCAGCGCCGGCAACTGAAAACACAGCGACTTGCCAGATCCCGTTGGCATTACTGTAAGCACGTTTCGTCCGGCCAGCAGGGCATCCATTGCTTGCTCTTGCCCAGGGCGAAAATCTTCGAAGCCGAAGACCTCCTGCAGGACTTGCCGTTTGTTTTGCTGATTGTTCCTGGGGGAATGCATCGGATACCATTTTAATGGTTCGTGCAGGGATTGCTATATCTCCTCTGGGTGTCATGCTGAGATTTCGGAATTCCGAGAGGGCGCGGCAATTTTATCAGCTATCTCCATCACCTGACGAGCCGCAGCTGCCGGATATGCTGGGTCGTTTAAATTTATTGATATTGTATGCGTATCATAATTTGGTCCACCTCATGCAGCTGGCCTGTCAAGGCCAGTTCTGAAACTTATTAATACCAACATGCCCGCTGAAGATTCAACTTTTGGGTGTTGTGCGTCCTGGTGCGTGACACCCCGCGATTTGCTACCCTGAGACTATGGACATCTGAATGACTTTTGGGAGGGAGACATGAGAATTCCGGAAACTGACACATCTCTTGGGTTGCGGGCTGGGGACGCCGTTGTTGTCACCGGGGCTGGACAAGGCATCGGCCGCGCCATCTCTCGTTTGCTCGCGGCAAGAGGTGCACGCGTCGCAGTTGCCGATATCGTTGAGGGCGGTGAAGAAACAGTGGAGTTATGCAGCGAGTCGGGCGGCGAGGCGCGCTTTTTCCGTTGCGACGTTTCTGATGAATTGGCGGTCACCACCATGGCAGAGAATGTGGCGGAGGCCTTCGGAGCGCCCTTCGGCTTGGTCAACGATGCCGGGGTGTTCCCGCGCTTCCCCATCCTTGAGACCCCGCTCACCGAATGGAATCGGGCGCTTTCAGTCAACCTCACTGGTACCTTCCTGTGTTCAAAGGCCTTCGCGCCTATGATGCTCGAGGTAGGGCGCGGAGCCATCGTCAATATTTCCTCTGGCGCAGCGCTGAGCAGCAACCGAAACGCTGCCGCCTATAGTGCGACCAAGGCGGGGATCCTCGCGCTGACCCGTTCTCTGGCACTGGAACTCGGCCCCAATATCCGCGCCAACACGGTTTTGCCAGGCGTCACTGAGACCAACATGCCGCTGGCGGCAACCAATATAGAGGAGCTGCGCGGGCGCGGCGCGGTTATCCCTTTGGGCCGCATTGGTGCCGTCGAGGATATCGCCCGAGCCGTCGGTTTTTTACTGAGCGCCGAGGCGTCCTACATCACCGGCCAGGGGCTCTCGGTCAACGGTGGCCGCTCGATGTCGCCTTAAGCTGGAGCGCTATCGTGATACGTATTTCTCTATGACCGTGATCTACGTCGATGCTGATGCATGTCCTGTTAAAGATGAGGCTATTCGCGTCGCCGTCCGCCACAGGATAACAGTCTTCGTCGTGTCCAACGGCGGCATTAGGCCGAGTGCCGAACTGTTGGTGGAGACCGTGATTGTCGGCGATGGACCAGATGCCGCTGATGACTGGATTGCTGAACGCTGCGGTGTTGGCGATATTGTCATCACCAGTGATATCCCTTTGGCGGCACGTGCCGTTTCTGCCGGTGCCCAGGTGATCCGGCCCAACGGCAACCCCATCACCGAAGCCAGCGTCGGCCAGATCTTGGCGACCCGCGACCTGATGACCCAGCTTCGCGAAGCCGGCACTATCACTGGCGGCCCAGAGCCATTTGTTAAGCGTGACCGCTCACGCTTCCTCGATACCCTTGAAACCACGATACGAGCAGCACTTAAAGAATAGTAGCTGGGGAATGTTTTAACATACGGGATTTAGGTAGAATCATTCTTATTCGCCCCTGCGCACCAACACCGGTTTTCAAGCCGCTATCACCTTTGGGCCGAATACAACCGCCAAAACTGGCGACGATTGACGGCGCCAATAGGATACTCCAAAGAATCCTCCACGCCCCAGTCATCTATGGAGCCCCTAAGGATGGACGGTTTCGGTGAACCAGTCGGTGGGGAGTTTATGGCCCAGCCCCGCTTCCCGCGCCTTAGTGTAGGCAAGCCAGCCGACAGAGGCGAACTGGTAGCCGAGGCCAAAATTGTTGATGAAGCAAGTCACCTCATTGGCGCTTGTGCGGCCATTGACGCGGCCTGAAATCAGATCGGTAAGGACCGGCATTTTGGTAAAGTCGAGATGCCCGATATCGGCCCAGCCCTTGGCCGTGTAGCGGCTGGGCAGGGCGTCCATCTCCTCCATGCCCTGGGCCACGTTATGGATGGGTGAGGCATCATTTATATGGGTGACCGTGCGGTCGGCCAGGGCCACCGCGGCTGCGTCGATTTCCACGTGCTTGATGCAGCTCATATGGAGCCCTGGGCGCACCCATTCCGGACCAAATATTTGGGAATTAGCGTTTGAAGCACAAAGTGCCAAATCGGCGCCTTCCAACGCCGCTTCGGGGCTATCCACGGCATCGACTGTGATGTCCAACACCTCAGTCATTTCCTCTGCGAAATCCGCGCGGTGATCGGCATTAGGGCTGAAGCAGTGGATTTTCCCTATATCTCTCACACATGTCGCCGCCATCAATTGGGCGCCCGCTTGCCATCCTGAACCAAGGATTCCGACTGTATGGGCATTGTTGCGCGCCATGTATTTAATGCCGAGACCGTTGGTCGCGCCGACGCGCATGCGCTGCACCACGCCATCGGGCATGATCGCTAATGGCGCGCCAGTGGCGGTGGAGAACAGCAGAATGAGCCCGACATAGCGATCGCCCGGGGCGGCGGGGACTTTGACTCGGTGTCGTTGGCCCCCACTCCTGGGCCAGGTTATGATATCCGAATTGATGCGAACGGCACCGACCTCCAAGCTCGGAACTACCCCGTCCATGGACTTGAGTCCATAGACGGCGTCTTCGCGCGCCGTCGGTGCTAGGCAATCCGAGCGCATCCTCGAAATACCGTCGCCTCGGTCAAGCTCGCGATAGGTTTTTTCAAGGATGGTGATGCAAGCGGGCATCTCCAGTACAGCCTCAAGGTCCTCGTTGGAAAGGATGAGCGTCATGGCGAGAAGCGGATCAGCCCCCCGCCGCGTCTGAAATGGCCGCTTGGGTATCCTTGGTGAAGCCAACTAATATAATGGTGCCAGTCTCGAACACCGGGCGTTTGATCAGCGTTGGGTGAGTCACCATCAAGGAGACGGCGCTGGCCTCGTCCAACTCCGCTCGCTCGGCTTCCGGGATATTGCGCCAGGTGGTGGAGCGACGGTTCAGCAATGCTTCCGAGCCCACGGCATCGGCCCAGGCTGTGATGCGGTCGGGCTCAATCTCGTCGGCGCGGATGTCGAAGAAACAGTGTTCAATGCCTTCCCCCTCCAGCCATTTCAGCGCTTTGCGGCAGGTATCGCAAATTTTCAATCCATAAATGGTGATCAAATAAAATTCTCCTTAGTGGGACGTCTTGCCGAATCAGGTCAAAATTTAGCAAATTCAGGACCATTCCTCGATGCCCTTGTCCGCCATTAGATTGAGGCTTTTATCATTGAACTATTTGCCACCCGTGATCTTAAAACTAGCTCGGGAGTGGACCTGGGCCGCTTTCATGACTGTGCTGAGTACTTTGTTTTACGTCCTCGCCAGGCGCTACGGACTCAAGTTTGAGTGAGATAAGCTTACGTTGCGGGGGCTCCTAAATTTTGGGTGGTCCATTAGGGCTGCCAGCCCATTGGCTCCGTAGATCAATCAGGCAAAGGCAACAATGGGATGCTGCCATCGGGCGTCTCCACCTCCAAGCCGACCAGGACTACGGCTAGCATTGTATAGTAGCCGATAATGGTGAGGAGATCGATGACGGTTTGTTCGCCCAAAGTTTCAAGAGCCCGTTGATATGTCTCCTCGCTGAGTATCTTCGTTTCGTGGATCTCGGTGGCAACATCGTAGACTACAGATTCGTCGGCCGTTATGAATTCGGGCTTCTTGCCAAGTCGAAGCTCTTCTACCAAATTCGCATCCAGACCAGCGGCGGCGACATGTTGTTCGTGAATATACCATTCGTATTGCGCA
>Ga0315336_1003374_pt1 | contig 21404 bp, 16 predicted proteins | sample ASW5metaG_FD_204512 | JGI IMG/M metagenome (GOLD analysis project Ga0315336, IMG submission 204512) | Ammonia-oxidizing marine archaeal communities from Monterey Bay, California, United States - ASW #5 | ecosystem: Environmental > Aquatic > Marine > Intertidal zone | place: USA: California... | reverse complement strand
TGCGCGAAGGCAGCATACCGGCCAACATAGAAAAGCGGGAAGGGGCACACAGCGGAAAATTGCAGTACGCATTTTCGAACACCACGCCTTCATCGGCGAGGCTATCCAGGTGGGGCGTATCTGCGATTCCCCCATAGGACTTGAGAACCTGGGGTTTGAGCTGGTCAGCCTGGATCAGCAAAATATTCGGTTTTTCCGGGGTCATCGATTGTGCCTCAAGTCGTACTGTTTTCTCAGCGAAGCGAAACGTCAGCGGTTAGAGATTGTTCTGAGTCGGATAAGTGGTTGTGGGCACACTTTAGGTGTTGCATGACATGAGGCGCCATCTGTGAATGGTGTGCTACCTCATCCAGGTTAAACCAGCCCAGATCCTGACCCTCATGGAGTATCAGCGCAGCTCGTTCGCCAGTGAACGGAACCGTAAAGAAATGGATACGGCAGGGATGTTCTGGATTGACCCAGTCGTAAAGATAGGCACCCCTATCCGGTTGCCATTCAAGCTCTTCTGTTAACTCGCGTTGTAATGCCTGCCAGGGCGTTTCGCCCGTTTCAATAGCGCCCCCAAAAAACGACCAGACGCCAGCATAGACAATTCCTGGTGTGTGATTTCTCAACTGCAGCAGATAGTCATTGCGGTGATAAATAATGGCCTTGCTGACTTCGAGCATGGCTTTATCCTATCAGCCCATGTGAGGGCTTTCCACGGCACATAGGATTTTATGGAACGCTATCTGTCTTTTGACGGCCCCTCTTAGCGGCGGTCGGACAGGGCGGTATAGGCAGCCTCGATCAGCTCCTGTGACCGCGTATATGGTCGAGTGTCCGGAGTGAAACGGTTTTATAGGCCCATCTGTCGTACCGCAAGATCACGCATAATCTCCTCAGAGCCACCGCCAATCGCCATCACCTTACCTCCCGGTAGACTTGCTCTACAAAGCAGACGGTAAGAAGCATTGTGGATGCATGAATATTTAGTAACCCTAGAGCTGCGCGAGTTACAGGGTCTGTGCTGTTCAGAGAACTCAAATTTATGTCTTTTCCTCACACGCGTACGATTCTGGATGTATCGGCCGAACAGGAATAAGATAGTGAGATGAAACGCCTGTTTGCTACATAGGAGGGTCAGATTAAACGTTTATCCACCATTTATGGTGGAGATAGGATTTTTCGGTTCAGTAGGCAGGTCCAACTGACTTAGGGAGACCGACACCTTGTAGGAACCACATTCTGTTCTGCTATCTTGTCTTGGCATGAGGGCGGTGAACCGCACATGAAAAAGTACAACTGGAAACGTTTACGCTACCTTTGTGTCTTACCCGTATTTGCTATCGCGCTGTTAACTGGTCTAAGTGAATTAGACTATGACACACATTTTGACGAACATTATTTATTCAACGGGGCCAAGCAGATGTTCAACTCCGGTCTGTTCCTGCCCAGGTGATAGGGTTATCCGACCTGCTCTTTCTAGGTTACCCTCACTTAAGTATGTAGCGAGTTACCAGGACGAGCTTGATGCGAATAATGTCCTGTAATACGTTGGCACTTTTAATTGAGCATGACGGTTACCTTGCTAGGGTTCTAACGGTTGATTGACACTACCGTCAGAAACGGTGACTCTCGCTTTTTCAAGCTCAGGGTCAGATTAAGTCGGAACTACTACAGATAAGATGACTGTTTCCTGCCACATTTGTGATCATCCGATGTCTTATAAATCGGATGTCGATATCTATCCGTTGTTGCGCTGCACTGCCTGTGGGTTGGAATGTCTTGACCCACAACCCGATGATGAAAAACTACGTGCGATCTATGAAGAGAGCTATTTCCTTGGAAGTGGGAATCACCAAACTGAAAAACTGATGGATACAATGAAGAGATCAACGGCACGAGAGTATATCGAACTGCTGAGTGCTCATCTTCATATGGACAAGCCAAGATTGATAGAAGTTGGGTGTGGCGGTGGTGACTTCCTGGTTGCTGCAAAAAAGAATGGTTACTCAGTGGTAGGGGTGGAGATTAGTCCAACAGCTGTCAGAGATGCCAACCGAAAACTTGGAGAGGATGCTGTCATACAGGGTGAGTTGCTGAGCGTTGATCCGATACAGTTGGGTAAGTTTGATTGCTGCGTGGTATTCGATGTTATTGAGCATGTTCGCAACCCATTGGTGTTTCTGAATAACGTAAAGAAATTACTTAATGACAAAGGGGTATGTTTCATCGTCACACCATCGTTGGACAGTTGGAGCGCAAAGATATTGGGTAGGCACTGGATGGAATACAAGCCAGAGCATTTGTTTTACTTCAATAAAAGTAATATTAAGGATCTGTTGAACAAAGCAGGGCTTAATACGATCCATGTTTCACCAAACTGGAAAATTCTAAATTTTTCCTATATCAATTCTCATATGCAGAGATTTCACGTTCCCGTATTTTCATTCGCAAGCAAACTTCTTTCTATGGTTCTCCCGAGAAAACTCCGTGAGTGGAATGTCCGGATTGTGGCGTCGGGAATGAATGTGTTGTCCAAAAAGAGTTAGTCTCATTGCGTCTAGAAGATAGCCCGGAATAAGTTATGACAAGTTTCGTCTCAATCTTACATTCAACTAAGCTATGAAGTCGGTCTCTCGTAAGCTGGCTTATTTTCTACTGATTAGCAGTTTCATTGCTGTTTTCCTGAGCTCATATCCGATATTTTTCGGGAAGAGTTACGTTTCCCCTGGTTACGGTCCACAACTGCTTTACGATGACTTTCCTTTAATTCCTGGTTACAAGTCATCCGATCGGGAAAATGTCGGGGGTGATCCTGGGGCGATGGTCTGGGCGATCTTGCCTTATTCACGGGTTCAGCATGAGGCTGTCTTTAAATACGGGGAGTTTCCTTTATGGAATCGTTATAACTCCGCCGGTCTTCCACTCTTTGGTCAGGGTCAATCTCAGTTTCTCGATCCGCTTCACTGGATTGTTGTGGCTGGGGAAGGGAATGGCTGGGCCTGGGATCTCAAGTTCCTGTTATCAAAGCTGTTTTTTCTTATCGGTATTGGCGCTTGTGTTTTACTGCTAACCGGCAACCGGACTGCAACAGTTGCCTTAACCGTTTCCGCAGCTTTTATTGGATTTTTCTATTTCAGGTTCAATCATCCCGTTTATTTCAACCTGACTTACGCACCGTGGGTGTTCTATGGTTATCTGCAGTTAGTCCAAAAAATTGAATTGGATCGGAGCTTGGGCATTCACAGTTGGCGACCGTTACCGATTGTCGGCATTTTTGTGGCCTCAGTGTTGTATCTATTTGGAGGAACGCCGAAAGAGGGCATCGTCCTTTTTGGGGCACTCCATGTCGCCGGCCTAACAGGTGTAACTGTTTCGTCATACGGCTCGAAATACTTATTCAGAAATTTGGGAGTGCTTATTCTGCTTTGGATTTCAATCGCGCTCGCAACAGCCCCACACTGGCTGATTTTTCTGGACACACTTTGGAAAGTTGTAACAATCTACGATACACCTAACTGTAATTTTGCTAGTCACCCTTTGCAGTTTGTAGATACGTTTTATTTGGGGCCTAAAGATCTACCCCGGTCGGGGCCTACCATCAATACTTTTATTTGGATAAGTGGTTTTGCGGCACTTTTCGCATTCAGTAGATGGGTGAGGAAACCCTCATTCTGGATGATATTGATACCGTTATCAGGTTTACTGGTTTTTGCTTACGGTGTTATTCCAAATTCGGTCTGCGCGCGGATACCTTTTATTGGTGTAATCCACCATATTCACAACACCTTTTTTACAGCTGCAATAATGTTTTCTGTGTTGTTAGCTGGGCTCGGATTGTCAACTGTCCTTTCCGATGTTTCGCACAACACAAACCGAGTGCTATGGACTGTTTATAGTGTAGCTGCCGGCGCAATATTAACTAGTTGGGCATATCCTTACTATGACAGTTACGAATATATAACTAGTGTCTCTGGAATGTTATCAGTACTGAGTATTCTTGGTGTAACAGGAATATTTTTGTGGGGCATTTGGTTGCCTCGCTCAAAGTGGGAATCTTTGAATCCTACGTCTGCATTCTTAATGGTGATGTTTCTTCTGGTTCATTTTTATCATGGCTTACATCTGAACACTGGATATGAAGAACTAGACAAGTTGTTGATTAATCCCACACCCCGGGCAGATTTCCTCAAAGTGTCGCCAACTATCGAATGGTTTAGGTCCCACCAAAAGTATCCAGATGTGCTAGAAGTTCTGCTCGACAATCGTCCTCAAGTAATCGCTGAAGCGCTGCGTCTTGCCCGGGAGTCGGGGGGTGAAGAAAAGCAAATATTGCAGTGGGAGTCCGATATTCGAAATGCGATCCACAGGTCGGAAAATTCGGTAACAGCCTCTGCCCACATTGATAATTTTCTAAGAGGTGTCGGTGCGACGCCTAGTCTGGCCCAAAGATTCCTTGTTGTTGATGAGCTAACACCCAAAGCTAAAGATCTACCACTTGGCCCAGTTAGGGTCATTGGCGAAGGACGAGCGCTTATGCCTGGATTCAATTCTTATCTACTGTTAGAAGGTCTTAATGGACCTGACGCATTGATGAGTTCTAGGTACATGGAATTACTGGATGCATTGGGTTGGTCGAGACCTCCAAATGAATCGTGGCTTAGAACATTAGATTCGGCATCCATAGCTCGGTTGAACCCCATGTTGGATATTCTCAATATCGGTTACTACGTGAGCTATCGGCGAAACCTCAATGTGATTCATGTTGCATCCGAATCAATTGGTTATGGAGGTAGGAATGGTGATCAATCAGCCGGTTCAAACTTTATGGAGCTGTTTTTTACTCACCATTCTGATCTAATTGTCGATCGGGTTGGTTGCAGTTCTAAAGCGATTGAACCGGACGGTGAGCCAGACAGTGTTTTTTCACTAGAGATTGAGAAAACTGATCAATTTCAGAATGTCAAATTTATTAAAGCACTACGGGTAGAACGCCACAATCCCATAGGTGTAAACCATACGGGTGGGCACGACTATGTACTCGGCGTGAGTCACGGATTGGCCTCACCATTGTTAAATAACACTGATGGAGAAGTACGTATTCCGGTTGACTCAGATAAACTGACTTTGTGGTTGTACAGTTGCTTAGATGGTTTTGACAACTCAACTAGTAGATATACGGCCCGAGCCGCATTCCATCGCCAACCAGAAATTGAGCGGGAATTCGCGGACGACATGAATCTTTGGAAACGAACAACACCGTGGCCCCGAGCATACTTTGTTGACAGTACTGCACAATATGGTGATGTGAAATTGCTTGCCAAATTTATCCAACAGGCAGGTGGTCGGCCTTTGGCCGCGATCCAAGCTGAGAAAACTGTCTTGCCAGATAAGCATAGACGTGTTGTTTTTGCCGATAATTATCAGTTAACGACAAATACAACCAGTTTTACTATTGATGCCCCGGGACCAGGAATTGTTGTCCTTACCGAGGTCAACATACCGGGGGACGTGCATGTGGAGATCGACGGGAAGCAAGATCAAGTATTACAAGTTAATCATGCATTCCGCGCTGTGAAAATCGACAAACCAGGTGTACATAGAATCTCATTTGAATATAGACCGCGGCTATGGCGTACGTCTCTTCTGCTAGGCTTTTTCGGGGTAATCATTCTAATAGGCATAGTGCTGGGTAACTTACGGCAAACCAATCACGTGACACGCAATTCTTAGGTGCTATTTCGAAAAGATTAAATTGTTTCGTATTCTGCATGCTAACCAAGGGGATCGGAATAGAAGCGTTCGAGAAATCAAAATCAAATAGCATCTTGCTATATTGTAATAGTAGTTCAAATTCTAGCTTCGCGAAGAAGACGACTTGAAAGAAACAACAAAAGGGTGTCCTGTTTGTGAGAGTAATCGGACGGGGTATGAGTTTCAGGCAGGAACTCGAAAAATTGAACGTTGTGAAGAGTGCAATATATTGTTTGAGCGATCATTGTTTCCAGACAATAGAACGAGATATCTTAATGAAAAACTGCGTAAACCGAGTGTAAACACACCTGTTATTGAATCTGAAGCCAGAGTTAGTCAGTGCATTGAGAGACTTAAAGATCGCGGTATTCAGCAAAGTGATCGCCTGTGGATCGGTGGTATTGGCCACATTCAATTTGTCGATTGTGCAAAAGAGAGTGGGTTTGAGGTCGCTGATTTTAATTTGGAATCTGTTAGAGCAAACACCATCGATGCTTGCGTGTTGTTGGACATTCTGGGTGAGAGTTCTAATCCATTAGAACAACTTTTGTCGGTCCGAGAAGTACTAAAACCTGACGCCATATTATTGATAACTGTACCCACGCTTGATAGTGATGAAGCGCGACAGCAGAAAAGTCGATGGGATCAGTTTTCGACTGGGCGAATGACGTATTTTGACCGTCACGGATTGAGTGCATTGCTGGTACGGGTAGGATATGGACGGATCAAGATGTATTCAGAAACCGACGGTGTCATAGTGATTTGTCAAAAGGAAGTCTGTAGAAATGATCGACCTTTGTTGTCCATTGTGCTGCCGGTTTACAATGAACACGCTACGTTTGAGCAGCTAATTAAATCCATTCTTGAGAAAACATTTGACACTGTGGATCGAGAAATAATCATCGTGGAGAGCAATTCTACAGATGGTTCGCGTGAACTCGTTCAAACCTATGAGGCCCGGTCCGATGTCAAAGTAATTTATGAGAATAAACCTCAAGGGAAAGGGCATGCTGTCAGAAATGGGTTGAATTATGCTTCTGGTAGCATGATCCTGATTCAGGATGCTGATCTTGAATACGATATTGAAGACTACGATGTACTGCTGGCCCCGATCGTCAGCTTCCGGCGCTTGTTTGTATTGGGATCAAGGCACAAAGGGCATTGGAAAATGCGTGAGTTCGAAGACAGAAATTTGTTGAGTGGGATCTTCAATTTTGGTCAACTGTTCTTCACGTGGTTGATCAATATCACCTGTGGCACACAGCTCATGGATCCGTTTACGATGTACAAAGTGTTCCATCGAGAATGCCTTTATGGCTTAGAGTTAGAGTCAAATCGATTTGATTTGGATTGGGAAATCGTAATTAAGTTTGTTCGCAAGGGTCTTGTTCCGATGGAAATACCAGTGAATTACGTTTCTCGCTCTTTTGGCGAGGGTAAGAAGATACGACCCCTACTCGATCCGATGCTATGGATCATTGCACTGTTGAAATTTCGCTATGGGGTACTCTATAGCAATACCACATGTGAACGGCGTTGAATATGAGAGCACTCGTTACTGGTGCTGCAGGTTTTATTGGCAGTCATCTGGTGGATAGACTCCTTCAAGATGGCCAAGCTGTGATCGCTTTTGACAATTTTTCAACGGGACAAAGAAGGTTTCTAAAAAATGCACAGAGTAACGATCGATTTGAGTTGATTGAGGGCGATTTAATTTGTGGAGAGCAGATCGAGGCTGCAATGCAGGATGTAGATTTTGTTTGGCATCTGGCAGCCAACGCCGATGTGCGATTTGGTACAGATCAGCCACGCCGGGATCTTGAACAGAATACGATAGCAACATCGAACGTACTGGAAGCAATGCGGAAAAACGAAGTTCGTCACATCGTATTTTCATCCACAGGATCGATCTATGGTGAGGCCAGTGTCATCCCCACGCCAGAGGACTGCCCGATGCCGGTACAGACCTCACTGTATGGGGCATCCAAGTTGGCTTGTGAAGGGATGATCAGTGCTTACTGTGAGGGGTTCGATATGCAAGCGTGGATTTTTCGCTTTGTCTCGATCCTGGGAGAGCGCTACACCCATGGCCATATCTTTGACTTCTATCGTAGGTTGCTCAACGACCCTAATCACCTGCATATACTGGGTAACGGCATGCAACGGAAATCCTATCTCTATATTCATGACTGCTTAAACGCAATGTTTAAGGCGGTAGAGGTGGCACCCGGTGCGGTTAATGTGCTGAACCTGGGTACTGACGAGTACGTCGAGGTCAACGATTCGGTGGACCTCATCACCGATCATCTGGGACTCAAACCTGAACGCAGTTATGCTGGTGGCGAGCGTGGCTGGATCGGGGATAGCCCATTCATTTTTCTCAAGTGTGACCGAATGCGGTCACTCGGTTGGCAGCCTGGACACAGTATTCGCGACGGTATCTTGAAGACGTTGAAATGGCTTGAGCAGAACCACTGGGTGTTGGAGGCCCGGGAATGAAGGTCTGTGTGCTGGGACTCTGGCACCTTGGGTCAGTCACCGCAGCATGCCTGGCCTCTGTTGGGCATGATGTAACTGGCTTGGACTCGAATACTGGGATTGTCGAGAAACTGCAAAAGGCAGAACCACCGGTGAGCGAACCAGGTCTTGATGACCTGATTCGAGAGGGAATTAATGGCGGACAATTAAAATTTACCAGTGACGCGAAAATCGCGATCTCCAGTGCTGAGGTACTGTGGGTGACCTATGACACGCCTGTCGATAAAAACGATCAAGCCGATGTAGAATTTGTTTTCGAAGAAGTTCTTAAGTTGTTATCATTTCTAAGCATTGACACTACCGTGTTGGTGTCCTCGCAGTTGCCTGTTGGGTCTATAAAGCGTTTTGAAGTCGTCGCGGCAGAGAAATACCCTGAGAAGAAGTTGCGTTTCGCTTATTCGCCCGAAAACTTGCGTTTAGGTAAATCCCTGGATGTTTTCTTGCATCCCGATAGGGTGGTCGTTGGAGTCAGGCGTCCGGAAGATCGAGAGATCTTGAGTAGGTTACTTGAGCCGATTACAGACAACATTCTATGGATGAGCGTGGAATCTGCAGAAATGACCAAGCATGCAATCAATGCATTTCTTGGAATGTCCATAACATTCATTAACGAAATTGCGTCGATCTGTGAAAATATTGGCGCTGATGCGCGTGAAGTAGAAGCTGGCTTGAAATCTGAAACGCGTATTGGTCCCGCTGCGTATCTATCACCGGGTGCTGCTTTTGCAGGTGGAACGTTGGCGCGTGACATTGAATTTCTAAAGAATATCGGATCGTCAAATAATCTTGTTAATCCACTAATATCCGCGGTGAGAAAGAGTAACGACGAACATAAGAAGTGGATTCAGCGACGACTCTTTGCAGTGCTTGGTGGTTTAAAAGGTAAACGTATTGCTGTTTGGGGCCTCACTTATAAGCCGGGTACAAACACGCTTCGTAGATCACTGTCGGTGGAGATGTGTAATTGGTTGCAGGAGCAAGGTGCAGAGATTGCTGTACATGACCCATCTAAATGTGAATTGCCTGATAATTGGCTTGGTGAAGTGGTGCGCTTAAAGACGCCCCTCGAGGCTTTAGAAGGTGCATGCGCACTGGTGATTGCAACACAATGGCCTGAATATAGAGCAATTAATGTGAGTGACGTCGAGAATATCGCAGGGCAGCTTGCCGTCTTTGATAGCAACCGTTTTCTAAGTGCCTTTAACAAGAGTCCGGTAATTTCATACTATTCGGTGGGGGTTGGCGCATGAACGGTGTCTCAAATGGAAACGTGCTGCAGGGCCGGACCGCCATCATCACGGGAGCCAGTCAAGGCCTAGGATTTGCGATTGCAATGCAATATGTTGCAGCAGGTGCTTCGGTAATCATTTGTGCCAGGGATGAAGGGATGCTGTCCGAAGCTGCTGATGTGTTAAAGCGAAGCGCTTCGAATGACCAGGTAATCTCTCATATAGTGGCCGACGTGGCGGAGTCTGAATCGGTTGATGCACTTATTGATTTTGCCATCGACAAGATGGGTCGGGTAGACATACTGGTCAATAATGCTGGAATCTACGGTCCCAAAGGCCCAACGGACAGCATTGATTGGGCGCAGTGGGTTCAGGCTATAAATATCAACCTTCTGGGGTCGGTATTGATGTGCCGTGCGGTAATAACCCACATGAAAAGTCAGGGCTACGGGAAGATTGTTCAGTTGTCTGGTGGTGGGGCGACTAATCCGTTGCCTAATCTAAGTTCATATGCTGTCTCCAAAGCGGGGATTGTGCGATTCATTGAGACCCTGGCCATTGAAGCGGCGGAATACGGTATCGATGCCAACGCGATTGCTCCTGGTGCGCTGAATACCCGAATGCTTGATGAGGTTCTCGCGTCAGGTCCTGAGGCTGTTGGTAATGAGTTCTATGAGCGGGCACTGCAACAGAAGGCATCGGGTGGCGCAGGGCTAGAGAAAGGTGCCAATTTGGCTGTATTTCTAGGTTCTGCTGGCAGTGATGGGATTACTGGAAAGTTAATCAGCGCGATCTGGGACCCGTGGGAGGAATTAGATAGATACAAAGCGGATCTTGAGAATTCGGATATTTATACATTGCGGCGGATTGTTCCAACCGACCGTGGACTCGACTGGTGAAACTCGGCGTCGCCATTGTGGGTTGTGGTCTTATCGGGATTAAACGGGCTGATACGCTTGACGATATGGTGCTCCGGGTCAGCGTGGATATAGACTCTGTTAAAGCTGAAGCACTGGCATCACGTTTCCCAGGTTGTCGGCCGATGACGGACTGGCGAGCTGCTGTCAATGATAAACAAGTTAACGTTGTTATTGTTGCTACGCCACATAACAGTCTTGCGGAGATTACGGCCGGTGCCATCGCCGCCGGATGTCACGTGCTGGTTGAAAAACCCGCAGCACGGTTCATGGCAGAACTGGATCCTCTGATCAAGATGGCCAAAAGACAAAATGTTCTGGTTAGAGTGGGGTTCAATCACCGTTGCCATCGGTCATTCCAGAAAATGCGTGAAATTGTTGATGCCGGTGAAATTGGTGAGCTGATGTTTCTTCGCGCGCGGTATGGGCACGGTGGTCGTCTGGGTTACGAGCAAGAATGGCGAGCTCAGCCTGAATTATCCGGCGGTGGAGAACTGATTGACCAGGGTGTTCACCTGATAGATCTTGCCCGATGGTTTCTGGGTGATTTTTCAGAGGTCAACGGATTTGCTGACACTTTTTATTGGGATATGCCCGTCGATGACAATGCATTTATGCTGTTAAGAACAGCAGACCAACGGACTGCATTTCTCCATGTCAGCTGTACTGAATGGAAAAACACATTCTCCTTTGAGCTTTATGGGCGCAATGGTAAGTTGCAGGTTGATGGACTGGGTGGCAGCTATGGTGTTGAGCGCTTGACCTGGTACAAAATGTTGCCAGAGATGGGTCCTCCAGAAACTCGCTCCTGGGAGTACCCGATGCATGACAATTCCTGGCAAGTTGAAATGAATCAGTTCCGACAAGATATCGAACTCGGGCGGCAACCCCAGCCAGGGTTGACTGACGCCGTTGACGTACTCCAAATTGTCGAAAACCTTTATGAGCGGAGTGGCTATGATCATCGCCCGTAGTCCGCTTCGAATCAGCCTTGGTGGGGGTGGTACCGACCTGCCATCGTACTATCGGGATCATGGTGGGTTTCTAATTGCCGCGGCCATCGACAAGTACGTTTATGTTACGGTGATGCGGCCCTTCAGTCCTGGAATTTACCTCAAATATTCCGAACTCGAGCATGTGACGAGAGCTGACGAAGTGAAACATCCGATTATCAGAGAGGTGATTCAATTGATGGATCTGGGATCGCCACAGATCGAGATTACAACGCTGGCTGACATACCGGCTGGTACAGGACTGGGATCTTCCGGCAGCTTTACGACAGCGCTGCTGCGGGCGTTGTCGACCCATCAACGCCAACTGGTGCACCCGCAGGAACTGGCAGAAATGGCCTGCTATATCGAGATCGATCGTCTGGGAGAGCCCATCGGTAAGCAGGACCAGTACATCGCGGCCTATGGCGGCATCACCTGTTTTAACTTTAACCCGGATGACACGGTCACGGCTGAGCCGTTGCGTTTGGACAGTGACACCCTGCATGATCTGGAAGACAACCTGCTTTTGTTTTTTACCGGGTTTTCACGCAGTGCGGGGAGTATTTTGAAAGACCAGAAAACCCGAAGTCAGAAAAACGATCAGGCCATGTTGAATAATCTTCACTATGTGAAAGAATTGGGTCTTAGGAGTCGGGAAGCGCTCGAAGGCAGTGATCCGGTACTGTTTGGCGAAATTATGCATGAGCACTGGGAACACAAGAAAAAACGTTCCGGCAGTATGAGCAACCCACAGATTGACCAATGGTATGCGCTGGCAATGGACCATGGTGCGGTTGGGGGTAAGCTCGTGGGTGCGGGTGGTGGAGGGTTCCTGATGTTCTATGCTCGCGATCGAGAAACGCTGAAAAGAGCAATGATCGAAGTAGGATTAGAGGAAGTCAGATTTCGCTTCGACTTTGAAGGGACCACCACCACGATCACCTGAATCCAATGCTCCCCGTAGCAATTTTAGCCGGCGGCCTTGCCACCCGGCTGCGTCCAATCACAAAGACGATTCCCAAAGCACTGGTACCCGTTGCCGGTCGACCATTTGTGCTATGGCAGCTTGAATATCTGCGTGATCAGGGTGTTTCACGTGTTGTGTTATGTACGGGGTATCGTTCGACCCAGATCGAGCAGATTGTCGGTGATGGATCTCAGTTTGGGGTTGCCGTTGAGTATTCAGATGATGGCACGACCTTGCTCGGTACGGGGGGTGCACTCGCTAAGGCGTTACCGCTCCTTGGGTCTGAGTTTTTTGTGCTCTATGGGGATTCATTCCTGCCCGTGAGTTTTTCCACCGTTGAACAGGCTTATTACGACAGTGATCTACCAGGATTGATGACGGTTTATAGAAATGAAGGCGAGTGGGATACCAGTAACGTTGTCTTTAACAATGGACAGATTCTTGAATACAATAAGACCAAGCCGCGGCACGCCATGGCTTATATAGACTATGGTCTGGGTGTGCTATCTAAGAGTGTTGTTGAGCATTACTGCCAAGAAAAAGTCTTTGATCTTGCAGCAGTCTATGAGGCCCTTGCAAATGCGCGGGAACTGGCCGGATTCGAAGTTGTTGAGCGGTTTTATGAAATTGGTTCTCCCGATGGTCTGGCTCAGACGGAGGAATATTTAAGATCGAAAGTGAGTTTATGAGGAATTTCGATAATGACGTACAGTGAACAGCATTTGAAGGAAGCTAGCGAGATTCTCACTAAGCTGGATACCGATGCGATTGAGGGTATGGCCGCGCTTTTGGTCCGTGTCAGAGCCGATGGTGGGCGTTTATTTTTTCTCGGTGTGGGTGGCAGTGCGGGTAACTGTTCCCATGCGGTTAATGACTTCCGAAAAATCGTCGGTATCGAGGCCTATGCACCGACAGACAATGTGTCTGAATTAACTGCTCGGACCAATGACGAGGGGTGGGACACCGTTTTTATTGAATGGCTTAAGATCAGTCGTCTGAATGATAAGGATGCGGTCTTCGTATTTTCTGTGGGGGGAGGGAACCTTGAGAAAAATGTCAGTCCGAATCTGGTTCGAGCGCTTCAGCATGCCAAGTCGGTGGGAGCGGCCATTACCGGTGTTGTGGGCAGAGACGGCGGATTCACGGCAACCGTGGCCGATGTTTGTCTGATTGTGCCGACTGTAAATGCCGACACTATCACACCTCACTCTGAAGCATTTCAGGCTGTGATTTGGCATCTTTTGGTATCACACCCGGATTTGAAGGCTAGCCAGACCAAATGGGAATCAACCCGTTAAACCGAGCTGTGTTCCTGGATCGGGACGGTGTCATTAATCAGGCACAGGTTCGAAATGGCCGCCCCTTTTCACCTGCCGATATGACCGAGTTCTTTTGGGTTGAACCTATAAAAGAAGTCACCCTGGAGCTAAAAAGCCTGGGATATCTTCTGTTTTGTGTGACAAATCAGCCCGATGTTGGGCGCGGATTGCAAAGCCGAGAGGTTGTAGAATCATTTCACACAGCCATACTGACCGAACTGCCTATCGAAAAGATATTTACGTGTTATCACGATGACAGTGACCAGTGCAACTGCCGGAAACCGCGCCCCGGGCTGATTGTTGACGCACAAAAAGAATATAGCCTGAATCTGGCCGTGTCCTGGCTGATTGGGGACCGTTGGAAGGATATTGATGCTGGTGCTGCGGCGGGCTGTAACACCGTGTTTCTGGAATATGGGTATGATGAGAAGCTGAAGACTAAACCTGACCATACAATCTCACAGCTGGCCCAGCTGGTGCCTTTAATACGCGCGGAGACATTAGGTAATCTCTGAGATTAATAGAATGAACGCTTTGGATAACTTGAAAGTAAAGATTTACGCCGATGGTGCAGACCGTGACGGTATGCTGGAGATGTATGCCAAACCCTACATTCAAGGATTCACCACCAATCCAACTCTGATGAAAAAAGTGGGTATCACCGATTACAAGGCCTTTGCCCACGAGATACTTCAAGCTATACCGGATCGACCCATATCGTTTGAGGTCTTCGCAGATGAATTCACAGACATGGAACGACAGGCTTTGGAAATCAAGACCTGGGGCGAGAACGTCTATGTCAAGATCCCTGTGAGTAATACGCGTCGGGAAATGGCTTACGATCTGATCGAGCGCCTTTCTGGTGCCGGTGTGCACCTGAACGTGACGGCTATTTTGACGCTTGAGCAGGTTCAGAATGTCGCTGATGCGCTTAAGGATGGTCCTGATAGTATTGTTTCAGTGTTTGCTGGGCGTATTGCAGATACTGGTCTTGATCCTGTTCCTGTCATGCAGGAAGCGTTGACCCTTCTAAAAGTTGCCCCGAACGCGGAACTGTTATGGGCGAGTCCTCGCGAGGTACTGAATATTTACCAGGCTGACAATATCGGTTGCCATATCATTACAGCGACTAACGATCTCATTCGCAAACTGTCACTGGGTGGTAAGGATCTCGCCGAGTATTCACTGGAAACGGTACAGATGTTTTACGATGACGCACAAAGTGCGGGTTATACCCTCTAGTTAATTACTGAACGGGTGTTGTCAGTAAACGGAGTATTGTCCCAGCATGATGAGAATGGCGCAGTACCCCCAGATCCAGAACCTGTACCCGATTGCCATTGCGGTGTAATCGAACAGTGACTTGTGGGTGCGTAAGACTTAGTATTTCAGGGAAAAGATAGACCCGGCTTCTTCAAATGTTTCCTTTAGCGGTGCTATAACGATTCTGTTGGGACCTGGCCAGGTGGGGTAATAAGTAAAGTTAACATCGTGAGGCCCTGAAGGAAGAAGCTGGTAGTGATTAAATCGGTTTGCACCAACAGTAAACAAGTGGATTTTATCGGGTTCCTTGAAGGGCTCTCGTGAGTAATAGACAGCATAGGCATCTTCCTCATAAATACTAATGACATTGTCCGGGGTCAGTAAGCCTCGGCTCTTAATTTCTTTGTCCAACATCTCTGACAATACGTAGTGTTTGCTTGTATTTTTGTTTAGAAATTCAAACAATTCACTAATTTGTTGATCTCGAAAATTCTTGTTGGGGTAGGCGTTGCACCGTGAGAACATGGGCTTACTTGAAGAAAATGTTTTACTGCAGTTGAGCCTAGACTGTTCTGTGGGTTGAGCGAAAACAATTGAGTTTGCGGATGACCAGAGCCAGTAGCCGTTCAACATGATAAAGCTTACCGGGATGATAAAAATCACAGTAGGCAGAAAACGATTTCTATGAAAATCTGACTTTTGAGAGATGGTTGCTACCTGTGAATTTAGTACGAAAAATCCTCTAGCTGCGAAAATCGCATATAACGGAATCCAAAAGAGAAAATTTCTGAGGTAAATGATGTTGTAACTCATCAACATAACAAATGAACAAACGATAAATGGAAACAACACTAACGCTGGGTACGTGCGGCGAAGAAAGAAGCCTATTCCGACTAATGCCAACAACGAGGCCGTTATGGAAATCCAAACGTAATGAGAAAAGACTGAAGCAGAGAAGTAAGTACCAATAATTGATAACTTGTCTGGAAGTAGCCACACAGAATAGCCCCCACCGCCAGTGACGCGATAAGTGTATTCCTGATGAGCCAAATTTTCTAAGAAGGTGGCTGGTTCGAGCAATGTTCCGGGGGTTGTGAGGAGATAAGCCAACAAAACCCAGGCACTAAGACGAATTTGCAGGAGCAGAAACGAGCCGAGATTTCGCAACGGAGTAGTTGATTTCGATCTTGGTGAGTCATAAGAGAACTCCTTGGATCGCCCTGGCCTGGCTGGGTCTTCTACCTCTCGTTGGAAGAACAGATAAGCGCTTGCGCAAAAGATGCTCGCACCCAAGAAAACAGCAGTGTATTTGGCGCCACATGCCAGTCCAGCAGATATACAAGCCAAACGAAGGAATCGATAATAACTATATTGAAAAGGAGCGGAGAGTAGGAAGTAAAAGGTGATTAACACAAATGGTACCATGATCGGATCGGGGGTAAACATCCGAAAGTGGTAATTCACCTCCCAAGATAGTGCAAAGAACGCAGCTGCGATGGTCGCTTCTTTCCAGTCACTACAAAGCCGAAGGACGATCAGATAAATCAAAAATATAGAAAGAATGTAACACGCGATCGTAATGAGACGCGTCTCAAGGATATACCCATACTTTGAGTAGTCTGAACTACCGATTCGTGCATCAATAGTTTTGGATAGAGATGATCTAAATTGGTCGATCTTAGTTCTATTTAGAGGTACTAAGTCGTTCACAATTTCCGGCACGATGGGTAATAAACCAAGATAAAAAGTCAGTGATGGAAATAGATACCAATTCGGAAGTAAAGCGCCTCCGTGGCTGACCCGCTCCAGCATTGTTTTTTCAATATCAACGTAGGAGTACTCATCAAAGTGATCCCCATAGTCAATACCTTTAGTTGCTATTGAAAAACTGAAAACTATGATTACACCCAGGAAAATGTGTCTTATAGCATTCAGATATTGGCCCGATGAATAGTATGTACGGGCGAAACGAATGAATCTAGGTATCAGTGCTAGAAGTATGAATGAGATGATAACTATTAGAATGAGGAAGCTCCAATAGTAGATTTTAGAAACCAAATCAGAAGATCTGAACCACTCAGATCCTACACTGTTCAAAAAGTATTTATTCGATTCCAAATACGGATCGTGACCTGTTTTAACAAATGCAACATAAGAATCTGGAACGTAACGTCCTTCTACAAGACCGTAATTTTTATAGTGTATAGCTCCCCAGAGTGCCATCGATTCAACTCTATATTTACTGCGGTATATAGCTGTTAAATCACTATAGTTAAGAACATAGGCCTCATAGTCTTTGTTGCTTGACCTAGGAACGTAACGTCCTTCTACAAGACCGTAATTTTTGTAGTGTGTGGCTCCCCAGAGTGCCATCGATTCAACTCTAGATTTACTATGGTATGTAGCAGTTAAATCACTATAGTTAAGAACATAGGCCTCATAGTCTTTGTTGCTTGACTGATCAGTATCGGTGCTGGCCTCTAGATGGTGTAGAGACCAGGTTGATTCAATTGATCGGCCAGTTTCAGCATCGAAAAAACTTAAGGTTACTTGGTTTTGATTTGGAAAATGGGAAAATTGCCAGCATTGTGTTGGTAGTAATTGAGCCAGAAAACACAATTGTCCAATATCTATAGTCGATTCTTCTGTCTCTATATCAATACGAATGTCTCGGGTATTTGCGTCTATCTCAAAATCTAGACTCGGTACAGGTGATATTGGCCTGGTTCGCCTGCGAGTACTTACAGAACTTGAGTTAGAGTGGTAATCACTTAAGATAGTTTGGCCTAAAATATAGTCGGACTTCTTGCTCAGTCCGGATATATTTAATGTGTAGTCCATCGAGGAAATATGTTTGTAAGCAAGTTCGTTTGAAAATGTTTTAAAAAATGGAATAAAAAGAATACAAACTACTATTAGAGTGCCAAGAACTGAATAGATAACGAATTGTTTCGATGAAGAAAAATTATTCATCAGTAAAATTTGACAGTCAGCTTTGTGTTACTTTGCGTGTACTTCTAGTAACGATACATTAGTTAGGTTGTAGGACACATGCCATAGTGAAATTCCGTTACGATAAGATCACATTGTGCCACGTTAGAAATGCAAGTCTTTAATGATCTTTTCCACACACAATAAAGCAGACTCAAGATCTTCATCGACATCGATGTGGCGGAATTCAGCGTTTCTACCGACCGTGTGCAGATTTTGGTACAGACCAAAAAGATTTTGTGCGTCTGCTCTTTGGGTTTCAAATCCTTTCAAGTAAATGGGATAGCCGTAAGTTTCTTCTAGCACCAGAACGTCTTTAACCTCCTGTTGTTCGATCAGGCCATAAGACACCAATGCTGAAATAACATTTTCGGAAGGATTATCAGTTTGAGTCGTCACTTCTGCGCACAGTACAGTATTGTTAGTTGCCATACTCGGTTGGGAAAAATTTTTGAATTCGGCCATCCGGTTGATCACTATTGATTCGTCAGCAAAATATGCCCAATGATAGGGCATTACTTGGCTTCTCTTGATGTTCAGGTAAACCAGAGATATCGAGTTGTACTGAAAATCAATCTTCTTACCCAACATGGTGGCCAATGTTGTCGCGGGTAGCGTAGAGATTAATTGATCGCACTCGATGGTGTCTCCTTCGCCGTTGTGATGGAGGGTTACTGACGTGATCCGGTTCTCATCGAAATTAAGACCTGTGACACGGGTATTCACTCGGATGTTGTCGACGAGTTCGTCAGCCATTTGCTTGGCAAGCGCGCCATAACCACCAGTTATGGGGTAATAGAACGAATCAAAATAGGTTTTCGAATTTCGCTTAAACCACTGACTAAATCCAGAACTGCGCAGTTTCTGTCGCCCCCATTCTGCCGAAATCTCTTTCGCAGATACGCCTAATAGTTTTTGGGTATAGGGCTGAAAGAAAAGGTCGTAAAGACCTTGGCCATAGCGGTTAAGTGCAAGATTAGCGAACGACGTTTCTTCTAATTTAGGTTTGAATAAGAATCCACCAATCAGTTTCGGCGCTTTGCTGCGAAATTTGAGACAAAGCTCAATTGGGTCGATGGGGTCTTTGATTGTTTTCCCCCCAATGAAGATACAACTCTTGCGTCGATGCTGATGCATCGGTACCAGACCAAGGATCAGTTCCAAAACTTTGTGGTTATGAGTAAAAAGTCGATGAGGCGCGATATCACAATCGATACCGTGCCAGTTGAATGATCGGGCGAGTCCACCGATCTGGTTTTGTGTTTCGATTACAGTTGAGTGAATTCCCCGTTGCTTCAGTAACCAGGCGACACTCAAACCCGAAATACCACCGCCTAAAATGATGATTCGATTGTTCAAGCAGGTGATTACATCCGTTCCATGAGAAACCGCAGAATGTCAATGGCCTTGCAGTTGACAATTATGTGTGATTCCAGCCCTGTCAATTCATTTGATGGGAAATGGTATGGTGAATAATGTGTTGAAGCTGGGAGTGAACATAAGTGTGCAATAAAACGCATTTCTTGGGTGCATCAACTCAAGCCAAAAAAAGACCCGGCTTTTGCCGGGTCTCATCTAATAAAGTTAGCGATACGAAATCTGTTAGCCACAGAGCCAGCCGAGCACAATCGAGCCACAGGCGCTATCCGCGGCCCCTTGCATTGTCGCGCAGCCCCCAAGAATTAGGGTTGTGGTAGCTAAGGTAAGCATTTTCAATTTCAGTTTCATAATCGATTAATCTCCTGTCAAGGATGAGCCACGCAGGAGTATATCCTATGCGTCAGGCCCGGTAGAAACTGATTGGTGACAGAATAAATAGTCCAAAAAAGTTCCGAACCTAGGCATAGTGTCTAGGTACACGAGATGTCAGACCAGTCATCAGAGTATACGGGATGGTGTTTCACCATAACGCAATTTCATTGATGGAGAGATTCTGGCCAAACATCTCAACCTCAGTACCAATTTTGGTGTTGGGTAGTTCTGTCAAGTCGACAGTGACCAGGTCCATGGAGACTCGCCCCACGATCGGTATTTGAGTATCATGAATGAAAATCGGCGTACCATTTGGCGCATATCGTGGATAACCATCACCATAACCCAAGGCAATCGTACCAATGCGACTTGGCCGCTCTGCAGTCCACTTGTTGCCGTACCCTACCGAGGCCACGCTAGGTATCTCACGAATCGAGATCACTTCTGTTGAGCAGCGTTTGGGTGAGGTTTGTGAGATGGTGATGCCCCGTAGAGCATGAGACCTGGTCTTGTAATATCCCCAGACGGGACTGGCCACCCTAGAATAAATGGAGAATTAGACAGACTAGTTGATGCATCAATTTCGCTGATTGTTTCTTGAAATAACTGGAGCTGCTGAGTGGTCAGTGGATTTTCTAGTTCATCGGCACAGGCAAATTGTGACATCAATATGACTCGTTCAATCTGCGGTAGAGAACTGAGATATTTGTAGGCAGAGACATAGTTTTCAGGCGTGATCCCGAGGCGATGTATTCCAGAATCAAGCTTTAGAAACACATGCAACCGCGAGTTAGCAGGCGTTTCTGCCAAAGACTTTATCTGCTCGTCGCAGTGAACACGCCAGGCGAAGGTTGCTCAGGATCGCCGGGAGACTGATTGAAGCACGTGTTGGTCGGTTCACGTGAGTGGAAGCAGAAAATAGATCAAGAATAATTTTGGAGTAGTATTGAGGCCAAATTGGATCGTAAGTGTATAGCATAGGAATTTTGTTTGGATGAAATGATCCCAAATTAATGTTCAAACTTAGCAAAGGGGTGCTCAACAATTCTTAAGTTTCTCATCATGTCGGATTTGCATTTGGTGCCTAGCCCGGAGCTGGCTCATGGTCTGGACACGGCCAAAAGGTTGGCGCTCGGTGTTGAGGGTATCAACCAGGAATACCCAGATGCAGATTTTTGTGTACTTGCCGGAGATCTTGTTGATTGTGGAGACAAAGAATCCTATCAGCGCTTAAAAGCGATCATGCAGCCGCTGAAAATTCCCTACTATCTCGCACTGGGCAATCATGATGACCGCGAGGCTTTTTTATCGGTTTTTGGTAGGGCTCATTGTGATAGCAACGGCCATGTGCAGCGTGTGATCGACCATAAAGGTTATCGGGTCATTGTCCTCGACAGTCTGGAAGCGGGTCGGCACACCGGCGTGTTGTGTGAGAAGCGATTGGCGTGGCTACGCGACCAGCTGAAAGCAGGGTTAGATCGTCCGGTGATTGTCATCATCCATCATCATGTCAACAAAGTTCGGTTTTTTATGGATGACTATCTGTTAGAGAATCCCAACGAACTGTTAGATGTATTGCGCATCCATCCGGACGTGCGTCACGTTATTTCCGGTCACGTGCATATTTCCACCACGGGCATTATCCAGGGTATACCATTTACCACAGTAGCCGGTGGCCACTACACTTTCGCGGTGTC
>Ga0315336_1003372_pt1 | contig 21408 bp, 23 predicted proteins | sample ASW5metaG_FD_204512 | JGI IMG/M metagenome (GOLD analysis project Ga0315336, IMG submission 204512) | Ammonia-oxidizing marine archaeal communities from Monterey Bay, California, United States - ASW #5 | ecosystem: Environmental > Aquatic > Marine > Intertidal zone | place: USA: California... | reverse complement strand
ATTCGCCGGAACAATATACAACCGCCCGCGACCTTGCCGTGCTGGTGACGGCGTTGCGAAATGACTTTCCACAATATGCTCCGTGGTTTTCGATTGAAGGCCTGGCCGTCGGCAAAAAGGCGATCCCGAACTACAACCTGCTGATCGGGCGTTATCCGGGCGCCGACGGCATGAAGACCGGGTTCGTCTGCTCGTCCGGCTTCAACATGATCGGTTCGGCGACGCGCAACGGGCGCACGCTGGTCGCAGTGGTGCTTGGCGAGAAATCGGCGGTCAGCCGCGCCGAGGCAGCGGCGAAGCTGCTTGACCATGGTTTTGATACTCCAGTGGCGGGTTCGACCACGCTGGCCGCTCTCAAGCCCTATGGCGACACGCTGTCGCCCAACGACTTGCACGACGAGATCTGCGCCAAGAAGTCGAAGGAGGAGCAATCCGAGGCGGCCCCCGAGGTTGCCGCCAAGGACAAGCCGAAATCGCCCTATCAGGTAAAGCTCGGACACCCGACGCTCATCGCCGTCGGCCTCGGCGGCGCTACCGGGCCGGCGCCGAAGGCCTTCGTCGACCAGACCGATCAGAACTATGCCGACGTGCCGCTGCCGAGCTGGCGGCCAGACGTACCGGCGCCGAAGGGCGCGGAGCCGCTGGCGACCGGAACGGCCGCCGCCGCCGCGCAGGGCGACCAGCCCGTCAAAGTCGCCAATTAGCCAAGTTGATGAGCAGTTTTCCCATTCCCGTATCCGTCCTCACCGGCTTTCTCGGCGCCGGCAAGACGACGTTGCTCAACCGGCTGCTCAAGGAGCCGACCCTTGCCGATACGGCGGTGATCATCAATGAATTCGGCGAAGTGGCGATCGACCATTTGCTGGTCGAGCAGGCCTCCGACGGCATCATCCAGCTTTCCGACGGTTGCCTCTGTTGCACTGTCCGCGGCGACCTGGTCGACACGCTGGCCGATCTGGTTGACCGCCTGCAGACCGGCCGCATCGCGAAACTGGCCCGCGTCGTCGTTGAGACGACGGGACTGGCCGACCCGGCACCTGTGCTGCAGTCGATCATGGCGCATCCGGCGCTGGTGCAGGCCTTCCGGCTCGATGGCGTCATCACCCTGGTCGACGCCGTCAATGGCGAGGCAACGCTCGATGCCCATGTCGAGGCGGTGAAACAGGCTGCGGTCGCCGACCGTATCGTGCTGACCAAGACCGACCTTGCCGACGCGGCCGCCATAGAGGCGTTGCGGGCAAGGCTGAGGCAAATCAATCCAGGCGCCGTCGTGCTCGACGTCAACGCAACCGGCACGGGCGCTGCGGCCCTGTTCGATTGCGGACTCTACAATCCCGAGACCAAGTCCGCCGATGTGCGGCGTTGGCTCGGCGAAGAGACGGCGCATGATCATGACCATCACCAACACGACGACGATGGTCATCACCACCATCATGAGCATCGCCACGACACGCGCGTGCGCTCGCACTCGCTCGTCCATGACGGGCCGGTGCCGTTCTCGGCGATCGAGATGTTCCTCGATCTTGTACGCTCGACTCATGGCGAGAAGCTCCTGCGCATGAAGGGTGTCATCGAACTCGCGGAGGATCCGTCACGGCCGCTGGTCATCCACGGCGTGCAGAAGATCCTGCATCCGCCGGCAAGACTGCCGGCCTGGCCCGACGGCCAGCGCGGCACCAGGCTGGTGCTGATCACGCTCGACATGCCGGAAGATTATATCCGGCGGCTGTTCGCGGCCTTCACCAACAAGCCGTCGATCGACACGCCGGACCGCGCGGCGCTTGAAGCCAACCCGCTGGCGATTGCCGGGATGTAAACTGAAAATCAGCTGGTCAGTTGGCGTTGCCGCGCTCGACCAGGAAACGATGACCGCCCATCACCGCGGCCGTTTCGATCAACCGGTGACCGGCATCGGCGCAGAAGGCCGGGATGTCGATCACGGCCAGCGGATCGGTGGTTTCGAGCCATAGCCGGGCGCCTGGCCGCAGCGCGGCCAGGCGCTTGCGGGCTTTCAGCACCGGCAATGGACAGTTCAGTCCCTTGAGATCGTAGATGGCGGCCGGTCTTGCCAAGCTGAGGGCTCTCAGCCGCCGAACATGCCGAGCAGCTTCTTCTTCAGCTTCGACACGGTGCCCTGGTCGGCATCGGCGGCCTGCTGGGTTTCCTGCGCCGGCGCGGGTTCGACGCCCGCGGTGACGACCGGCTGCTGCGCCGCCTGCTTGGCGGCTTCCTTCTCGGCCAGGGCTTGCTGCTTGGCCGCTTCCTTCGCTGCCTTGGCCGCCTCGATCGCCGCCAGGCGCTGCTCCTCGGCCTTGCGCTTGGCTTCCTTCTCCGCGTCGAGCGCCGCCATCTTGCGGCCCAGCGGGGAATCGATGCGGCCCATGCGAGTCGTTTCGGTCACCGAACCGTCGGAATTCAGAGACGGCGGCTCGATCGGCACGCGTTCGCCGCGGGCGCGGCGCTTCGACCAGTCGGAAACGATGCTGGCTTCCTTGATGCCGGCAATCGTCGGCTTCGGGGGCGGTGTGCTCGAGTTCACGGCCGCATTGAAGGCCGCGTCGTAGCTCTTCTCGTAACTGGCGTAGGCGGTCTTCAGCGAATCCGGCTGCGTCATCGCTGGACACGGGCCCGTCGGGTTGAAGGTGGTGCCTTCGGGCGCGACCTGATTGAAGACGTAGCGCTTCTCGCAGACATCGACCTTCGGCGGCACCTTGGTGATCTCGAAATTGTCGTAGCCGACCTTCAGCATCTTCCAGAATTCGTAGTTCGGGTCGTTGCGGTAGCGCGCCATGTTGGCGGCGGTCATGCGGAACGGGAAGGCCTGGATCTGGAATTCGGTCTGGCCGCCCTGGAAGGCGTCGCGGCCGAAGGCATAGATCTGCTCGATCTGCGCGTCGGTCATCGAATAGCAGCCGGAGGACGAGCAGGCGCCGTGAACCATCAGGTTCTGGCCGGTGCGGCCGTTGGCGCGGTCATAGGCGTTGGGGAAGCCAATGTTGAAGGACAGATGGTAATTCGATCGCGGGTTCATCTGCGAGGGACGGACCGTATAGAAGCCTTCCGGTGCCTGGCGGTCGCCCTCGGTGTATTTGGGGCCGAGCTTTCCCGACCATTTGCAGATGTCGTAGGTGGCGACGAGATCGTAGCGGCCATTGGTCTTGGCCTTCCAGATCTCGAGCTTGCCTTCTTCCTTGAAGATGCGCGCCATCACCGAGGAGGTGCGCACCATGCCCTTTGCCTTCATGTCGGCGAGGATCTTGTCCGGCAGCGGCTTGTTGGCCTCCGGCGCGAAATCCTTCATCGACGAATCGTTGCAGCCGGCGACGCCGATGGCAGCGATCAGGACTCCGGTGCGGGCGAGCTTGGCAAACATCGGTACGGCTACGTCTCTTCTTTCGGGCCGACGGCTCTCGGCATGGCCGGGCCCGCAGGCTGAACACCAGTGGACCGTAAGCCCGTTAACCTTGAAAATTCCTTACCGCAAGCCTTGGCCAACACCTCACGGCAAGCTCCCAACCCTTTACGGCGTGTTCATTGACCCGAATGCGGCGGCATTTTTGTGGCGAAACGCTCAATGCGGCCACAGTTGAACCTACACGCAGGCTAAAGGGTCACAAGCTGCGGCCCATCGCCAGGTATTTCTCGCGGCGCTGCTCGCGGAAATCGGTATTGGCGCCGGCAAAATCCTTCATCGTCCTGGCGATGAGGTCGCCGGTCGAGGCAATCACCGTCTCCGGCGCGCGCTGGGCGCCGCCCATAGGCTCGGGAATGATGGCGTCGATGATCTTCATCTCCAGAAGATCCTGCGCGGTGATCTTCATGTTTGTCGCCGCGTCCTTCGAGCGCGTGGTGTCGCGCCACAGGATCGACGCCGCGCCCTCCGGCGAGATCACCGAATAGATGGCGTGCTCGAGCATGTAGACACGGTTGGCGGTGGCGATCGCGATGGCGCCGCCGGACCCGCCTTCGCCGATGACCACCGAGATCGACGGCACTTTCAGCGCCAGGCAGGCCGAAGTCGAGCGCGCGATCGCCTCGGCCTGGCCGCGCTCCTCGGCGCCGACGCCGGGATAAGCGCCGGCGGTGTCGACCAGAGTCAAGAGCGGAATCTTGAATCGGTCGGCCAGTTCCATCAGGCGCACCGCCTTGCGATAGCCCTCCGGCCGCACCGAACCGAAATTGTGCTTGATGCGGCTTGCGGTGTCCGAGCCCTTTTCCTGGCCGATCACCGCCACCGGCTCGCCGCGGAAACGGGCGAAGCCGCCGACGATCGCCTGGTCGTCGCCGAAATTGCGGTCGCCCGCCAGAGGAGTGAAATCGGTGAACAGCGCCTTGATGTAGTCGACGCAATGCGGACGGTCGGGATGACGCGCGACCTGCACTTTCTGCCAGGGGGTGAGCGACTTGTAGAGGTCGCGCAAAGCGTCGCGCGAACGCTTTTCCAGCCTGCTGATCTCTTCGGCGACATCGACCGCCTCGCCGTTCTCGGCAAGCTTCTTCAGCTCAAGGATCTTGAGCTCCAGATCCTGCACCGGCTTTTCGAAGTCGAGGTAGTTGTACATGCTTGAGCGGACCGATCCGTCGGAAGGCAAATGACTGGCGGAACCGCTGAAATGCCGGCTCCGGGCGGTGGAACGTCGCCCTCACATAGCGATATGAGGCCTAGTCGGCAAGCGGATGATGATCGTTGACCAGCCGCACCAGCCGCTCCTCCAGCACATGGGTGTAGATCTGCGTGGTCGAGATGTCGGCATGGCCAAGGAGTTGCTGAACGGCTCTGAGATCGGCGCCGTTCTGCAGCAGATGGCTGGCAAAAGCATGGCGAAGGACATGCGGCGAGATTTTCGCCGCGGCTATCCCCGAGCGCGCGGCCAACCCCTTGAGATCGCGGGCGAAAACCTGCCGGGAAAGATGGCCGCTGTCGGAGGAGGCGGGAAACAGGAACGGGCTCTCGGCGAAGGCCGGTCGCTCGGCCCGTGCGGCAAGCCAGGCGCGCATGGCGGCGCGCGCCTTGGCCGAGAGCGGCACCATGCGTTCCTTGTCACCCTTGCCGCGCACAATGAAGAACCGGTCGTCGCGCAGCGCCACCGTGACCGGCAGGCCGACAAGCTCCGATACGCGCAGGCCCGTGGCGTATAGCACCTCGACCAGCGCGTGCAGGCGCAGGGCGGCCAACCGGTCGCCGTCCGAACCGGATTCGGCTGCTTCCAGGGCCGCCCGGTCGAGCAGGCGCCCGGTCTCGATCTCGCTCATCGTCTTCGGCAGCGGCCGGCCCTTGCGCGGGCTGTCCAGCGTGCCGGTCGGGTCGTCGCCGCGCAGGCCTTCGGCATAGAGGAATTTGAAGAACTGGCGGATCGCCGACAATTTGCGCGCCTGCGAGGTCGGCGCGAAGCCGCGCGCGGCAATGTCGTCGAGATAGGCGCGTATATCCGGCGCGCCCGCGGCCGCGAGCCCACCCTCGATCGCTTCCGAAGCGTCCTCCAGGTCGCGGCGATAGGAGGAAAGCGTGTTGTCGGCCGCCCCACGTTCGGCGCTCATCATCTCCAGGAAGGCTTCGATGCGGGCGGCGCTGTTCATCGGGCCGGGATTGTCAGTTCTTCTTGGGGTTGAGCTTTTCGGCTGGAATGCGGATGCTCATTTCCGCCTTTTTCGGCTCCACGAACATCGCCAGCGCGAACATCGCGCCGTAGGCAATGCCCGCCAGAACCGCCAGCGTCACGACGAAGCGAAACAAAGTCGGCATTCAATTTTCGCCCGTCTTGCTGTTCTGCGTTTCCAAAGCCCTGTGCCCTTATGGGACGCCAATCCGGCCAATTCAAGGACGAAGGATTCCGGTGAACAGGAGGTTTTGCGGCGAAGGCTACCGGGCCGGTTGTCCGGCCGTGCTTGACGCAAACAGGCTTTTGATGTCGATACGGCGCAAAGAGGCCCTGATGAACGCTCTGCCCGCAAATCCAACGGAAGATGGCCATGCCGCGCTGATCGAACGGCTCGGCGGACGCTCGATCGTCTTCGTCGGGTTGATGGGCGCCGGCAAGACGGCGATCGGCCGCAAGGTTGCGACGATGCTGTCGCTGCCCTTCATGGACAGCGACCAGGAGATCGAGAGCGTCTCGCGCATGACGGTTCCGGAGCTGTTCGAGCGCTATGGCGAGCCGGAATTCCGCGCGCTGGAGCAACGCGTGATCCTGCGTCTGCTGGAGAATGGCCCGCAGGTGCTGTCGACCGGCGGCGGCGCGTTCATGAACGCGCAGACGCGCGAGGCGATCGCGGCCTATGGCATATCGGTTTGGCTGAAGGCCGACCTGGACCTGTTGATGGAGCGGGTCTCGAAGAAGCAGAACCGGCCGCTGCTGAAGAACCCCGATCCGCGCGGCGTGCTGGAACGGCTGATGGGCGAGCGTTACCCGGTCTACGCCACCGCCGACCTCACGGTGCCGACGCGCGACGACCGCAAGGAAATCATCGCCAGCGAGGTCGTCGCGGCGCTCTGCGCCCATCTCGGCGTCGATGCGATCGCGGCAGGCACTGCAAGCGCTACAACGGACGAGGTGCAGCCGTGAGCCATGCCGAACCGGTTAAGGTCGAGGTCGGACTCGGTGACCGCGCCTATGACATATTGATCGGTTCCGGATTGCTGGCGCGTTCCGGCGAGGAGGTCGCGCGCAGGCTTCCCAACACCCGAGCGGCCATCGTCACCGACGAGAATGTCGCCGCCGCGCATCTCGACACGCTGAAGGCGGGATTGGCGAAAGGCGGCATCCAGTCGGCCGTCGTCACGCTGCCCGCCGGCGAAAAGACAAAGAGCTTCGCCCATCTCGAGGAAGTTGTCGACGGCGTGCTCGCGGCGAAGCTCGAACGCCGCGACGTGGTGATCGCGCTCGGCGGCGGCGTTATCGGCGACCTGGCCGGCTTCGCTTCCGGCATCGTGCGGCGCGGCATGAATTTCGTGCAGATACCGACCTCGCTCCTGGCGCAGATCGATTCCTCCGTCGGCGGCAAGACCGGAATCAACAGCCCGCGCGGCAAGAACCTGGTCGGCGTCTTCCACCAGCCGAGGCTGGTCCTCGCCGACACCCAGGTTCTTGACACGCTGCCGATCCGCGAGTTCCGCGCCGGCTATGCCGAGCTCGCCAAATACGGGCTGATCGACCGCCCGGCCTTCTTCGCCTGGCTGGAAAAGAACTGGCGTGACGTCTTCGCCGGCGGCCCGGCGCGGGTCGAGGCGATCGCCGAGGCCTGTCGCGCCAAGGCGGATGTCGTTGCCCGCGACGAGTTCGAGACCGGCGACCGCGCGCTGCTCAATCTGGGCCACACATTTGGCCATGCGCTGGAGGCCGCCACGCGCTATGACGGCGCGCGCCTCGTCCATGGCGAGGGTGTGGCCATCGGCATGGCGCTGGCGCACCGCTTCTCGGCGCGCCTCAACCTGGCGAGTCCGGACGATGCGGAACGCGTCGAGGCGCATCTGCGCGCCGTCGGCCTGCCATCGCGCATGGCCGATATTCCGGGCGAACTGCCGGATGCCGAGGCGCTGCTCGGCTTCATCGCGCAGGACAAGAAGGTGTCGCGCGGAGCGCTGACTTTCATCCTGACGCGCGGCATTGGCCAGGCCTTCATCGCCAAGGACGTGCCGCCATCGGAGGTGCTCTCTTTCCTCACGACGAGCCATCCCGAAGGGCTGAAGGCGAGCCGTTCCGGACGGCCCAAGGCGAGCCTTCCCAGATGAACGGCGCCGGCTGGATCGTCGCCGCCGTGCTTGCCGCCATTCTTATTTCGGCGCTCCTGTTCCGCGACCGATTGCTCGCCGCTCTCGGCTACGCATTGCGGCCGATCGAGCCGCCGCAGAGATCCGAGCGCATCGGCAAGGATCAAGACGGCGAAGATCCCCGCCGCGATGGCGAGGCTGCCCGCGAGGCGCGCAACCGGCTCGAGGGGCTCTTTGATCTGGAAGAGCTCGAAGTGTCGGACATCATGGTCCACCGCACCAATATGCGCTCGGTCAATGCCGACAACGGACCGGAGGCAGTCGTGCGCGAGATCCTGCAGAGCCCGCACACTCGCATGCCGTTGTGGAAGGGGTCGCTCGACAACATCGTCGGCGTGCTGCACGCGAAAGATCTGCTGCGGGCCCTCAACGAGGTCGGCAACGATTTCACCCAGATCGACGTGATGAAGATCGCGGCGAAGCCGTGGTTCGTGCCGGACACCACCACCTTGCAGGAACAGCTTAACGCCTTCCTGCGGCGAAAGACGCATTTCGCCATCGTCGTCGACGAGTATGGCGAGGTCGAAGGTCTGGTGACGCTGGAAGACATCATTGAGGAGATCGTCGGCGAGATCGCCGACGAGCACGATGTCGATATGCAGGGTGTCAAGAAGGAAGCGGACGGCTCGGTCGTTGTCGACGGCACGGTGCCGATCCGCGACTTGAATCGCGCCCTCGACTGGGATCTGCCAGACGAGGAGGCGACGACGATCGCCGGCCTCGTCATCCACGAAACGCAGTCCATCCCGGAGGAGAAGCAGGCCTTCACCTTCCACGGCAAGCGTTTCATGGTGATGAAGCGCGAAAAGAACCGTATCGCCAGGCTGAGGATCAGGCCGGCTGGCGACGTCTAGATCGGCTCGGGGCTTTGACCGATCCGTCCTGATTACCAACCTTGGCTGGACGCGCGCGGTGTTCGCGTGCAGTTTCGTGCCGCGAGACGGTTCGGAGGCGGCCATGATCGATCGACGCAGCCTTATGCTTGCATCCCTGTCGGCGATGTTACCGCCCAGCGCTCATGCCGCCTGGCGGCCGCGTGACCCGGCGCCGCAAAGCGTCGATTACGGCCCCGCTAAGCTCGACATCTATGCGCGCGACGGATCGAAGGGCAGGCCCGTCGTGTTCTTCGTACATGGCGGCGCCTGGCGCATCGGCAATCGCAACAACGTGGACGCCAAGCCGGGCTTCCTGGTCGCCAACGGTTTCGTGTTCGTCTCGATAGACTACCGCATGCTGCCGGAGGTCGACGTCGCCACCCAGGCAAGCGACGTCGAGAAGGCCTATGCCTATGTACGCGCCAACATCGCGAAATATGGCGGCGATCCGAACCGCATCGCCGTCATGGGGCACTCGGCCGGCTGCCATCTGGCGGCCCTGACCGGCCTGCGCGGCGGGCTGCCCGGCGTCGCCGCGCTGGTTCTGGACGACACCGAAGCCTATGATCTCGAAGCCCTCGCGCAGGCTCAAGGCGGCAAGCTGAGGCCAATCTACGAGCAGGCCTTTCCCGACCCCGCGCAATGGCGCTCGCTGTCGCCGGCGACCTATATCGAGGGCCGCAAGCACCCGCCTGTCTTCGTCGCCTATTCGCGCGCATCGGGTCGTGGGAATAGCTCGAAGGCCTTCGTCGACCGCCTGCGCGCAACCGGCACCAAGGCCACGCTGTTCGACGGCAGGGCCTACACGCACATGGCGATCAACCGGCGTTTCGGCGAGCCGGGCGATGCCTTGACCGACGCCGTGATGTCGTTCCTGAAGGCGAATGTCGGCTGACTACCAACGCGTCTTTTCGCCCGGTGCAGCCGGCTCGATCGCCAGCGCATGAACTCCGGCCATCAGTTCGTCGGCGAGCAGTTCGTTGACGGCGCGATGGCGCTCGATGCGGCTCATGCCGGCAAAATCAGGCGAGACGATGCGGACGCGAAAATGCGTTTCGCCGGTACCGTCGAACGCCGCATGTTGTCCGGACTCAGCGTGATGGTGGCCGGCGTGAAGATGGCTTTCATTGATGACGGCGAGCCTTACGGGCGAGAATGCCGCTTTCAGCTTGGTTTCCATCGTCGACTGTATGGACATCCCTGTTTTCCTTCCCCACATGTGCGTCACAGCCGCAAATCTCGAGTCTTAGACCGCTTTTATGCCGCGATTCAGCGGTTAGGGCGATCATCGGCAAAATGTCAATTCTTGTTTCGCACGTGCGAACAGCCCATAAATGGGTGAGATGAAAGCGTATCCCAAATATTTCGAGAAGCTTCGAATCCGGCCGGAGAAGGACGCGGAGCTGAAGTCGCGCGCCCCGATCTGCCAGTGGGACGGCTGCAACGAGGCCGGCACCCATCGCGCGCCGGTCGGGAGGCTCAAGGAGGGCGAGTATTTCCGCTTCTGCTTCGATCATGTGCGTGAATACAACAAGGGCTTCAACTATTTCTCCGGCGTGTCGGACAGCGAGATCGCCCGCTTCCAGAAGGAAGCGCTGACCGGCCACAGGCCGACATGGCGCATGGGCGCCAATGGCGGCGGAATGCGCTCGGCGCCGGATTTCGCGCAGCAGCGCTCTGGGCGCGCCGGCTACCACAACCGCATGCGCGATCCCTTCAACCTGTTCGGTTCGGGCGCTCGCGAGCCGCGCGAGCGCAAGGCAAAGCCGCTTGAGGCCAAGGCGCTGGAAACGCTTGGCCTTGATACAAAGGCGACTGGTCAGGACATCAAGGCGCGCTATAAGGAACTCGTTAAGCGCCACCATCCGGATGCGAATGGCGGCGACAGAGGTTCGGAAGACCGGTTCCGCGATGTGCTGCAGGCCTATCGCGTGCTCAAGCAAGCAGGATTGTGCTGAGCGGCCCTACGGTCCCATGTCGTTTTCCAACTTTCATAAGGTTGGAAAACGCTTTAAGACCGCCCCCGGACAAAATCGATTGCCGGCGAAACGCGGCGTTTCGCCAGTGGAGACGTTGATAGAGATGAACAAGGTCGATCGCGACATCGCCAACCTGCCAGACACGACGGTGTCGGTGAAGGAGAAATTCGGCTTCGACTCCAAGATGGTGGTTCCCGCCTATTCCGCGGCGACCGAGCATGTCCCGGACATCGACCCGGATTATCTGTTCGACAAGGCGACGACGTTGGCGATCCTCGCCGGCTTTGCCTATAACCGCCGCGTCATGGTGTCGGGCTATCACGGCACCGGCAAGTCGACGCATATCGAGCAGGTCGCGGCGCGGCTCAACTGGCCCTGCGTGCGCGTCAACCTCGACAGCCATGTGAGCCGTATCGATCTCGTCGGCAAGGACGCCATCGTCGTCAAGGAAGGCCTGCAGGTCACCGAGTTCCGCGACGGCATCCTGCCCTGGGCCTACCAGCACAATGTGGCGCTCTGCTTCGACGAATACGATGCCGGTCGTCCGGACGTGATGTTCGTCATCCAGCGCGTGCTGGAATCGTCGGGCCGGCTGACGCTGCTCGACCAGAGCCGCGTCATCCGCCCGCATCCGGCCTTCCGGCTGTTCGCCACCGCCAATACGGTGGGCTTGGGCGACACCACAGGCCTCTACCACGGCACGCAGCAGATCAACCAGGCGCAGATGGACCGCTGGTCCATCGTAACCACGCTCAATTACCTGCCGCATGACAATGAAGTGAACATCGTGCTGGCCAAGGCCAAGCACTATCGCGACAACAAGGGCAGGGACATCGTCAACAAGATGGTGCGCGTCGCCGACATGACGCGCTCTGCCTTCATCAATGGCGACCTGTCGACCGTGATGAGCCCGCGTACCGTCATCACCTGGGCCGAGAATGCCGAGATTTTCGGCGATGTCGGCATGGCGTTCAGGCTGACCTTCCTCAACAAGTGCGACGAGCTGGAGCGTTCGGTGGTGGCTGAGTTCTACCAGCGCGCCTTCGGCGAGGATCTGCCGGAGAGCGCCGCCAACGTGGTGCTGGGGTAGGCGCGAGCCGGAAGGCGGTTGGCCTTCCAGGCCGATCGCGCAGGGAATGACAAATGGCGGGTCCGGGCGACAACACGCGCAACAAGCCGAAGACGGGTTCTGAAGCCGACAGCTTCAAGCGCGCCGTCACCGTGTGCATGCGCGCCGTCGCCGGCGACAAGGACCTCGAGGTCGGCTTCGCCAAGGATCGGCCGGCGCTGGCGGGAAACCGCGCCCGCCTGCCCGAGCTGCCGAAGAAGGCCACCAGGAACGACATCGCGATCACGCGCGGCATCGGCGATTCCATGGCGCTTAAGCGCGCCTGCCACGATCAGCGCATCCACAACAAGCTGGCGCCGGAAGGCAAGCTCGCGCGGTCTATCTTCGACGCCGTCGAACAGGCCCGCGTCGAGGCGATTGGCAGCCGCGCGATGCAGGGCGTGGCCGACAATATCGGCTCAATGCTCGAGGACAAATACGCCAAGGCGAATCTCGTCGACGTCAGGGACAAGGCCGACGCGCCGCTCGAGGAGGCGATCGCGCTGATGGTGCGCGAGAAGCTCACCGGCCGCCCGATTCCGAAGAGCGCCGAGCGGCTTGTCGATCTGTGGCGCCCCTGGGTCGAGGAAAAGGCGGGCGGCGACCTCGATGGCTTGTCGGTCAAGCTCGAGGACCAGCAGGCCTTTGCCCGCGTCGTGCGGGACATGCTGGTTTCCATGGAAATGGCCGAGGAGCTCGGCGACGACCAGGAAACCGACGACTCGGAGGAAAACGAGGAGAACGAGCAGCAGGGCGAGGAACAGAGCGAGGAAGGCGGCGAGGAGGATTCCGGCTCCGAACAGTCGCAATCGGAAGATGCCGAAGCCTCCTCCGACGAGGAAGAGTCGGCCGAGACCGAGGCGACCGACGCCACTTCCGACGACCTCTCCGACGAGGACGATTCCGACGCCGAGACGCCGGGCGAGGCCAAGCGCAACGACAACCCGTTCCTGAACCTGCCGAAAGAGATCGACTACAAGGTCTTCACCACGGCGTTCGACGAGACCGTCGGCGCCGACGAACTTTGCGAGGAAGAGGAACTCGACCGGCTGCGCGCCTTCCTGGACAAGCAGCTCGCCAATCTTTCCGGCGTCGTCGGGCGGCTGGCCAACCGGCTGCAGCGCCGGCTGATGGCGCAGCAGAACCGCTCCTGGGACTTCGACCTGGAGGAAGGTTATCTCGATCCGGCGCGGCTTGTGCGCGTCGTCATCGATCCGATGCAGCCGCTGTCCTTCAAGCAGGAGCGCGACACCAAGTTCCGCGATACCGTCGTGTCGCTGGTTCTGGACAATTCGGGCTCGATGCGCGGCCGGCCGATCACGGTCGCGGCGACCTGCGCCGACATCCTGGCGCGCACGCTGGAGCGCTGCGGCGTTTCGGTGGAGATCCTCGGCTTCACGACGCGGGCCTGGAAGGGCGGGCAGGCGCGCGAGAAATGGCTGAAGGACGGCAAGCCGCCGAATCCCGGCCGGCTCAACGACCTGCGCCACATCATCTATAAATCCGCCGACCATCCGTGGCGGCGGGCGCGGCGCAATCTTGGGCTGATGATGCGTGAGGGTCTGCTCAAGGAGAACATCGACGGCGAGGCGCTGCTTTGGGCGCATAACCGGCTGATCGGCCGGCCCGAGCAGCGCAAGATCCTGATGATGATCTCGGACGGCGCGCCGGTCGACGATTCAACGCTTTCGGTCAACCCCGGCAATTACCTGGAGCGCCATCTGCGGGCGGTCATCGATCTGATCGAGACACGCTCGCCGGTCGAGCTTCTGGCCATCGGCATCGGCCACGACGTCACCCGCTACTATCGCCGCGCCGTCACCATCGTCGACGCCGAGGAATTGGCCGGCGCCATGACCGAGCAACTCGCCTCGCTGTTCGGAGAGGAAAACGCGCGCGACACCCGACGCAGCGGGTTGCGGCGCGCCGGGTGATGGCGCCTCCCTGCCGGACGGCGACCTGTTGCTGCTGGAGCACAGCTTCTCGATCGCGCGCGGGGTGAAGATGCGCCCGCGGCGCATCTTTGGCGAGAGCGTCGAGAAGGGCGCGGTCGCCGACGGGCCGGTGCTGATGGAGGCCGAAATGGGCTACCAGATCGACAATATGGAAGGGCTCGACGTCTGGACACGCAATGACGGCGCGCTGATGGTGTCACTGATATCCTATGACAACCATTCGATCCTGCAGCGCAACCACTACCTGGAATTTGTCCTGCACCAAGACTGAACAAGCCCTGCCACAGTGGATCAGCCTAATGGAGCGGGAGGTTACCTGCCAACATGGCGGACCTCGTTCATCAGAAAGTTGGCGGCACGCTTGCTGCGGTTGCGGATCTTGAGCATGGCGGTGTTGTCGACGAAGTAAGTATGAAGGATGCTGTCGCGGGTGCGGACTTCCGGTCCGACGGTGTCGACCGCGTGCCAGGTGTCGGTGCCGACCGCAAAGGCGTAACCGGTGTTGGGCGAAAACGACATCCGGTGCGAATTCTCGAAACCCCCGCCAGGCTTGCGCTGGGCGAAGCGCGTGCCGATGTGGTTGATGCTTTCGTCCTCCGGCAGATAGAACTGGACCGTGATGCCCTTCCATTTCGTGTCGGTATGGAAACCGATCTTGTAGCCCGCCACGTCGCGCGTCAGCATCGGCACCGGATACATCCCGACCTTCATGAAGTCCGGCCCGAACCGGCGCTCCAGGCCCGGGGCAAGGCGGCGCATGAATGCCTCCTTCAGTTCCGGCGCGTGCAACGCCTTGCCGACCAGGGCCCAGACGGCCCGTTTCTCAGCTGGCAGATGGCGGATATATTCGGGGTATAGGTCGATCTTGATCCGGGTCACGGTGCCGTCGGCCTTGATATTCACATTGTTGCGGCCCTTGAGCGCGCGATATTCGCTCGCCTCGGGCATGGCGGCGCGCATACGCAGATAGAGGTCCGGCGGGAAGACGTCTGTCATTTCCAGGTGCCAGAAGGGTGTTTCCACAAACCTGGCGCGTTTCACGGCCTCCACCATGTGGGAAATGACATGCCGCAGCGTTTGCGAGGCCGATGCGGGCGCCGCCGCGCGATCCATAGCCGCCATTGATATCCCTTTCCCCAAATCGGACTGATCTTAATCGCGGTTCACCGCGTCACAAAGTGAAGATCTATCGGAAAAGAGAAGTGCGTCGCGAAGGGCGCTGCCGACGACGCTGATCTGGGCCCCTGGGCCGATATTCAGCGAACCTTATAGATCTCGATCGGCTGTCCCGAGGTTGAGCGGTCCGGTTCGAGCCACCCCGGCATGTCGCCCCGCAGGAGTTCCGCGGCAAGGCCCTTTGGCGCGTCCAGGGCCAGCGATGTCTCTTCCGTGTTGCCGCGGCAGATCGCGATCAGTCCCACATGCTCGCGCTGGATGACGGCGCGGGCAGCGTCCGGCGTCCCCATGAACGCGTCGAGCATGGCGAGGTTGCCGGCGACATTGCGGTGGTATGGGCCAGCCAGCGTCCGGTGACCGGTGAACGCCAATATTCCCGAGCCGAGATTGGACGAGGCAAGCACCGTCGTCGCCGGCAAGGCTGCAAGAGCGCGAAAGTCATCCGGCTTGCCGCAGGTTATGGCATGGTCGGGGTCGGAATTGATCCGCTGCGGCGCCTTCTGGACCATGGACTGCGCGGCCATCGCGACCCCGGCCCAGGTCGCGTTGAGCGAGACCAGCCACGCCATGACGATGCCGGCGGAGATGCGCCACGAGGGCACGGCGCTCGCCCGCAGGCGGATCTTCGCGATCCAGGCCGAGAGCGGCAGTACGGCGAAGGCGACCGAGAAGGTCGAGCCGCGCACCTGCCACAGGCTGACGCCAAAGGCCACGACAAGCAGTATGGCGGCGAGCATCTCCTCGCGTCGCAGGCGATGGCTTCGCAGTTGGAAGCCGATCAGCACAATCGCGACGAAGGGCGTCACGTAGCGCGCCGCCATCAATTTCGGCTGGTGCATGGCCACGCTCCAGAAGGGCTGGGCTTCGACCACGTCGGCCAGCCAATAGGTGCGGAGGCGCTCGTCCATGTCCGCATAGGGTGACGCCACGCATTGCGGGAAGAAGACGATCACGGCGGCTGCTATCGTCGCCGCCAGAGCCAGCGTTGAAACAATCCGCGCCTGGCGGGTCGATGCGACGAACGCACTGGCGATCGCCAGGCCGAAGCCGGAAAGTGCCGCAACCGCGAACTGGAAGGACGAGAAGGCGTCGCACTGGACGGCGCTCCAGTCGGCCGGCCGGATGGTCGCCACGAATACCAGCAAGGCGGTGGCGGCAAATCCGAGGCCGAATCCTCGTGCCGTGATACGTTCTCTGTCATCGAGGACGAACAGAACCGCGGCGCAAACGCCGAGCATCGCCACATAGGGTGCGGTCTCCATGCCGACAGCCAGCGTCAGGCCCGCGCAAATGCCTGAAAGAAGGGATGCCGGCCGCCAGGCGGGCGCTTCCATCAAAAGCCATAGGCTGGCCGCCGTCAGCAGCAGCTGGACATTGTGGTGATCGATCACGCCCGGGCTGTAGATCAATAGGAAGAAGAGCGCTGTCGTCGACAGGATCACCGCCGGCATCGCCACATCCGCGCCGGCGAAGCACCGCGCGGCGCGCATGAGCACGAATATGGTCAGCCCGTAAAGCAAGGTCGGCCAGATGATCCGTGCGGCGCTTTCGGCGGTCGCGGGATTGGCGCCTAACGCATCGAAGGCACTGATGATCAGCGCGAGCGGCGCGTCCACCAGCCGCGACCAGTGCATGACGAAGCCGCCGGAGGTGCCCATCCGGTATTGATGGAGATCGAACCAGCCCTGGCCGCCGAGCAGGTCGCGAACCTCGACCAGCCGCAGCATGCTGTCATTGTCGGCGCCATAGTTGGCAAGGGTGGGGAAGCCTGAAACGGCGTTGATCGCCAGCACCACCAGCATGGCGCTCAACGCAAGCAGGAGATCGTTTTTCCAACCGGTGCCTGGCACGGTCATGCTGGTCGCAATGCCCTGGAGAACTTCGGCGATCCTCCACCATCTGCCGTAACAAAGCGTAAAGCCGCAGCGGTAATCCCGCGATCGTAAATCAGGCGGCGGCCAACCCCACCGGGAGCGGGCAGAGTTCAGCGTCCGTTGGTTGCAACCCATATCACGTGGCGAGCGCCGCGCTTGCCGTTGGCCCGCGTGTTGATCTCCTCGACCGCGAAGCCCACCTGCTTCAACCGACGGGTGAAGCTGCTGTCCGGCCCCTGGGACCAGACCGCCAGCACGCCGCCGGGCTTCAATGCAGCCCGCGCGGCCGCGAGGCCAGCCGCGGCATACAGCGTGTCATTGCCCTTGTAGACGATGCCTTCGGGGCCATTGTCGACGTCGAGCAGGATAGCGTCCCATGAGGCCTTTTCCGCCTTTATCAACTGGCCGACGTCGGCCTCGCGAACGGTGACGCGGGGATCGTCGAGGCAGCCGTCGAAAATACTGGACATCGGACCGCGCGCCCAGGCGACGACCGAGGGCACAAGCTCCGCAATGGTGATGGTGGCGTCGCGATCGAGCGCGGCGAGGGCAGCGCGCAAGGTGAAACCCATGCCAAGCCCGCCGATGAGCATCCTTGGCTGCTTGCGGCCGGCAATCCGCTCGCAGGAGAGCCTGGCGAGCGCTTCCTCGGAGCCGCTGAGGCGGCTATTCATCAGCTCGTTGGAGCCCAGCATGATCGAGAATTCATCGCCGCGCCGCTTCAGGCGAAGCTCCTGGCCGCCATCCGGTGTGCGGGTAGAATCGACCTGAACCCAGGGGATCAAATGCTGATTCCCCTGCCTGTGTTCATGGTCAGGCCGCGACCGCCGGCTGGCTCCAGCGCGCGGCGAGCAGCCGGTAGGGGATCAGCGCCACCACGGCGATGATCAGCTTCACCGAAAGGTCCCCGAGCGCCCAGGACACCCAGCGCATCGTCTCGACCGGCAGCACGCCCATCAGCGGCGCGGTCTCCAGCGCGAAGCCGTCATTGGGGCCGGCAAAGGCAAAGGCGGCGGAAAAGGCGACGCCGAAGAAGACGATCGTGTCAAACACCGAGCCGACCAGCGTGCCGACGATGGGCGCGCGCCACCAGCTTTGCCGGCGCAGCCGGTTGAAGACCGTGACGTCGAGCAACTGCGCGGTGAGGAAGGCCGCTCCGGAAGCGGCCGCTATGCGCACTAGCCGGTCGGCGGCGGTCTCGAATTCGATCAGCCCGTGGCGGAACAGGAAGGGCGGGACCAGGATCGAGCAGGTCACCGCCGTCATGAAGCCGACGAACACCACCTTGCGCGCCACGGCCGGTCCGTAGCGGCGGTTGGCGAGGTCAGTGACCAGGAAGGAGAATGGATAGGTGAAGGCGCCCCAGGTCAGCACGTCCGCCAGCGACAGGCCGTCGACCTGGCCCTGCATCGGAAACTGCACGAGGATGTTCGACGCCACGACGACAAGCGCCATGGCGGCCACGAAGGGCAGATATCGCGTCAGGAAATTCATTTTTTTATCCTGGGTAATGGAACCAGCCGGGCGTCATGACGCGCTCGCTCTTCTTTCGAGCACCGGCCGGGCCAGTGCTCGAGGCGGTCGTCCCCCGCCTGAAAACTGCTTTAAGCCGCCGACTGCTCGGCAAGCTTCTTGGCGATCTGCTTCTTGAGCAGACGGGCGCGCTGCGACAGTTCCTTGACGTCGGCCTTGACCAGGAAGGCGTCGAGGCCGCCGCGGTGCTCGACCGAACGCAGCGCGTTCGCCGAAATGCGCAGGCGAACGTTCTGGTTCAGCGCTTCGGAAATCAGCGTCACATTGACCAGATTCGGCAGGAAGCGACGCTTGGTCTTGTTGTTGGCGTGGCTCACATTGTTGCCGGTCTGAACTGCCTTGGCAGTGAGTTCGCAGATGCGGGACATTTGTCTAACCTTCAGTTTCTAGACCTGCCAAACCATTCTGCCCGCGCCAGGCGGCGCGCGGTCTCGGTCATGCGGCCTTTGGAAAAGTTGGCGTTCCATAGTGGCATTTCACCACTGCGTCAAGCTTCGGCACATCGCCAGTTGTCGAGCTGGCTTCATATAAAGGCCGGATTTCATACTATAAGCCCTTCGAGAAGGGATATGCCAGGCTGGAGACGTTGCGTTCCGGCCGAACCGTCAGGGATTCTCCAGCCGCCATGCTCCGTCCTTTTCATGCACTTGCCAGCCTGCTTGTCCTTGCCGTGCCGGCTACGAGCTTCGCCGCCGCCTCGCCACAATCCTTCAAGGGCGAATATACTGTCTCCTATCTTGGCCTTTCGATAGCCAGGGCGACTTTTTCCAGCCACTACGAAGGCGGCAGCTATGCCATCGACGGCACCGTGTCGGCCGCGGGGCTCGGCAGGCTGTTCGACGACACGAAAGGCACGATTTCGTCGAAGGGCACGATTTCCGGCGCGCAGATGAAGCCGCAAGCCTTCAGGGCCGACTACACATCCGGCAAGAAGGCCTCGATGGTCGACATCCGCTTCAGCAATGGCGCGGTCACCTCCACTCAAGTCGTCCCCGCTCCGAAGAAACGCGATCCGAACAGCTGGGTGCCGATCAGCGACGGAGATCTGAAATCGGTGCTCGATCCGATGGCGGCGACCGTGATCCACGCCGAGAGCCTGGAAAAGGTCTGCGGCCGCACGGTCAAGTTCTATGACGGCGAGATGCGCGCCGACCTTACCCTGACCTATGCATCCAAAGGGTCGATCTCGGTGCCCGGCTACAAGGGCGACACGGTGACCTGCAAGATGGGCTTCGAGCCCGTGGCGGGATATCGCAAGGGCCGCAAGGCGCTGGATTTCCTGAAGAACAGGAGCCGCATGCTGGTGACATTTGCACCGCTCGGCCAAACCGGAGTATATGCGCCGATCCGCGCCACGGTCGGAACCCAGATCGGTCCGCTTACCATCAGCGCGGGACGATTCGAGGCAGTCAACTAGATCAGGCGCTACCGCGCGCCGCCGGGGGAGTGGATGGGGCGCGCAACACTGATCGGGTTCTCGGCGGTCGCCATGTGGGCGTTGCTGGCGCTGCTCACCGACGCCTCGGGCCAAGTGCCGCCGTTCCTGCTGTCGGCCATCACCTTCGCCATCGGCACCTGCGTCGGCCTCGCGGCGCGGCTCGTGATGCCCGCCCCCGCCCGGAGCCAGAAAGTTCCGTCGCAGGTCTGGGTGATCGGCATAGCCGGCCTGTTCGGCTACCATTTCTTCTACTTCACCGCTCTTCGCAACGCGCCGGCGGTCGAGGCGAGCCTGATCGCCTATTTGTGGCCGCTGCTGATCGTGCTGGGCTCGGCGCTGATGCCGGGCGAGCGGCTAGCCTGGAACCATGTCGTCGGCGCACTGCTCGGCCTTGCCGGCACGTTCCTGATCGTCACCAAGGGCGGCGCGCTCGCCTTCGATGCGCGCTACGCCTTCGGCTACGCCATGGCGGCCGTCTGCGCGCTTTTGTGGTCGGCCTATTCGCTGCTGTCGCGGCGCTTCCCGTCCGTGCCGACCTCGATCGTCACCTGGTTCTGCGCGGCGACATCGGCGCTTTCGCTGATCTGCCACCTGCTGCTTGAGAAAACTGTGCTGCCGGACGGCCTTGGCCAGTGGCTGGCCGTCATCGGGCTCGGCCTAATGCCGGTGGGGGCGGCCTTCTACGCCTGGGACATTGGCGTCAAGCGCGGCAACATCCAGGTGCTGGGCGCGGCCAGCTATGCCGCGCCGCTCTTGTCGACGCTGGTGCTCATCGCCGCCGGCGTTGCCGAGCCGTCGCTGCGCATCCTCGCGGCCTGCGTGCTTATCACCGGCGGCGCGGCGCTGGCGGCGAAATCGCTGCTGATGCGCAAGCCGGCGGCCAAAGAGGCTAACGCATGATGCCGTTCCCAGGTGGCATCGAGGCCAACGCCAACGCGACGCTGTTGTTCTCGTTCGTCGCGGCCGTGATCTACGCCTTTGCGCTCGACATGCCGCCGAAGTGGACGCGCACGGCGGCAAAAACGCTCGCCGTCGCCTTGCTGGCCGTGCTTGCCGCCATACAGGGCGCTCCGCTGCTGCTGGTCGCGGCGCTGGGCTTGAGCGCCGTCGGCGACGCCTTCCTCTCGCGCGACGGCGAAAAAGCCTTTCTAGCTGGGCTGGCGAGCTTCCTCGCCGGCCACGTCGCCTATGTCGCGCTGTTCGCGCAGTCAGGCGGCGGGCTACGACTGTTGGGCGCCGAATCCTGGCGCAGCGCGCTCGCGCTGGCCATGGCCGCTTTCAGCATCGTCATGCTTGCCGCGCTCTGGCGCCGAGTCGGTGCGCAATTGCGCATCCCGATCGCCGTCTATGTCGCTGCCATCCTCGCCATGGGCCTTTCGGCGCTCATCACGGACAAGGCCTGGGTCATTGCGGGGGCGGTGCTGTTCATCGCCTCGGACGGGCTGCTGGCGGCCGAGCGCTTCCTGCTCGCGGCGATCTCGCCGCATCGCGTGTGGATGCGCCACGCGGTCTGGGTGCTTTACTATGCCGCTCAACTGGCGATCACATTGGGCTTCTTGTTGGGCGTAGCCGGTTAGAGCGTCTCACCGTTTCATAGATTCGGTAAACCGCTCTATCCCTTTGTTATACGCAGTTGCAGACGGAAAACCGCTCAAACTTTTCCCGCAATGGCTCTAGGATGGCTGCCAACCCGGCTCGGCCA
>Ga0315336_1003371_pt1 | contig 21417 bp, 16 predicted proteins | sample ASW5metaG_FD_204512 | JGI IMG/M metagenome (GOLD analysis project Ga0315336, IMG submission 204512) | Ammonia-oxidizing marine archaeal communities from Monterey Bay, California, United States - ASW #5 | ecosystem: Environmental > Aquatic > Marine > Intertidal zone | place: USA: California... | reverse complement strand
TGGTGGGATATCTGGGCTAAGGGCAATGGGATGCCAATAGCGCCGCATCAACGCGCCACCAGGCGTTCCCGGCCCGGTTCGGGTAATAAGCTCATTTTCACGGGCGGTTACCAATTTTTTCTCTCCCCGATAAATCGTCCAAAATAAATGCGCGTGCCACTAGCGCTCCATAACAGCACCACCGCAGAAAACACTTCTACTACCGCCAACTCCATCGAAGGAGTGGTAGCGCTGGCTATCCTGCCTTGACTGTCTCCTTTTCGGTGCAGAAGGGGTGGTAATCCCCCATGGCACACTTGGCGCCGACCTTCTTCATGGCCGCCTCGAAATCCTTGTGGACGGTGGGATCCTCATCCTCGAACTCGACCTGGCTGCCGCCTTCCTTGATACTTCTGAAAGTCTCATGGGCACGTTCTTTGGACTTCATGAACCGGTAGCGCCAATTGTTCCAACGCAATGCCAGGTAGCGCGCCGGCTTGGCCCCGGAATTGAAGTGCTGATGAAACCATTGGTCCGGCGGGACGACAACACTACCCGGTTTCCATTCCACCCTCTGGAGTTCCGTGCCTTCAAGCCCAAGATCGGAATATCCCTGGCCTGAGAGAATTACCACATGGGCACCGGGGCCGTGGCGATGACACTTTTTATAGGTGCCCACGGGAAACTCCGAGATATGCGCTCCCATGGTGTTTCCGGCCAGGTCGAACTTCATATTGGTGCTGCCCTTACCGCGCTCGCTGTAATCTGCAAGACCGAGGGTGCGGGTATCGGGCACAAAATTAGTGGTCATAAAGAAGCGCCCAAAAATTTCCCCTTCGCCGCTGAAATAGTCCCCGGTCTCGGGATCAAACCGGTCTGTAAAAGCGTAGTCGCTGTTAAAAACGTAATCGACGCTGTGAAATAGATTCATGACGAAACAGCAATTGGTCACTGCGTAGTAGCGCACCACTTCGCTACCAGACGAGTTAAAATGTTGGTAATCGGCATTAATGGGCATGGCAAACAAGCTACCCGGTCCCCATTCGAAGCTGTGCTTACGACCGTCACGCTGCCATACCGTGGTCGCACCATGGCCCTTGGTTATATAGACCATCTCCTCATACATGTGCCTTTGAGGATTGAGCTGACTACCGGGCGGTATTTCGCAAATATAGGCGTCATTGGTTCCGCCTGCGCCCTCCAGCATGACGAATGCGGCGGGGCCCCCCTTAAGGTCCCAATGGGCAAGCTCGGCAGTGTTGATGTCTTCGATAAAGAACCCCGAAATTACAGGGATGCCCTGTGTCGCCTGCCACTCGATATAGGTGTCGAGAGGTTCGGGCAGCCATTTTGGGTCTTTCGGGTCTAACTCCTCGGCCATTCGGCCCTCCCTGTTATTGGTTGGTTTAGGCCGCGCCCCGGGATTCGGGACTCATCAAGCCCATGCGTTCATTGATGACGTCTAGTTCGATGATTGGTTGCTGCTGGTCAGCGGTGGCCACGCCCATGGGCGTGCCACCGTCGGCGACAATATCAATCTGTTCGCGCAACATGCGGCGCAAAACGACAAGGCCCTTGTCGGCCAAACCGAGATGCTCTTGGCTCCGATCCATGATCGGCCCCTGGGTTTCCCACGCCATGAAATCCTGGGATGCGACCATGTCCATGCGGTAGCCATCTTTATTTTCACCAGTCCGGAACTCCACATGTTCCACCGGCGCATCTCCATCCGCTGACGTTTGTTCATTTTCGTCAGGCTCGAAATTGGCGACGATGACCTGGGTATTAGTGTCGTCGATGGGCATGCGAAACTGGAGATTGTGACGGTGGCGTCCGCTCTTCCGGTCGTGGGATACATGGCGCAGGGTGTTGGGAAACAGAAGTGGATGCTGATCTACCTGGGGCACGTCCCCCGGCTTCTGAGGCGGCGTGGTCCGGCGCTTCATGATGCCGTGTTCAAACGTTAGAAAATCGTGGGTCTCTTCATACCCCACCATCATTGGGGCGAGATGTGCGTAACTACCATGCAGCCAATATAGATGGGACGGGTCCACAGAATTTTCCATGCATTGCAGCCAGTTGCACCGGAGAGGTGCGAACTTCCTGATGTAACGCACGCCGTGTTCCCAGGCTAACACGTCCCAGCGAGGCAGCGCTGGGGCTGGCGCCGGCCCCATATAGACGAATAGCATGCCGCCGAGCTTCTCCACTGGATAGGCGATGTGTTCTATGGAGTCCCTAAGGGTGCTTCCCTTGGGTTCGGCCGGCGTCTCGATGCAAGCCCCAGTACAATCGTATTTCCACCCGTGATAGGCACAACGGATGCCGTCTTCTTCAACGTGCCCATAGGCAAGCGACGCCTTCCTATGCGAGCACTGTTCGCCTACCATCCCGTAGGTGCCGGACTTGTCGCGGTAAAGCACCAGGTCTTCACCGAGGAGCCTCACCTTCGTGATCGGCGCCTCTTCGGTCAATTCCGCGGCAGCGGCCGCTGGTTGCCAATAGCGCCGCAGCAATGCTCCGGCGGGGGTTCCGGGACTAACCCGGGTCAGAATTTCGTTGTCTTCCCGTGGAATCATGGCTTCCTCCGTTTCACTGTCCCTTGAACGCCTCGGTTCATTTGCGACCAGAATTTTTTATTCCGAGACCAGCTCAGACCTCGACAACAATCTCCGTCCGCGGCCGGGTAAGGCCGATCCGTTGGTTGATGACCTCGAGCTCGATGACCTCGTCATCGGCTCCGTCCGCGTTGACACCGAGCGGCGCACCGCCCTCGGCCACGGTCTCGATCTGCTCGGCAACCAGTTTGCGAAAAATATGGATACCTCGGTCTTCCGCGCCGAGCTGTTCCTGGGAACGATCGGCTACCGGGCCCTGAGTTTCCCATGCCATCACATCCTGGGCCAATACGAAATCGAGCCGGTAAGCTCCATCCTCATCGCGCATGTCGACGTATTCGAATGGGGTATCGGAATCCGGTGGCGTGCGCGTAACTTCATCAGGGGCGAAAAGAACCATGAAAATCTGGGTGTGGGTATCGTCCATAGGCACGCGGTATTGCAGATTATGCATCATTTTTCCTGTGTCGCGCGACTTGAAGACATGACGAAGGATAGTGGGGAACAACAGTGGATGCTGATCGACGCGCGCGCCTTCCTCGCCCTCGGAAGTGCGCCGCTTCATGATGCCGTGATCGAAGGTGGTGAAATCGTGGGCCTCTTCGTAATGGTCGACCGCTGGGGCGAGATGGGCGGTCTGTCCATGCAACCAATAGAGGTGCGACGGGTCGACGGAATTTTCCATCGCCTGTAGCCAATTGCAGTTGAGAACCGAATGACGCTGGACCCAACGCTGGCCGCATTCCCAGGCCAACACGTCCCAGTGCGGCAAGGCCGGTGCCGGTAGGGGGCCGAGATAGGCAAACAAAAGCCCGCCTAGGCGCTCTAGCGGATAAGCGGGCTGACAGATGGAGTCCTTGAGCGTACTCCCGTTGGGCTCAGCCGGCGTCTCGAGGCAATTGCCCTCGGCATCGAACTTCCAGCCGTGGTAGGGGCAACGGATGCCCTCGTCGTCGACCCGTCCATAGGCGAGGGAGGCGCGCCTATGGGGACATTGTTCCGCCACCAGTCCATAGGCACCCGTTGTGTCCCGGTAGACCACCAGTTTTTCGTCCAACAATTGGACCGCCTTAATCGGAATTTCCTCGGTCAATTCAGCGGCCGCGACGACCGGGTGCCAATAGCGCCGCAGAAACTCGCCCCCTGGTGTGCCCTTGCCCACCCGGGTCAACGATTCGTTTTCTTCCCTTGTAACCATGCCTTTCCCTCATAGGGCGATTTTCGCCCAGCCGATGCCCTGCTTTCACTCGCCGGAAACCAGTTTTGGATATCGGATCCGGTTTCCGGCGAGTGAAAGCAGGGTTGGCGGATGTTAGCATATAAAATACGCGCGCGCCTGTCAGCAAGGCATGATGAAGCACTTTAGGAGCCGCGGAATGCTATTCTCAGCCGCATATTTCGGGCACACTGTTTTGAGGATTTTTGCTAATAATTGATCGAAACAAGACCCGACATCGCTGATAGTGTGGAGCTTCAAGGAGAGGCCGCACCATGACCGCATTCCCGATACCGTCCCAGAAACAGAACCGCCGTACAGCTCTTGCGCCACTCGCCGCTGCACTGTTTTGCCTAGCGACACAAGTTGTCGCCGCCCAGGACAAGGTGTACCAGTCCGAACGTGCCACTTTCCGGCTAAACACGATCGCCGGCGGCTTGGAAAACCCGTGGGGCATGGCCTTCCTTCCTGGTGGCGACATTCTGGTGACCGAACGCCCGGGCCGCCTTCGCGTGATCCGCGGCGGCAAGCTACAGCGGCGCTGGGTCGGCGGTGTGCCCAAGGTGGTGGCCCGGGGTCAGGGCGGCCTGTTGGGCGTGGTCGCTCACCCCGGGTTCGCGAAAAATCGGCTGATCTATCTTTCCTACGCGGCGAAAGGCAGGGACGGGGTGGGAACCCATGTAGCCCGAGCGCTATTTCATGACAACAAGCTGACGGATCTCCGGGTGATATTCGCCGCCAGGCCCCAAAACTCCGGTAGCGTGCATTTTGGCTCACGCATGGTGTTCGGCTTGGATGGCATGTTATACATCACCTCGGGCGAACGGGGCGAACCAGACAATGCCCAGAAGCTCAACACCCATACCGGCAAAGTCATCCGGCTCACCGCTGACGGCATCGTACCGCTAGTAAATCCTTTCACAAGGCGCGCTGGGGTGAGGCCGGAAATTTTCACCTATGGGCACCGCAATCCCCAGGGGATCGCCCGCCATCCCACGACCGGCAAGATCTGGGCAGTGGAACATGGCCCCAAGGGCGGTGACGAGATCAATATCCTTACCCCCGGTACGAATTATGGTTGGCCGGTGATTACTTATGGCCGTAGCTATATAGGCTTGTCCATCGGCGAGGGCACCCATAAGCCCGGCATGGCCCAACCCATCAAATACTGGGTGCCGTCCATCGCGCCCTCAGGCATGGCCTTTTATACCGGCGCTAAGTTTCCCGGCTGGAAGGGCAGCCTATTCGTAGGTGCGCTGGCACTCCAACATCTCAATCGACTCACCCTCGACGGCGATAAAGTGGTGGGCGAGGAACGTCTTTTGCGGAAATGGGGCATGCGCATCCGCGACGTGCGCGATGGCCCGGACGGCTATCTCTATATCCTCACCGATGAAGACCCTGGCGCCCTGGTCAGGCTGGAACCAGCGCCTTGAGGAGAAAACCCCTAAAACGAATCTATAATCGAGTTTCAGGAGAATCAAAAATGGCAGCAACGGAACTGATCCCCTTTAAAGTCGGTGAGGCCTCACCGGCCAACACATTCCTCGCCATCTGGATGGCGCAAGCGGCGGGGTTTTACGAGGCCCAAGGGCTGGGACTGGAAATTGTCAAAATGGTTGGCGGCAGCCAGTGCGGCCCAGCGTTGATGGCCGGTGACATTCATCTTATGCATATCGGCATGTCTTCGGTGGTGCGCGCCAATAGCGCAGGGGCCGATGTCAGAACCATCGGTTCGCTCAGCAATGTCATCCGATCGGCCCTGTTCACAGCTCCCGGGATAGAAACCGCGGAAGACCTCAAGGGCGGCATCGTCGGCATCAGCAGCGTCGGATCAGAAAGCGACCCAACGACCACCCTGGCCCTGGAACGAATCGGCCTCTCCCGCACCGACGTCACGATCAAGGAGATTGGCGTTGAACGCTTCAGCGCCGTCCGCGACAGCGCAGTCGCAGCGACCATGTTGGGCGAGCCTCAGCGCAGCGCAGCCCTGGCGGCGGGTTTGCATGCCTTGGTCGACTTACTCGCCGACCAGATTCCCTGGCTTTATAGCGGACTGGTGGTGAAACGGGCCTATCTATTGGACCATAGCGACACCCTCGCGCGTTTCATGAGGGCCACGGTCGAGGGCAATTACCTGGCAATTAGCGACGCGGACCGTGCCAAGGACGTCCTGGTGCGAGAACTGAATCTGACGGATAAGAAAGTCATCGATATCACCTACGACAACTTCAAGGCGGCAACCCCAGCCAACGCCGAGTTAACCCGCCCCGGCGCAGAAAATATTATCGCCACGGTAGCGGCACCCAATGCCAGCCACGACCCTGACGATTACATGGATTCAGACATGCAAGATCGCTTGCGCGGCGAGGGGTTCTTCGATGCCATGGAAAAGAAATACGGCGCGCTCTAGAGGTCAGTGCCAAGAATCCCTAGCAAGCGAAGCCCAAAAATTGTGAAGATTAATTTTCGCCGGGAACGTAATAGTAATGCGTTTCATAGATGACACATCCTTTTTCGGATTTGAAGGGCCCATGAAACACGCCCGGCGGACGGCAGGCATAGGTGGGGGCAAAGAACTGTTCGCCACCTTCCCCATTCTTGTCGTTGCCAACAATGAGATCGCCCTCGAAGAGATGCACTTCCTCCCAATGATCATGAACGAACGGCTCCGTTGAGTAGCTTCCGGGCTCGATCCTAAGAAACCGCGTCCGGCTGCCGGTTTTGCCGTCTTCGTCCAAATCGCTAGTCAGCACTTTTTGCTTCATACCTTCGGGATAACCTTGCGGGGTTTCCCATCCTTCGTCCATATCGAGTTTGATGAACTCGATATGCGGTTTACCCTTCCCCATGATCAATCTCCTTTGGGCGCGATCCCGCCCATTTCATTTAAAACTATTCTTCTGGTGGCAGTGAAACAACTCGGTAGCCGCAATTAATCTGGCGGTCGAGCACAGGGTCGAACAGCTCCACCTCAAAGACGTCCGCCGGCCGTACCCCGCCTTTCACGGCGAGCGTTCCACAATACATTAAGGTTCCTGGCTCAAGGGCCTTGGTCTGAGGTGCATACATGCCGATCAACACTTGGGGCGGCAACATGTTGGCTACGGTGCCTTCTTGATAGACCTGACTGTGCTCTCCGGTACGTATGGAAGAGCGCAAGATCAACTGGTCCCAATGATCTGCAACATCCTCATAACGCCACAGTTCAGCAGCGATAGGCTTCGCGCACATCTGCTTGGAAACCGTGACATCATAGGCCTCAACCTCGCGGTCGGTGTGATCGGAACCGACACCAACCCATAAGCCGTCTGCAAGCGCCAAGAGAATAATCTCGACTTCACCACTCGAAGCCTTGCCGATAAATTGAATCGAATCCGCCATGGTCAACCGATCGACCGAGACCCGGTAAAAACACGGTGTTTTCTTCGGTCGCGCGATGCCAAGCACTTCTAATTCGACGATATGTTTTTCCAAAGCCTCCCGATCGCGGCCAGTCCAACCTGCAATCACCAGATTGTAAATTTCGACGCTTTTTTCATTGCTTCCACCGTCGCCAGTGAAACGGAACGTAAAATTTGGTGAACCCTTCATTTGCCCTCATCTCGACCCAATATGTGCAACTCGCCGCTTTGGTAAAGCCCGATCCTACTCATGGTCAGGCCCAATATTCGTTAACTTGGGTGGCGACGACCTGCTCGTAGCTGACAGTTTTGCTCACCAGGCCCACATCTTTTTGGAACTGGTTCATGCCGGCAACAAATTCCGATGATATCGATGCATCATAGAAGGGCAGATCGCGCGCGATGATGTCGGCAATGAGATCCGCCGCTTCCTCCGGGAACAGCTTCCTGCCCACCTCCGTAGCCAGGGAAATGTCATCTTTCAACGCCTTGTGGGTCTTGACGATGGCGCGAACGGCAGCGGCACAAGCGTCAAGATCAGATTCTATCATCGCGTCTGAGGTGATCAGAGCCGGCATGGTATAGTTGAAGGCGCTGGACGGCCCATCTCCCCGGCGCGCATCCAGGACCAGCGTGCCCACACCCCGGCGAATGGCGACCTCGGCGCCCATGCCGTTAGCCCAGAAACCGTCGATGGTCCCATCTTCCAGGGCCTTGGCTGCCATTAGGCCAAAATTCACGACCTCTCCTGGGACAACACCAGGCACCGGCGCGATACGAACATTATCCCTGACTTCATCGATGCCGGATTCGACCAAAAGCTGCTTCAGTCCCAAATCGACCAAAGGCGCGGCACCAATGCGTAAGCCCTTGATCGCGTTCACGTCGCCCTTTGTGGCACCCAAATCGGTCCGCAGGATCAAGAACCAGTACATGCCTTGGGCTAGTGACGCCAACAGCTTACCACCACGCCATTCGGGGAAGGCATGGGGGGTGCTGTGGGCCGAGCCGCCGACAAAATTGATCTCCCCATCCCGCAACATTTCCAGGGTCCGGTCGACGGGAAAAATCAATTCCAAGGACATGTCCAATCCCTCTTTCTTGAACATACCCAGTTCCACTGCCGCGACGGCGGGAAAATACGAATTAGAAATGAGATCGGGGACGGCGATTTTCATAGTATGTCCTCTTAGTAAGATGAGCCTCTATAGTACTGGCGAAAGAGGTGGCGCGGAACGACCTCGGATCATATCCGATGCCTTTTCCGCGATCATGATGACAACAGCATTCAGCGCACCACCCACAAGGTCCGGGATAACCGAGGCATCAACCACGCGCAGCCCAAGGATACCGCGCAGTTTAAGTTCCTCATCGACGACGGATGCCCCACTAACACCCATGGCACAGGTCCCGCAGGGGTGGTGCGCTGTCTGGGATATCCTTCGGTTATAGTCGTCGATGTCAGCGTCGCTTTGCACGCTATCGCCGGGGCCAAGCTCGGTGCCACGGTAGGGATCAAGCGCGGCCTGGCCGGCAATAGCCCGGGCGAGCTTGACACCGTCACGAAGACCGCGAATGTCGGCCTCGGTGGCGAGGAAGTTCTGAAAAATGCGGGGTGCCTGACGCGGGTTTGTCGAGGTCAGGGTTATTTCACCCCTGCTTTCGGGATGGAGCAAGACCGGGCGAACCATGATGGCATCCTCCCAGCCCGGGGCGATCCCCGGAAACCAGGGCCTGGCTCCTGGAGGAAGGGAGCGGAACAAGAAATGGATGTCGGCCGAATTCAAATCCGGACGGGTTTTGAGAAATGCCATCAAACCTGCTGGCAGGGTCGTGGCGGGACCAGTGCCTGTGAGATAGGCCCGTGCCATGTTAAAAAGAAGGCGATCCCAACGAAGGTGCCCCCGGAACGGTCCCGGGGCCAAGCGCCGATACCAAACGTTGGACGAAACGTGATCTTGCAGGTTCTGGCCGACCCCCATGGAATCCAAGACAACGTCTATGCCTAAGTCATGCAGGTGATCCGCTGGCCCGATGCCCGACAGCATCAAGAGTTGCGGCGAATTGATAGCGCCGCCAGCAAGGATCACCTCCCTTGATGCCCGAGCGATAACTGAATTTCTGCCCTTCTCGTATTCGACACCAACGGCACGTACCCCCTCCATGACGATACGGGTCACCATCGCGCGCGTCATAACCTCCAGGTTGGGACGAGCACGGACAGGGTCTAGGTAGGCACGAGCCGCAGTCCAGCGCAGGCCATTTTTGATGGTGTTCTGAAGACGCGCAAAACCTTCCTGTTGAGCACCATTGAGATCCTCAGTGATGGGTTGCCCTGCGGCACGGGCAGCCTCAAGCCAAGCGTCCCATATCATGTCTTTGGACCGAGTAAGCTCGATATTCAGCGGGCCCGATCCGCCGCGAAAGTTGTCCGCGCCACCCTCCCAGCCCTCAAGACGCTTGAAGTAAGGAAGCACGTGTCCAAACGACCACGTGGTCAAGCCGTAACTGGCCCACCGGTCGTAATCGGACGCATGACCACGGGCGTAGCCCATGGCATTGGTTGATGACGAGCCCCCTAGCACGCGGCCGCGCATGACCTCTATCCTACGGCCGTTCAGTGCTGGTTCGGGTTCGGTGTCGTAGCCCCAGTCATGCAGTCGGTTCGACCAAAGCTTGCCGACACCAAGCGGCACGTGAATCAGCGGATTGGCATCGCTCCCGCCTGCTTCCAGCAGAAGGACCCGCGTATCAGCATCCTCGCTCAATCGGTTCGCCAACACGCAGCCTGCCGAGCCTGCGCCGACCACCACGTAGTCAAATTCCATCATTTCTCCCTCGGCGCCGCCAGGTTATTGAAATTTTCTTCCCACTACCGCCCGGCGGGGTGGACCACAATGCACGACATCCTTTTGTAATTCCATCTCTGATGCTTGTGAGAGTCCATTCGAAAATGTGACAATGCTGTTCGATCTATCTCAATACCGGCACTTCCTTAATAGAGCCAATCTTAATAGGGTTGCGTAGCAAAGCACCGCGGCAGCAGCGCGCAGAAATATTCCGGAAGGGGACCCAAGGGCGATGACATCGGATAAGCGTGGTTACTCTGACCTTCGGGAGCACGTCGAGGCCTTGGATCGAGACGGTCTGCTGATCACCATCGATGAACCAATCAATAAGGATTCAGAATTGCACCCCTTAGTCCGGTGGCAATTCCGCGGTGGAATCGAAGAGTCTGAGCGCAAGGCATTTTTGTTTACCAATATCGTTAACGGCAAGGGGCGGCAATATGACATTCCCGTAGTTGTTGGCGCCATCGCCGCTTCGCCGGCCATCTATGCTGCCGGCATGGGGGTTCCGGTGGAGGAAATCAGCCGCAAATGGAATGCCGCTTTATCTGACCCAATCGCTCCCCGCCCTGTTGTAGACGCGGCCTGCCAGGAATTCGTCATCACCGGCGAGGATCTATTGGGGGAAGAGAACGGATTAGATGCGCTTCCCATACCGGTCTCGACGCCGGGCTTTGATAGTGCGCCCACATTGAGTGCGACCAACTGCGTCACCCGCGACCCCGAAACCAACGTTCAAAACATGGGTACTTACCGTGCTGCCCTCAAGGCTCCAGATCGATTGGTTGTTCGCATGGCTACCCGCGTCGGTGGCGCCGAAGGTTATTTGCATTGGCAAAAATACAAGGGTAGGGGCGAGGAGATGCCTTGTGCCATCGTTCTTGGTTGTCCTCCTTTAGTGGCCTTCATGGGCCCCCAAAAATTACCTATCGGCATGGATGAATTAGGCGTCGCCGGTGGATTGGCTGGGGAGCCGATCAACATGGTCAAGGCGGTAACGGTTGATCTCATGGTTCCGGCGGAGGCTGAAATCGTTATCGAGGGCATGATCGACCCCAAAATTACAGAACCCGAGGGCCCATTCGGCGAATCCCATGGCCACGTGGCATTGGAAGAATTCAACATGCCCATGCGGGTTACCGCGATCACACGGAAACACAACCCCATCATTCCCTCCTACATTAGCCAGGTCACGCCCTCGGAATCGAGCGTTATAAAACGGATTGCCTATGAGCCCTTGTTTCTATCCCATCTGCGCGACACCCTGGGCATACAAGGCGTTATGAAAGTATCACTCCACGAACCATTGACCGCATTGTTGCGAGTCTCCTTCGTGACCGTGGCACGCAATACTCCAAAATCAGAGGTGTGGCGGGCACTCTATGGTACGGCCAGCTTCAAAGGGGATTGCAGCAAGATTACCGTCGCCATCAATGACGATATCGATCCCGACAACGCTGACGCCATCCTTTGGGCCCTGGCCTATCGTCAAAATCCGGTGGAAGACGTCGTGGTCCTGGACCACCGAGGCCAGGGACACGGCCCAAAACGCGAGCATAGCGGTGAGGAAGACTCGACGCTCTTGATCGATGCCACCATGAAAAGCAACATGCCGCCTCTTGCCTTACCCGCTGAGGAATATATGTCCAATGCAAAGAAATTATGGGAACAGCTTGGCCTGCCCACCCTGCGCCCGGAACCACCTTGGCATGGGTATTCTCTCGGTGATTGGACAAAAAGCTGGGAGGATGCGGCGCTGCGGGCGGTCCAGGGAGAGTATCTTGAAAACGGACGGCGCAGCGCCCAACGTCAGCAAAAGGATCTCATTCCCGAAACATCCGTTCGCGATGTCGAAGACAGCTGGGATTGAGATAAGGAAACCCCCATGAAAGCGGCGCCTTTCGAATACCTGCTGGCGGACAGCATCGATGGCGTGATTGCGGAATTAGCCAATTCCGGCGATAACGCAATGATCATTGCTGGCGGCCAGAGCCTGGTGCCAATGATGGCAATGCGACTGGCCCGCCCCGCTTTGCTCATCGACGTAAATAACATCCAAGACCTTCAGGGAATCGACGACGGGGCCGATGGCATCCGTATCAAGGCCTGCACGCGCCAGTCGGAAGCCCTGGCATCACCCATCATCAAAAAACGCCAGCCTTTACTTGCCAAGGCCCTCCCCTATGTCGGGCACGCGCAAACAAGAAACCGGGGAACCGTTGGAGGGTCTATTGCCTTGGGCGACCCCGCGGCAGAAATTCCCCTGGTGGCAACCGCCTTGGACGCGCGCGTCACATTACAGAAAAAGGATGGTACCCGCGAAGTGCCCATCGACAGTTTCTATGATGGCCCGATGATGACCACACGCGCGGCTGACGAATGCCTCAGCGCAATTCACATCCCCCAATGGCAGGAAGAAGGCCGTCTTGGCACCGGGTTTCAGGAGGTCAGCCAGCGCCATGGGGATTTCGCCATTGTCTCTGCCGCCGCCCAAATTTTGATCGGCAAGGACGGCGTCTGCCGCAGGGCGGCGGTCGCCCTTGGCGGGGCTTCTGGTTTTCCTCTTCGGATTGCAGCGACGGAAGCCGTTCTCACTGGGAACCCAGTGGACAAAAAGGTGGTGGCGGCGGCGGCCGATGCTGTGGACAATGCGATAGATCCACAAAACGATCTACACGCTAGCGCCAATTATCGCAGGAGGGTGGCAAAGGTTCTTGTTGAACGGGTTATTAAGGAAGCGGCCCTTGGTGCCGAGGAGGAAAGTCCATGACGCCCCGCAAAATCACCCTCACGGTCAACGGAAAAACGCGCAGTTCCAGCGCCGAACCACGCCTAACGCTGCTCGACTTTCTGCGCGAGCACTTGAGTTTGACCGGGACCCATGTGGGGTGCGAACACGGAATCTGCGGCGCCTGCACGGTGAATTACGATAGCGTGCCAATGCGCGCCTGCCTTATATACGCCGTCCAAGCCAATGGCCATGAAGTTGAAACCGTGGAGGGGTTGTGCAATGCCGATGGCACGCCGGGCCCCGTCCAGGAAGCTTTCCAGGAGGCCCATGGGCTGCAATGCGGGTATTGCACCCCGGGCATATTGATCTCAGTAACGGCGCTTCTCCGTGCCACGCAGAACCCAAGCGATAAAGAGATTAAGGAAGGCATCGGCGGCAATATCTGCCGCTGTACAGGCTACGCCCAAATCATCGATGCTGTGCATCTCGCGGCCAAGACCTTAAAGGGGACGAGCGCGTGAGTGAATTGCCACGCAAAAATCTGCTTCATATCTCGCGAAAGCGGTGGGTCAAGGAGGATAAGCGCTTTGTTAGCGGGACCGGAAACTACGTCCAGGACCAGGCTCCGGTGGGATGCAAACACGTCGCCTTACTTCCGAGCCCCTATCCCCGCGCACGCATACTTTCCATTGATACGGCAGTGGCCGAAGCATTGGACGGCGTGCACGCCGTGCTGACTGGTGAGGAATTAGCCCGACACACCGAACCTATCATTCAGGGGCTGAACCTGCCTAATGTGATCTGTTATCCGCTGGCCCTCGGCATGACGCGTTATGCCGGCGAATGGGTGGCCGCGGTTGCGGCGGATTCCGTGCACATCGCCGAGGATGCGCTGGAGTTGATCGAAGTTGAATATGAGCCGCTGCCAGCAATCCTAGACCCGGAACTGGCAATGGCCGCCGATGGGCCACTGGTTCATCCCGAACACGGTTCTAACGTTCTATTCCAAGGGAAATTCACTTGGGGCCCGGTAGCCGAAGACTTCACATCCGCAGACCAACAGCTTTCCTTCAGGGCCCGTTGGGGCCGCAGCGCCACGGTGCCTATCGAAACCTTCGGCGTACTGGCCTCCTGGCATGAAGGGACCGAGACCTTGAACATCTGGGCTTCTATCCAGATGCCCAAATACGCCGAATTGACGGCCACCGCGCTTCGCATACCTCTGGACAATATCCGGGTATTTAATGATGTCGATGTCGGCGGCGCCTACGGCGTGAAACGCGGCATCAAGCACACGGTGCTGTCCGGATACCTCAGCCGCAAACTCGGGGCACCAGTCCGTCTAATTGAAGACCGGATGGTCAACCTTGCCAGTGGGGATGCTCACGGGCCTGACCGCATCTTCGACACCGAAATTGCCTTCACTAATGAAGGCATTATCAAGTCATTGAAAATCCGCGCCCTCGACGACGCCGGCGCCTATCCCGGCCGCGGCCCCTTCCAATTGGCTAAACCCATTAGCGCCATCACCGGCCCGTATCGTATTAATAGCGTCCATTACGAAGCCATCTCCATCACCTCCAACAAATGCGGACAGGTGCCGGTGCGTGGGTTCGGCCAGGCACCCACTAATTACATGATTGAAACAGCAGTCGATAAGGTTGCAGCGGCCTTGGGGCTTGACCGGTTTGAGGTACGCCGGCGCAACCTCATCTGCAAAGATGAGTTTCCTTACATGATTCCTAGCGGCACCGAATACGACAGTGGCGATTACCATACAGTGCTAAACAAGGTATTGGATATTTCCAATTACGACACTCTTCTCAAGCGGCGCAAGTGGTTGCGTAGCCAGGGCATGCTCGCTGGGATCGGCGTTGCGACGTGCCTGGAGCCAAGTGGCGGCAACACTATGTTCGAATATCTGATGAACCCATCCGCCGAAATTACCACTTTCATGGAAAGCTGCCAGGTGCGCATCGATTCCCATGGCAGGATCACAGGGATCATCGGCAACAGCAGCTCGGGCCAGGGTCACGAAACCATGGTTGCAACTATCCTCGGCGAAGAGATGGAACGGGCTCCCGAGGATATCCGGATAATCCATGCTGATTCGCGCGCTGGTTTCCCAACTGTCGCGCCAGTCGCTAGTCGCATGGCCATCATGCTGGGAGGCGCCGCAGCTGGTGCAGCACGGAAATTGAAAGACCGTATTATGCAGATAGCCGGCCACAACCTGGGCAGACCTGTGGCAGATGTTGAATACGAGGGCGGCGCTGTTTATGACCGCACCGATCCGGCCCGCAAGCTTACTTGGCAGGATATCTGCTTCATCGCCCACAATCAGGGCCACAAGATGCCGGACGGGCTAGAACCGGGACTGCAAACCTATCACGTCATCAAGGTCCCCAATAGCGGCAAGCTTCCCGACGCGCAAAACCGGGTCCAGCTATATCCTTGTTTCGCTTTCCAGGCCCATATCCCGCTGGTCCAAGTCGACCCTGGCACTGGCAAGGTGACGATCCTAGAATATTACATCGGCCATGACTGCGGTACCGTGATCAACCCGAATATCGTGCGTGGCATGGTGATTGGCGGCGTCGCTCAGGGCATCGGCGCCGCACTCTATGAAAAATTTGCCTACAACCCCGATGGCCAGTTCATCAGCGGCACCTTAGCCGACTACGTCATGCCGTCGGTCTTCGAAGTTCCCTACGTCGAAGACGTCGAACACTGCACACCATCACCGCTCACGTCCCACGGGCAAAAAGGGACGGGTGAAGGCGGCTACCTGGGCGCGCCGGCAGCCATCGCCAGCGCGGTTAACGACGCCCTGGCGCCACGGGGGTTTTCAATTCACGAATTGCCCATGCGCATGGCCGACATCGAAGAACTTCTGAACGGGGGAGAAAACACTTGATAATCGACACCCATGCCCACTTCACGCCGCAACCCATGCTCAGCGCCCTGATAAAAGACGTCAATAAGTTCCCTTCGATCGAACTATTGGCCGAGGACGGTTCTTACCAGCTCGCATTCGCCGGTGGCGCGCCGACGCGTCCCCTTTCGCCCAAATTGAGAGATGCCGACCAGCGGCTCGAATGGATGGACGGCCAGAGTATTGATGCCCAGGTCACCGGCGGGTGGCTCGACAGTTTCGGCTACGAACTGCCTGCCGAGGAGGGGGCTAGTTGGAGCCGCTTCTTGAATGAATTCATGATGCAGGGGACAGAGAGAATCGATCGACTAACACCGCTGGCAACGGTCCCTTTACAAAATGGCAAGCTCGCGGCCGCGGTGCTGGAAGAGGCCATGGGCGCTGGATTCGCCGGCGTGATGATCGGCACCCAGCCGCACGGAACCTCCGGCAATCTGGACGATCCCGATCTCGATCCTTTTTGGGATACCGCCTCTTCTCTGGGCGCCACGATCTATCTGCATCCCATGTTTGGATGTGGCGACCCCAGACTTCGCAGTTACGACATGATGAATGCGGTGGGGCGCGGCGTAGACACGACGACCGCCGTTTCGCGTCTACTATTTTCCGGACATTTCCTTAAATACTCGGGCCTAAACTTCATACTTTCCCATGGCGGAGGCGCCATCCCGTACATTTTAGGGCGCCTGGTGCGAAACCGTGACATCCATCCCGGAGAATTCGCCGATCCCATGGACGGCTTTAAAACGCTGTATTTCGATTCCGTATTGTTCGATCCCGAAACCCTCAAGTTTCTCTGCCAATTGGCGGGCACGGATAAAATTGTACTGGGTTCCGACTATCCCTTCCCAATTGGCGATCCCAATCCAGCGAAGATCGTCATTGACGCTTGCCTCGGGGAACAGGCGACGCAAATGATTCTGAGCGATACTGCCGCCCGGCTGTTCAGGATTTCAGTAGGCTAGAATAGGTTAAGCCACTCTATTTCCCGCACATATGGGAAATAGTCACCAAACACAGTTTGCGGCCACTGAACCAGCAAAACCCTATGGAACAATAGGTACGACACCAGCCCCATGGGCACCGCGATGTATAGAGTCAATCGCCAACTTTCCTTACCCTCAAAACGCATATAACTGACAAGAAACAAAAACATCGCTGGCAACACGCCAATAAGAGAAGCCGCGCCAAAGAAAATCCATAGCCACCCAAAATATCGTAGTGCACGAATATAAATGTCCTTAACACTTAGATCTCCATAATCCGCCTGTATGTCAAAATGGACCTCATCCTGACCTGCCTTAAAGGCGTCACCTGCGGTTGCGCTGCGTGCGTTTTCTAAATATTTATCTACATCCTCCACTGGGGCTGATTTCGTTGGCGGAGCCAAGAATAAGTCTGAGAAGATCAATGTGCAGGTGAACAATATAGCTGCCCAAGCGATCACCTGAGGCACCAGTCGAGCCCCGAATTCCCAACCCCACGAAAGATAAATACAGACCGCAAACATCGCCACAATCCCGAAAGAAAAATACATGTTGGGATTGAGGTTTTCTCGTCGAAATTTGATAGTGTATTTGCGATCTCCCCCGGCCTTCGCGCGCTCGTAATAGCCTTGGATAATCGGTCTCAACACGCCATAAAGGGTCATTGCAAAAATTATGGTAACCCACGGTGTAAATTTACCCTCACGGAAGATCCACAACCATTCCCAACTGTACCGCTCAACAGAAATAAACATGTACCGCTCAACCAAGTCACCCAACACAAAACCAAGAATCAGGGGTGGTCGCGGCCAACGCAACCGCTTCATCATCCAACCAATGAATCCAAATATCAGTAACGCATAGATGTCTCCCCATGCGTTCGAACCCTGATATGCACCGACATAAGTGACAGCGAGCACAACAGGGGCGAGGATCCCGATCCGTACTAGTGCAATTTTAGCGAGCTGATTAGCGAATAAAAAACAGAGCCCCGCACCCAGAATATTGGCAATGGCTACAGACCATACCAAGGTGTAGGTGATGTCGAGCCGCTCGGTCAGCATCTTCGGCCCGGGCTCAAGACCGTGAATTAAAAAGGCGCCAAGAATCAAAGCCATTGATGCTGAACCCGGCACACCAAAGGCGATAGTAGGGAGCAGTGCACCACCTTCCTTAGCGTTGTTAGAGCTTTCCGAAGCGATCACCCCACGCACGTCACCTTTGCCAAATGTCAGGCCTGAATCCTTGGTTGATCGAACCGCATGGCCATAGGCAATCCAGTCGATGATGGAAGCACCAATTCCTGGTATTGCTCCAAGGCTGGAGCCGATGGTGGCACATCGCAATAACAGAAACTTATTGCGAAATACGTCTTTGACTCCCTGTAGCTGCGCCCATCTCGATCCAGCGCTAGCGTTACCAGAGATTGATTGCCGAGTGATCACCATGTCAGCAATCTCGGGAATCGCAAACAAGCCTAATGCCAGCGGCACCACCGGCAAACCGTCGTACAAATATAGAGAATTAAAAGTCCAGCGCAGTGTTCCTGTCTGCGGATCGTCACCGGCGGTCGCCACCATGAGGCCGATACATGCCGCGGCAAGTCCCTTGAGCGGTGTACTCCCGCTAAGGACAGCTACCAGCGAAAGGCCAAATATACAGATCGCTAAAAGTTCTGGTGATGTAATCTGAAGGATTATAGGACGAATGATGGGCACGGAAAGCGCCAACAGAGCCGCGCCATAAAGCCCGCCGATCACCGATGACGAAAACGCTGCACCGAAAGCACGCCCTGCCTCGCCCTTACGCGCCATAGGATAGCCGTCAAGGATTGTCGCAGCGGACCCGACGGTCCCCGGCACCCCAAAGAGAACTGCTGGTATGGTATCAGACGTTACCACTACTGCCTGCAAACCCATTAAAAAGGCAAGTGCAGTATAGGGGTCCATGTTGTAAGTGAATGGGAGTAGAAGCGATAGACCCACCAGCCCACCCAAGCCAGGAATAACCCCCAGGATCAAACCGATAACTACACCAAGCCCCAAGAATGACAGACGCAAAGGGTCCGCCAATGTCACCATGGCTTTGACTGCAATATCTAGCAATCCAGCATCCATTTTAATCTTACCTAACCTCAAAATTATCTATTACTTCGAGTACACAATTTACTCGATTTGATGCCAACAGATCCATACCCACCCAAACGGTGACAAGGAACGGCGGCTTTTACAAGCCGCCGTTCATATAAAACCAACTGAGACTTTTTTGGGAGAATAATCCCCCATCTACAAAGGAGCGGGGATAGCAAACCCCTTGCAAAATGGGATTAACGCATTGAGCTTCCCAAATTTATTTCCCAAAAATCAATTTACGTGCCTCGGATACGGTTCTTGGATTGGCATTGGCAAATGCCTTAGTGACAAAATCCTGAATGTCGGCACCCGAGGTCGGCAAGATGCGCAAACGCCGCTTCTTACATGCCTTTATATAGGCAGGATCTTTGACCATATTTGCAAAGGCAGCGCGCAACGGGCTGACTAATTTCTTTGGCACACCTGGTGGCAGTGCAAGACCCCGGCCAATAATTCCCAAAGTTGCCATGAATGCAACGATGGGCTTGTGGTGGTCCTCCACTAAGTCCTTCAACATCGGCACGTTGGGCAAATCCGGATCTTTAAAAACACCGGTTTGAAGAATCGCATTAGCGAAAACTTTACCGTTCTTATCCTTTTTGAACCAATGTGGAACTTTTGAACTCCATGCCAACCAGTTGAAACCGGTACCCTGATGCTCACCCTGTTCAATAGCCAGTATGGTCTTGCTCGAACCCTTATATCCCGACACCTGCTTAATCTTCAGGCCAAGCATTGTCTTAGCCATACGTGGAATCAGGAACGATGTCGAACCGGGACCTGTGTTACCGACTATTACCCGAGTTTTTTTCATGTCCTGCCATTTGGTGACGCCCGAATCTGCACGGAGCACGAAAATGGTATTGGTCTGGTTAGAGGACCCGAGCCAGGTAAATTCTTTGGCCCGGTACCTCACCTTTTTGGGCCGCAGCAATTCAGATACCACCGAAGCGTCAGGCGGCATTAGCCAATGTTTCCCGCCCTTCGGCATCGCGTCGTATGCCCAGTTGGTCATCTTGATCCCGCCAGCGCCCGGCATCTTCTTGACGATGACTTTGGGATTACCAGAAATATGCTTAGATATATGCTCAGCCATGGTCCGGGAATACTTCCCATAAGTCCCGCCAAACCCGTAACCGATATAAATCGTGATGGTCTTACCCTTGTAAAAATTTCCAAGGCCAGCAGCGCTAGGACCAGATGACGGGATCTGTGCCAAGAAAACGGCGAGCCCCCCAGCCAATAAATACGTCATTTTACCAGTCATGATACTCTCCCATAGGTTGATGCAAGATTCCCTGAATTGAATTCTCAATTAAAATTCAACTTTTTGTGTTTTCCTGCAGTAACGAACACCTGTCAGTCGTGACCCTAAGCCATTTTGCCGGGCGAAAGCAAGATTACAGTATAGATGAACAATCGAAGCAGGCGGCGCGAATTTCGTATCGAATTTGTAGCACAAGGCGGACACATCTACATTTTGCGCGCCACAGGGCAAACAGCATCGACTGCCAAGCCACGGCCGCGATGACTTGGGAGCCTCAATCCGCCCACGCCACCATTACCGAGCAGCTTATTTGGCCGCAGCGTGGCCCACTTCTTGGATTTTGAGGTCGACGAGATCAACGGGGAGTTCGGTATCCTCCAGCATCCCCCAGCCCTTGACCCAGGTCGCCGTGCGTTCCAGTTCATCAGCAGGAATCGGTGCGGGATCGATGATGACGATACGACTCTCACGCAAATCGTCCACAGTCAGTTTGCCGATCTCTGGGTCCTTTTCCTTATGGTAGTCGATGAAGTAATGCATATACGCGGACTTGTCGGCATTAATACGGCGCACCGCCTCGCACACCGCTCGATTGAAGGCGGCATATGTATCCGCGTCGACCCGTTCGGAAGCAACCTCGGTCCCGGTATAAAACGCCGAGCAAATAATACGGCACCCCTTCTTCTCGGCGAGGCTCAGATAGGGCTCGGTCAGGGTAGTGGCATCAATTTCGCCGTTCATCATGGCGTCATAGCGGTACCGCGACCCATTGGGCGCCCGACACAGCTTGATTAGGTCACGGGTCAAAAATCCTTCGAGCATGTGCAGCGTCAAGTAATGGGTGCCGAAAAAAAATGGGACGGCGATGGTGCGGTTGGCTAGCTGCTGCGGGGTATAGACCGGTGAATCCGGGCGCACGACGATAGCCGCGTAGGTGACGATGGCACGGCGCCCTATCTGGCGGCTCTTCTGGCTGGTGTCCTGGACGCGACAATAATTTCCCCACTCGCAGGCGTTGTACATGTCCGCCTTACCCTCCTCAAGCAGCCTGCCGTGGCTGGCATAGGGGCTGAGCCCTTCATGGCTGGTGGCATTTTTGTCAGTCGATTTATCGACGCCTTTTTCGCGGTCGGCCCATTCGACATCGAGCCCCTCTCTTTCAAACAACCCTTCGTCATAGGCAACCAGTTCGGCAAGGCCCTGAAACGGCGCCGTCGTTTCCAATACAAGTTTTTTCATGATCTTTTCTCCCAACGATGCGTCAGCGATTTCAGTGCACTGTAATCCTTTGGCATGGAAG
>Ga0315336_1003370_pt1 | contig 21420 bp, 24 predicted proteins | sample ASW5metaG_FD_204512 | JGI IMG/M metagenome (GOLD analysis project Ga0315336, IMG submission 204512) | Ammonia-oxidizing marine archaeal communities from Monterey Bay, California, United States - ASW #5 | ecosystem: Environmental > Aquatic > Marine > Intertidal zone | place: USA: California... | reverse complement strand
TTGGAGTGCCAGCCCTAGTTGTGTACTTGAATAAAATTGATCAAGTTGATGATAAAGAATTAATAGAATTAGTTGAAATGGAGATTAGAGAACTTTTAACTTCATATGAATTTCCTGGTGATGATATCCCAATCATTAAAGGTTCTGCATTAGCAGCTATGGAAGGTAGAGATGATGAAATTGGTAAAAATTCTATTCTAGAGCTAATGAAAGCCGTTGATGAATTTATTCCTCAGCCTGATAGACCAGTTGATAAGCCATTTCTTATGCCAGTTGAAGATGTGTTTTCAATTTCTGGTCGTGGTACTGTCGTAACTGGTCGAATTGAACAAGGCTCTGTTAAAGTTGGAGAAGAAATTGAAATTTTAGGTATTAGAGAACCTCAAAAAACAACATGTACTGGTGTTGAAATGTTCAGAAAACTTTTAGATTCTGGTGAAGCAGGAGACAACGTTGGTGTTTTACTTCGTGGTACTAAACGAGAAGAAGTAGAGCGCGGTCAAGTATTGGCCAAACCGGGTTCAATTAAGCCACATACAAAATTTAAAGCTGAATCATATGTTCTAAAAAAAGAAGAAGGCGGGAGACATACTCCTTTCTTCTCTAATTATAGACCTCAGTTTTATTTCAGAACTACTGATGTAACAGGAACTATAAAACTACCTGAAGGAACAGAAATGGTTATGCCCGGCGATAACATTACTATGGAAGTAACTCTCTTATCTCCAATAGCGATGGACAAAGGGTTAAAATTTGCAATTCGTGAAGGTGGAAGAACAGTTGGTGCTGGAGTAGTTGCTGAAATTATAGAATAATATAGTTGCAGGACTGTCTTTAGTTGATCTTGCAACTCATTAAGGAGTGTAGTGTCAACGGTTAGCACAGCAGTCTCCAAAACTGCGAGAGAGGGTTCGAATCCTTCCACTCCTGCCAACTAATCTGGAAAAAGAATGAACGCTGAAAAGAAAAAAACAACCCCCGCTCTCTTTGTAAGACAAGTGAGGCAGGAATTGCAAAAAGTTACATGGCCAGAAAAAAGAGATACATTTCTTTCTTCTACTATTGTGATTGTGTTAATTATTCTTTTTGCTTTATTTTTTTTACTTACAGATCAAATCTGGTCTTATTCAATTAAAAAAATTATTCAAATAGGTTCAGGATTTTAAATGAGTGAGTGTCGTTGGTATGTTTTACATGCATATTCTGGGTATGAACAGAAAGTTGCAGACAGTATTGTTGATCAAGCGAATAAACTTGGTATTTCAGAACATATAGCAGAAGTATCAGTACCTACACAAAGTATCGTTGAAGTTAAAAGAGGTGTACGTGTTAATTCAGAAAGAAAAATATTTCCTGGTTATATTTTAATAAAAATGAATTTAAATGATGATACTTGGCATATTATAAAAAATACCCCTAAATTAAGTGGTTTTTTAGGAACCAAAGGTAAGCCTATCCCTATTAGTAATGCTGAAGCAAAAAGAATATCTCAACAAGTTATTGATGGGGTTGAAAAAATAAGACCTGCCGTTATGTATGATGTAGGTGAACAAGTTAAAGTTATAGATGGACCCTTTGCTTCTTTTAATGGAGAAATCGAACAAATTGATGAAGAAAAAGCTAGATTAAGGGTCGCAGTTTCTATATTTGGCAGATCAACACCAGTTGATCTCGAATATTCACAAGTAGAAAAGGTTTAAATATTATACTATGGCTAAAGAAGTATTAGGTTTTATCAAATTACTAATACCAGCAGGTGGAGCTAATCCTTCTCCTCCAGTGGGACCAGCTTTAGGACAACGTGGTTTAAATATTATGGATTTTTGTAAAGCTTTTAATGATAAAACAAAACATCTAGAAAAAGGTGCACCAATTCCTGTTGTAATTACTGCATACAAAGATCGTACTTTTGATTTTGTAACAAAATTACCACCTGTTAGTCATTATTTAAAAAAAGCAGCAAAAATTAAAAAGGGCAATTCAACTCCTGGAAGAACATTAGTTGGCAAGGTTACATTAGCTGACGTAAAAAAAATTGCATCAGAAAAAATGGTTGATTTAAATGCTATTGATCTTGAAGGAGCTATTAACATGGTTAAGGGTTCTGCTGTTTCAATGGGTATGGAAGTTGTGAATTAAATGAAAATTTCAAAAAATAGAAAAAATTTAATTGATAAACTTGATATTCTTAAAATTTATAAACCGATAGATGCAATTAAGCTATTAAAACAAAACACATATGTAAAATTTGAAGAAAGTCTTGAGGTAGCAATTAATTTAAAAATTGATGCAAATAAAACAGATCAAAACATAAGAGGTGTCCTAAATTTGCCTAAAGGAACTGGTAAAACGATTAGAGTTGCTGTCATGGCAAAGGATGATAAAGCAAAAGAGGCCAGTGATGCTGGTGCTGACATTGTAGGTGAAGATGATCTGGTGGAAAAAGTTACTAAAGGTCAAATACAGTTTGATTTATTAATTGCTACTCCAGATATGATGCCAAAAATTGGAAAAATTGGAAAAATTCTAGGACCTAAAGGTTTAATGCCAAATCCAAAACTAGGTACAGTAACTCAAGATATTAAATCAGCTGTATCAAATGCAAAGACAGGACAAGTTCAATATAAAAATGACAAAGCAGGAATTGTTCACGCTGGTATTGGAAGATTAAACTTTAGTGAAGAGGATTTATTAGATAATTTAAAAGCTTTTTATTCATCAATTTCAAAAAGTAAACCTGATGCAGTAAAAGGTTCATTTATAAAAAAAGTTTCCATAGCTTCAACTATGGGATTTGGGTTAGAAATTGACACAACAAGTTTGCGTTAGTTTTAATCTAAATGATGTCATTAGAGATGATGATATCGCCTGTCAAAGACTGTAGGTGCTTTATAGCTTAATACCCTGCATAGACTGAAGCAAGTCATTAGATTAGCTTCTTGACAGGTTGTTATTAATTTGGTGGTCAAATTAATAATAACTAACTGAGGGAAACCTCATTTTAAACCGGAGTAAAAGTGAAACTTTCTGATAAAAAAGATTTTGTCAAAAAATTGAAAGACGAACTTAGCACTTCATCTACAGTCATTGTTTCTCATTATTCAGGATTATCGGTTTTAGAAACTGACAGTCTTCGAAAAGAAATGAGAGATAGTGGAGCAAAATTTAGAGTAACAAAGAACAGACTTACTAAAATTGCTTTAGCTGATACTCCTTACGAGTCAATTGCTGATTTATTTACTGGTCCAACTGCGATTTCTTATTCTAGTGATCCAATTGCACCGGCAAAAGTTTCTGTTAATTTTGAGAAAAAACTAAAAAATTTTAAAATTATAGGCGGCAGTTATGAAGGTGAAAAAATTGATATAACTAAAATTAATTTTTTAGCTTCTCTTCCATCTCTTGATCAAATTAGAAGCAAGGTATTGAGCTTATTAAATGCACCAGCACAAAAAATTGCTTCAGTTGTTCAGGCTCCAGGAGAACAATTGGCACGTCTTGTGTGTAAACGAAATGAGCAATTAGAAAAGTCAAACTAGGTTTAAAGGAGAAATATAATGGCCGATTTAAAAAAAATTGTAGACAACCTATCATCTTTATCAGTGATCGAAGCTGCTGAATTAAGTAAGTTGTTAGAAGAAAAGTGGGGAGTATCTGCTACTGCACCAGTTGCAGCTGCCGTACCTGCAGCAGGCGGCACTGAAGCCGCTGTAGAAGAAAAAACTGAATTTGATGTAATTTTATCTGAAACTGGTTCAAATAAAATTTCAGTAATTAAAGAAGTAAGAACAATTACTGCACTTGGACTAAAAGAAGCTAAAGATCTTGTGGAAAGTGCACCAAAACCAATAAAACAAGGTGTAGCTAAAGCTGAGGCAGAAGAAATGAAAAAAGCTCTTGAAGCTGCTGGAGCAAAAGTAGAATTAAAATAATTTTTCTTGGGCTCTCGATATTCATCGGGAGCTCTTCTTAAATTGTTAGGAATAAAAAAATGAGTCTAGATTATATAAATTCAAAAAAAATTAGAAGATCATTTGGTAAAATACCTCTTGTTACATCTTTGCCAAACTTAGTTGAAGTTCAGAAAAGGTCATTTGATAATTTTTTACAATTAAGAGCCAAACCAAAGGAGCGTGATAATTTTGGACTACACGCGGTTTTTAAATCTGTCTTTCCAATTAATGATTATACAGAAAGGGCAACAGTAGATTATGTAAGTTATGAAATTGGAATTCCTAAATATGATGTAGATGAATGCTCACAACGAGGTATGACTTACGGAGCCCCCTTACTTGTAAATTTTAGATTAATTGTTTGGGATATTGACGAAATTGCCGGAACTAAATCTGTTAGAGATATTAAAGAGCAAGAAGTATACATGGGTGACATTCCTCTTATGACCAAAAATGCAACTTTTGTTGTTAATGGAACCGAAAGAGTTGTCGTTAGTCAAATGCATCGTTCACCAGGTGTTTTTTTTGATCATGATTTTGGAAAAACTCATACCAGCGGAAAATTTTTATTTAATGCTAGAATTATTCCATATAGAGGCTCGTGGTTAGATTTTGAACATGATGCTAAAAATAATATTCATGCAAGAATTGATAGAAAAAGAAAATTTCCTGTTACTACTTTATTAAAATGTTTAAGAAGTTCTATTTCGGAAAGTTATTTAGAAGATTGTGCAAATAAAAAAATAGACCCAGATCCAAGAAAAATACAAGGTATGTCAGGTGAAGAAATTTTAAATTTTTTTTATGATTCAGTGGAATATAAAAAAAATAAATTTGGATGGCAATTTAAAGATGACATTAATTTTTATAAAGCAAAAATTTTAAGCTATGATCTTTTAGATTCTAATTCTGGAAAAATTATTTTTGCAAAAGGATCAAAATTAAATCAAAGACTTATCAATGAATTTTTAAAAAAGAAAATTAATAATTTGACAATTGAAGAAAGTTCATTGATCGGTCATTATCTTTCTAGTGATATTATAGATGATAAAACAGGCAAAATATTTTATGAGGCTGGTTTTGAAATTGATGAAGATTTTGTTCATTTTATTAATGAGAAAAAAATTACAAAAGTTGATATAGTAAAAGCAGACAATATCGAAATAGGCTCATATATAAGAAGCACGCTTCAACTTGACAAAGCTCGATCTAGGGAAGAGGCATTATTTGAAATTTTTAAAATTTTACGTCCTGGTGAACCACCAACGATTGAAACGGCTGAAATGCTTTTTAATAATTTGTTTTTTAATGCAGATAGATATGATCTATCTTCAGTTGGAAGATTAAAAATAGTTTCAAAATTTAAAAAAAATACCCCTATAGAAAAAAGAATTCTTGATAAAAGTGATATTTTAGATGTCATTAAGCATATGCATAAACTTATAGACGGAAAAGGAGAAGTTGATGATATTGACCATTTAGGAAATAGAAGAGTTCGATCTGTTGGGGAACTACTTGAAAATCAATATAGAGTTGGTTTATTAAAAATGGATAGAGCAATAAAAGAACGATTAAGTTCTCTTGAAGTCGATAATATTATGCCACAAGATATAATTAATGCAAAGCCAGTTTCGGCTTCAATTAAAGAGTTTTTCGGAACAAGTCAATTAAGTCAATTTATGGACCAAACAAATCCACTATCTGAAATTACTCATAAACGGAGGGTATCCGCACTAGGTCCAGGAGGACTAAATAGAGAAAGAGCAGGTTTTGAAGTAAGAGATGTTCATCAAACTCATTATGGAAGAATATGCCCAATTGAAACTCCTGAAGGCGCTAATATAGGTTTAATTAATAGTTTGGCTTCTTATTCTCGAATTAACCAGTATGGATTTATAGAAACTCCTTACCGTATTGTTTCTAATAGCAAAGTTACTGAAAAAGTGATTTATTTAAGTGCTATAAATGAAGAAGATTTTGTTATTGCCCAAGCTAATTCTAAACTTGATAAAAAAGGTAAATTTGTAAATGAATTAATTAGTTGTAGAAAAAATGGAGAGTTTATTAATGCCAATGTAGATTCTATAGATTTGATGGACGTTTCACCTCAGCAGCTTGTTTCAGTAGCTGCTTCTTTAATTCCTTTTTTAGAAAATGATGATGCTAATAGAGCATTAATGGGGTCTAATATGATGAGACAGGCAGTGCCTTTGATAAAACCCAAGGCCCCACTAGTTGGTACAGGTATGGAATATACTGTTGCAAAAGATAGCGGCTCTACTGTAGTAGCAAAACGTGAAGGTATAGTAGATCAATTGGATGCTAACAGAATAGTTGTAAGAGTTACCGATAAAAAAGATACTTCACTAAATAAAATTGATATTTACAATCTATTTAAATTCCAACGTTCAAATCAAAATACCTGTATTAATCAAAGGCCTCTTGTTAATGTTGGTGATAAGGTTGAAAAAAATCAAGTTATTGCTGATGGCCCAGCAACTGAACTTGGAGAGTTAGCTTTAGGAAGAAATGTACTAGTTGCTTTTATGCCATGGAATGGATACAATTTTGAGGATTCAATTTTAATTTCTGAAAGAGTCGTTCAAGACGATGTTTTTACTTCAATTCATGTTGAGGAATTTGAGGTTATGGCTAGGGATACAAAATTAGGACCTGAAGATGTAACTAGAGATATTCCCAATGCAAGTGAAGAAATGCTTAGAAACTTAGATGAAACTGGTATAGTTTATGTAGGAGCAGAGGTTTCTTCAGGAGATATATTGGTTGGAAAAGTTACTCCAAAGGGGGAAACACCAATGACGCCAGAAGAAAAGTTATTGCGTGCAATATTTGGTGAAAAAGCCGCAGACGTAAAAGATACAAGTTTAAGGGTTCCTCCTGGAGTTAAGGGAACTATAGTCGAGATAAGGGTTTTTTCTCGAAGAGGAATTGAAAAAGATCAAAGAGCTATCGCAATTGAAAACTCCCAAATCGAGAGTGTTTCTAGAGATAGAGATGATGAATTAACCATACTTCAAAAAAGTTTTGCAAATCATTTAAAAGAACTTTTAACTGGAAAAATATATTTATCTGGCCATGACTTATTTGAAAAAAATTCAAAATTAACTTTTGATCAATTAGAAAATTTAGATGTTAATATTTTAATGAAGATTAATATTAATGATGAAAAAATTACTTCACAAATTGAATCTTTGGTTAAAAATTATGAAAATCAACTTGGAAATATAAATCAAAAATTTGAAAATAAAATTGATAAAATTCAAAGTGGTGATGAACTTTTACCAGGGGTACTGAAGTTAATAAAAGTATTTGTGGCCGTTAAAAGAAAACTTCAACCAGGTGATAAAATGGCAGGTCGGCATGGTAATAAAGGAGTGATCTCAAAAATCTGTCCTGTTGAAGATATGCCTTATTTACAAGATGGAACTCCAATAGATATATGTTTAAATCCTCTAGGTGTTCCTAGTCGAATGAACATTGGTCAAATATTAGAAACTCATTTGGGATGGGCCTCTGCATCTTTAGGGAAACAAGTAAATAATTTATTAAGTAAAATGCAAACAGCTGGACATACACGTGATTTAAAACATAAATTATTAGATATTTATGATCAAGAATCTCATAAAAAAGCTGTAGAAAAAATGAATGATGATGAGGTTTTGGAATTAGCAAATAATTTAAGAGAAGGTGTCCCTTTTGCTACTCCTGTTTTTGATGGTGCCAAAGAAAGTGATATAACAAATCTTTTAGAACAGTCAGGAGTATCCAATACTGGACAAGAGATATTAACTGATGGAATAACAGGTGAGAAGTTTGAAAGACCAGTAACTGTAGGATATGTATATATGTTAAAATTGCATCATTTGGTTGATGAAAAGATACATGCAAGATCTATCGGTCCTTATAGTTTGGTAACTCAGCAACCTTTAGGTGGTAAAGCTCAATTTGGTGGTCAGCGATTTGGAGAAATGGAAGTGTGGGCACTTGAAGCTTATGGAGCCGCTTATACACTTCAAGAAATATTAACAATTAAAGCTGATGATGTAGCAGGAAGGACAAAAGTTTATGAATCAATAGTCAAGGGAGATCAGAATTTTGAGTCAGGAACTCCTGAATCTTTTAATGTTATGGTCAAGGAACTTAGATCATTAGGATTAAATTTAGAGTTTAAAGAAAAACCTAAACAACAAAATGAAATAGAAAAATTGGTGGCTAAAGATGAATAAAGAATTAATCAATATTTTTAATCAAAATCTAGGTGTAAAAACTTTTGATAGTATAAAAGTATCTATTGCAAGCCCTGAAAATATTAGATCATGGTCTTTTGGTGAAATTAAAAAACCAGAAACAATTAATTATAGAACATTTAAGCCAGAAAAAGATGGTTTATTTTGTGCAAGAATTTTTGGTCCTGTTAAAGATTACGAGTGTTTATGCGGTAAATATAAGAGAATGAAATTTAGAGGCATTATATGTGAAAAATGTGGTGTTGAAGTAACTCTCTCTAAAGTTAGACGTGATAGAATGGGGCATATAGAATTAGCAGCACCAGTTTCTCATATATGGTTTATGAAGTCTTTACCAAGTAGAATAGCTACATTATTAGATATGACAATTAAAAATTTAGAAAAAGTCCTTTATTTTGAACAGTTTATTATTGTAGAGCCTGGTTTAACTGATCTAAAAAAAGGAGAAATTATTACAGAGGACAAGTATATTGATTATCAAGATCAGTACGGAGAAGATTCTTTTAGTGCATCAATAGGAGCCGAAGCTATTGAACAAATGTTGCAGAATATTGATTTAGTAACTGATCATGAAAAATTAAAACAAGAATTAACTGAAACTAAATCTGAGTTAAAGAAAACTAAAATTACTAAAAGATTAAAATTAATTGAAAACTTTATTTCTTCTAAAAATAAACCTGAATGGATGATTTTAAGAGTATTACCAGTCATTCCACCTGAACTAAGGCCTTTAGTTCCTCTGGATGGAGGAAGATTTGCTACAAGCGACTTAAATGATTTATATAGAAGAGTAATTAATAGAAATAATCGTCTTAAAAGATTAATTGATTTAAGAGCGCCTGATATTATTATTAGAAATGAAAAAAGAATGCTGCAGGAGTCTGTGGATGCTTTATTTGATAATGGACGCCGTGGAAGAGTGATAACTTCTACAAACAAACGGCCACTAAAATCATTATCTGATATGTTAAAAGGTAAACAAGGTAGATTTAGACAAAATTTATTAGGAAAAAGAGTTGATTATTCAGGTCGCTCCGTAATTGTTGTTGGTCCCAATCTTAAATTACATCAATGTGGTTTACCAAAAAAAATGGCTCTTGAGTTATTCAAACCTTTTATATTTCATAAGTTAGATATTTATGGATGGGCAAATACTATTAAGGCTGCAAAAAAATTGGTCGAAAAAGAAGATCCTCGAGTTTGGGATATTTTAGAAGAAGTAATTAGAGAACATCCAGTTTTATTAAATAGAGCACCTACTTTACATAGACTCGGTATCCAAGCTTTTGAACCAATATTAATCGAAGGCAAATCAATACAATTACATCCATTAGTGTGTACAGCTTTTAATGCTGATTTTGATGGAGATCAAATGGCTGTACATGTGCCTTTGAGCTTAGAAGCCCAATTGGAAGCTCGAGTTTTAATGATGAGTACAAATAATATTTTATCACCATCAAGTGGCAAACCTATAATAGTTCCTTCTCAAGATATTGTTCTTGGTATTTATTATCTTTCAATAATGAGAGAAAACCAAATAGGCCAAGGCAGATATTTTTTAGATTTAAATGAAATCATAAAAGCGCTAGAAAATAAAGATATAACTCTTCATAGTAAAATCAATTCTAGAATTAAAGATTATGAAAATAACTATACCAGAGTAGAAACTACTGCAGGTAGAATGATATTAGGCAACACTCTGCCCTCAAATAAAAATATAAAATATGATTTATTAAATAAAATTTTAACAAAAAAAGAAGTAAGCAATATTATTGATACAGTATATCGTTTTTGTGGACAGAAGGAGACAGTGATATTTGCTGATAAAATAATGGCAATAGGATTTAAATATTCTGCAATGGCAGGTATTTCTTTTGGTAAAGATGATCTAATTATCCCGGAAGATAAAAATTTATTACTTGAAAAGACTCAAACGAAAGTTCAGGAATATGAAAATCAATATCAAGATGGTTTAATAACTCAGGGTGAGAAATATAATAAAGTGGTAGATGCTTGGTCTGATTGTACAAATCAAGTAGCCGATAAGATGCTTGAGACAATTTCAAAACCAGATGATGATAAGCCTATTAATTCTGTGTATATGATGGCTCATTCAGGAGCTAGAGGCTCTGCTGCTCAACTTAAACAGCTAGCTGGAATGCGAGGTTTGATGGCAAAACCATCTGGAGAGATTATTGAAAATCCAATTAAATCTAACTTTAAAGAAGGCTTGTCAGTTTTAGAATATTTTACATCTACTCATGGAGCTAGAAAAGGACTTGCTGACACAGCTCTAAAAACTGCTAGCTCAGGATATTTAACACGAAGACTTGTAGATGTTGCTCAAGATGCTGTTATTAGGGAAAATGATTGTGGCACTGATAAAGGAGTTCTTGTAGAAGAGATTATTGAATCTGGCAATATTACTTCACCACTAGTGGAAAGAATTTTAGGCAGATGTCCTTTAGAAGATATAATTGATCTTGAAGGCAATACTATTGTTACAAAGGGTAATATTATTGAAGAAACACATTTAGATGAAATTAATAAATTGTCTCTTCGTTCTTTGAAAATTAGATCAGTACTTACCTGCAAAACTCATAATGGAATTTGTGCAAAATGTTATGGACGTGATTTAGCAAGAGGGACTGCAGTTAATATTGGAGAGGCGGTTGGAATTATTGCGGCTCAATCAATTGGTGAACCAGGAACTCAGCTTACTATGAGAACTTTCCACATTGGTGGAGCAGCAAGTGCGTCAGTTGAACAATCTTCAGCTTCATCTCCAATAGATGGAGTGGTACGTGCAGAAAATTTAAAATATATTGAAGATCAAAGCGGCAATAAAATTTTATTAACTAGAAATGCTAAAATAAAAATATTTTCAAATGACGAAGAAAAATTCTCTTTGAATATTCCATTTGGTTCAAGAATTTTTTTCAATGATTCAGAAAATGTAAAAGTTAACCAATTATTAGCTGATTGGGATCCTTATACACTTCCAATTATTGCAGAGAAAGATGGGTGCATAAAGTATGTTGATTTAAAACAAGGAATTTCATTTAGGGATGCAGTTGATGATACTACAGGAATATCAAGTAAAATAGTTATTGATTGGAGTCAGAATCCTAAATCAAAAAATTTTAAACCATCTATAAATATTGTAAAAAATTATGATACAGAATTAAGTATTGATGAAGAAACTGTATATTCATATCCAATGTCAATTGATACAATACTTAGTGTTGAAGATGGCGCTGAAGTCAAGGCTGGACAAGTTGTAGCCAGAATTCCTAAGGAATCATCAAAAACGAAAGATATTACAGGAGGTTTACCTAGAGTAGCAGAATTATTTGAAGCAAGAAAACCAAAAGATCCTGCAATAATGAGTGAAATTGACGGAAAAATATCATTTGGAAAAGATTTTAAGAATAAACGTCGCTTAATTATTACTAGTTTAGATGAAGCTGATACTTTTGAAATTCTAATTCCGCGAGCAAAGTACTTAAATGTTCAAGAAGGGGATTTTGTTAAAAAAGGAGATATTTTAGTTGAAGGTACTCCAGTTCCACATGATATTTTACGTATCTTAGGAGTAGAAGAGCTAGCAAGATTTCTAGTTAGAGAAGTGCAGTCAGTATATAAATTACAGGGTGTTTATATAAATGACAAGCACATTGAAACTATTGCAAGACAAATGTTACAAAAAGCACTTATTAAAGATGCTGGTGATACTGATATGTTAGTAGGTGAACAGGTTCAAAAGAAAGATTTATTAAAAATTAATAAAGCCCTTGAGGCCCAAGGTAAAAAACCTGCAGTTTATGAGAATATTCTTTTAGGAATTACTAAAGCAAGCTTGCAAACAAACTCTTTCATTTCTGCAGCTTCTTTTCAAGAAACTACTAAAGTACTTACAGATGCAGCAACACAAGGTAAAACAGATAGTTTATATGGTCTTAAAGAAAATGTTATAGTAGGAAGATTGATACCTGCTGGTACTGGAAGCATGACAACTACTTATATGGAGCTTGCAAAAAATCGAGATATAGCAAAGCTTGAAGAAAGAAGAAAAATTCAAGAAAATAGTGAAAATTTAGAGCAATAATTTCCTTTATTCTCTTGACTTATGACGCCCTAGTTAATAAGTACTCGCTACTTTTTGTCAATGGTAGTGAAAAATTAATTTCAGACGCTTGACAGGAGAAAAATTAAATGCCGACTATAAACCAACTTGTTCGTAAGGGCAGAGAAGTAGTAAAAAAAAGGAACAAAGTTCCTGCTCTTGAAGCATGTCCACAAAAAAGAGGTGTTTGTACAAGAGTTTATACAACAACTCCTAAAAAACCTAATTCAGCTTTACGCAAAGTTGCGAGAGTAAAACTAACAAATGGCCAAGAAGTTTCTGCATATATACCTGGTGAAGGTCATAATTTACAAGAACATTCAGTGGTGTTGATCCGTGGTGGTAGGGTTAAAGATCTTCCCGGGGTAAGATATCATATTTTACGAGGATCGTTAGATACTCAGGGTGTGAGTACAAGAAAACAAAGACGCTCGTTATATGGCGCAAAAAAACCTAAATAATTCTAATAATGTCTAGAAGAAGAGCTGCAGAAAAAAGAAATATTTTACCTGATCATAAATTTAAAGATTTAGTTATTGCTAGATTTATGAATAGAATAATGATTGATGGTAAAAAATCAATTTCAGAAAAAATTGTATATGGCGCTTTTGATATTGTTTCTAAAAAAACAGATAAAGATCCTTTGTCTTTTTTTCATGAAGCCTTGGATAACGTAAAACCAAATCTTGAAGTTAAGTCAAGAAGAGTTGGTGGGGCAACATATCAGGTTCCTATGGAAGTTAGGCCCAGAAGAGCTCAAACTCTTGCAATGAAATGGATTGTTGATTGTGCAGTTAAAAGAAATGAAAAAACAATGAAAGAAAGAGTAGCTGGTGAAATATTAGATGCTCATAATAATAAAGGTAATGCAGTGAAAAAGAGAGAAGAAACTCATAAAATGGCTGAAGCAAATAGAGCTTTCTCCCATTTTAGATGGTAGGGCAATATGGCTAGAGCTCACACCTTAGAAAAATATAGAAACATAGGTATTATGGCTCATATTGATGCTGGAAAGACAACTACTACTGAAAGAATATTATATTATACTGGTAAATCTCACAAAATTGGAGAAGTACATGATGGTGCTGCTACGATGGATTGGATGGAACAAGAACAAGAAAGAGGCATCACAATTACTTCAGCAGCTACTACGTGTTTTTGGAATGACCATAGAGTAAATATTATTGATACTCCTGGACATGTTGATTTTACTATTGAAGTTGAAAGATCTCTTAAAGTGTTAGATGGTGCTGTTGCGGTATTTGATGGTGTTGCAGGTGTTGAGCCTCAATCTGAGACTGTATGGAGACAAGCAGATAAATACAACGTTCCAAGAATGTGTTTTGTTAATAAATTAGATAGAATAGGTGCTAATTTTTTTATGACTGTTGACATGATTTCTGATCGACTAGGTTCGTATCCACTTGTACTTCAGTTGCCCATTGGTTTGGAAAATAATCTAAAAGGTGTTGTAGATCTTGTATCAAATAATGCGATTATTTGGCAAAATGAGAGTTTAGGGTCTAAGTTTGACATAGTTGAGATACCTAAGGATTTAGAAGGTCAAGCTGAAGAGTACAGAGAAAAACTAATCGAAAAAATAGTTGAAGAAGATGATAAAATTATGGAGGCATACCTTGAAGGTACTGAGCCTTCTGTCGAACAAATCAAAAAATGTATTCGCAAAGGAACCATTAAAGGAAGTTTTGTTCCAATATTGACCGGTTCTGCTTTTAAAAATAAAGGTGTCCAACCATTATTAGATGCTGTGATTGATTATATGCCATCACCAATTGATGTTGATAGTGTTAAAGGTGTTGATTTAAAAAATGATACAATTGAATTAACAAGAAAATGTGATGACAACGAACCTTTCAGTGCTCTTGCTTTTAAGATTATGACCGACCCTTTTGTAGGAAGCCTAACTTTCGCAAGAGTTTATTCAGGAACAGTTACTACCAAAGATAGTGTGTTGAATTCTACATCTGGAAAAAAAGAAAGTATTGGAAGAATGCTTCTAATGCATGCTAATAATAGAGAGGAAATTAAAGAAGCTGCAGCTGGTGATATTGTTGCCTTGGTTGGATTAAAAGATGTAACAACAGGTGAAACTTTGTGCGATGCTAATAATCCAATTATTCTTGAAAAAATGGATTTTCCTGATCCTGTTATAGAAGTTGCTGTTGAACCAAAAACTAAAGCGGACCACGAAAAAATGGGAACTGCTTTAGGAAGATTGGCACAAGAAGATCCAAGTTTTCGAGTAACTACAGATGAAGAAAGTGGACAAACAATTATAAAAGGAATGGGAGAACTTCATTTAGAAATTCTAGTTGATCGAATGAAGAGAGAATTTAAAGTTGAAGCAAATGTCGGAGCCCCTCAAGTGGCTTATAGAGAAACAATCTCAAAGGAAGCTGAAGTAGATTATTCACATAAAAAACAATCCGGAGGAGCCGGTCAATTCGCAAGGGTAAAAATATTTTTTGAGCCAGGCCAACCTGGAAGTGGATACGAGTTTATTAATAAAATAAAAGGAGGAAATGTTCCTACTGAATATATTCCTGGCGTTCAAAAAGGATTGTTAGCGCAACAACAATCTGGTGTTTTAGCTGGCTTTCCATGTATAGATTTTAAAGCAACATTATATGATGGTGCTTATCATGATGTCGATTCTAGTGTTCTAGCTTTTGAGATTGCTGCAAGAGCTGCTTTTAGAGAAGGTATGGCTAAAGCAAGCCCAGTATTGTTAGAACCTTTAATGAAAGTAGAGGTTGTTACACCTGAAGAATATATGGGTGATGTAATTGGAGATTTAAATAGTAGGCGAGGTCAAGTACAAGAAATGTCAACAAGAGGAAATGCAAATGTTATTAATGCTATGGTTCCACTTGCTAATATGTTTGGCTATGTAAATAATCTAAGATCTTTATCCCAAGGTAGAGCAAACTATTCAATGCAGTTTGATCATTATGAACAAGTTCCATCTAATGTGGCTGAAGAAGTAAGGGCGAAGTTGGCTTAATGGAATCACAAGATATTAGAATTAGATTAAGAGCTTATGACAATAAACTTTTGGATGTCAGTACGGCTGACATTATTAATACTGCTAAGAGAACTGGTGCTAAGGTTAGAGGACCTATTCCTCTACCTACTAGGATGGAAAAATTTACAGTTAATAAATCACCACACGTCGATAAGAAAAGTAGAGATCAGTTTGAAATAAGAACACATAATAGGTTATTGGACATTATTGACCCAACTCCACAAACCGTAGACGCCTTAATGAAACTGGATTTATCAGCTGGTGTTGAAGTAGATATAAAAATTTAATATGCGTACTGGTATTATAGGAACAAAAATTGGGAGCACTTCTTATTTTAATAAGGATGGATCAGTAGTTCCAGTAACTTTAGTTAAAGTTGAAGATTGTATTGTCTCTGGAGTAAAAACAAAAGATAAAGACGGATACTTTGCAGTACAATTGGCAAGTATAGATAAGAGATCAAAAAACCCAAAAATCAACAAACCTCAAAAAAAGTTATTTTCTTCATTAAATATTAATCCAAAAAAAATATTGAAGGAATTTCGCGTTATTGAAGAGAATTTACTAGAAATAGGAATTACTCTTAATGCAAACCATTTTCAAAAAGAACAAAAAATAGATGTAACAGGTTTAAGTATAGGTAAAGGTTTTGCTGGAGCAATGAAAAGGCATAATTTTGGAGGATTAAGAGCATCACATGGAGTTTCTGCCGCTCATCGTTCACATGGTTCTACTGGAAACTGCCAAGATCCAGGAAGAGTATTTAAAGGTAAGAAGATGGCAGGTCACATGGGTAGTACTCAAGTAACAAAGCAAAATTTAAAAATAGTTGATATTGATTTGAATAACAATTTAATTATCATTAAGGGATCTGTACCTGGTAAAAAAAATACTACTGTTTTTATTAAGGATGCAATTAAAGGAAAAGAATAATGAAAAAACAAGTTGTTAATTTGTTAAACAAAAAAGTTAGTGAAATAGAAGTTCCAGATTCTATCTTTGACATAAAGGTTTTTCCTGATTTAATTCATCAATATATCCGTTTTCAAAATGCTAAATCTCGCCAAGGAAGCCACAAGACTAAAACTAGATCAGAGATAAATGGAAAATCAAAGAAACCTTTTTCACAAAAAGGGACTGGGAATGCAAGACAAGGTAGCTCAAAACCCCCTCACTATAGAGGAGGGGCAACTTCAATGGGTCCTCAAAATAGAGATCATTCTTTTTCTCTAAATAAGAAGGAAAAAGTATTGGCTTTAAAGTGCGCATTGTCAAATAAAGCGAAAAAGGAACAAATAATTTTTATAGATTCTTTTGAAGTAAAAAATCATAAGACGAAAAATTTATTTAATAATCTAAAGAATTTTAATTTTAACTCAGCTTTATTCATTCATAATGATAATGAAAAAATTAATAATTTTATGAGGGCGTCATCAAATATTCCTAAATTAGCTATGCTTTCTGATAAAGGTCTAAATGTTAGAGATCTAATGACTTTTGAAAAAATTTTTATTGATACCAAAGCTTTTGAACAAATTACAAAAAGACTATCATGACTAGAAATATAAAATTAACAAGTGAAGAACGTTTACTAAGTATTATTCACAAACCACTTATGACAGAAAAATCAACAAATCTTAATCAATTTAACCAATATTCTTTCATAGTTAGCAAAGATTCAAATATTTTTGAGATTAAAAATGCAATTGAGAAAATATTCAAAGTAAAAGTTACAAAAGTAAATACATCTATTCTAAGAGGAAAAATCAAATCTTTCAAAGGGAGCGTTGGATATAGAAAAGATACAAAAAAAGCAATCGTAACATTGGCTGAAGGAAATACAATAGATTCTTCATTGGAGATTAAATGACATTAAAAATTTTGAAACCAATCACACCTGGGCAAAGAGGAACTATTTTAGTTTCAAAGACACATTTATGGAAAGGTGATCCATACAAAGCTTTGGTAAAGCCTCAGCATTCATCAGGAGGCAGAAATAACCAAGGACGCATTACATCTCGCAGAATGGGTGGTGGCGTTAAAAGAAAATATAGAATTATTGATTTTAAAAGAAATAAATTTGATATAACTGCAGAAATTGTTAGAAATGAATATGACCCTAATCGTTCAGCTTTTATTAGTTTAGTTAAATATGAAGATGGTGAGTTTAATTATATCTTATCTCCTCAAAAAATTAAAATTGGAGATAAAGTTATATCAGGTCAAAACGTTGAAATAAAAGAAGGAAATTGCTTACCTCTTAAAAATATACCTGTTGGAACAAATGTTCACAATATAGAATTAAAACCAGGTGCGGGAGGTCAGTTAGCCAGATCTGCCGGCACCTCTGTGCAAATTGTATCTAAAGAAGATATATATGTCCAGTTGAAACTTTCTTCTGGAGAAATAAGATTAGTAAATAAAAACTGTCTAGCAACTATTGGAATTATTTCTAATGCAGATAATAAAAATACAAAACTTGGTAAAGCCGGTAGAAAAAGATATTTAGGTTTTAGGCCCAAGGTTAGAGGAGTAGTCATGAATCCAGTTGATCATCCTCATGGTGGTGGTGAGGGAAGAACTTCAGGAGGTAGACACCCGGTTACCCCTTGGGGAAAACCAACCAAAGGTAAAAGAACTAGAAAAAATAAAAAAACAAGTGTGTTTATTCTTAAAAGAAGGAAGAAGTAGAAATAATGACCAGATCAGTTTGGAAAGGGCCTTTTGTAGATATAACGCTTTTAAAAAAAGCTGAAAAAGTATCTGAATCAGGTCGTAAAGAAGTAATTAAAACTTGGTCACGAAGATCAACAATATTGCCTCAGTTTGTAGGATTAACTTTTGGAGTATATAATGGAAAAAAATTTGTGCCTGTATCAGTTAGTGAGAATATGGTTGGTCATAAATTTGGTGAGTTTTCTCCTACAAGAACTTTTAAAGGACATACTGCAGCAGATAAAAAGGTTGGTAAATAAAATATGGATAAAAAATTAACAGCAATAGCAAGAGATAACACCATGAGAGTAAGTTCTCTGAAGCTTGCAAATGTAGCACGTTCAATTGTTAATTTAAAAGTTTCTAAGGCTGTGAACCAATTAAAATTTTCACAAAAAAGAATTACCATAAATGTTTTAAAAGTTTTGAATGCAGCTATTGCAAATGCTGAAAATAATAACCAACTTGATATTGACAATTTATTTATCAAAGAAGCTTATGTTGGAAAAAGTCTTTCTATGAAAAGATTTAGACCACGTGCAAAGGGTAGAGCTTCTTCTATATTAAAGCCTTTTACTAAGTTAACAATTGTTGTAGAGGAAAAAAAACAAAAAAATGAAGAAAGCAAATAAATAGTTTATGGGACAAAAAGTAAATCCAAATGGTATTAGATTAGGCATTAATAAAACTTGGTCGTCAAGATGGTTTTCTAAATCTAATTATGGAAAACTATTACATGAAGATTTAAAAATAAAAAAATATGTAGAGGAAAAATTGAAGTCAGCTAGTATTTCAAAAATTATAATTGAAAGAGCTGCGAAGAAATTAAGATTAACAATTTTTAGTTCAAGGCCAGGAATTATTATTGGAAAAAAAGGCGCTGACATTGAAAATTTAAAAAATATGCTTACCAAAATGTCTAACTTAGAAGTTTTCATAGATATCAAAGAAGTTAGAAAGCCTGAAGTTGAAGCAAAATTAGTTGCAGAGAATATAGCAACTCAACTCGAAAAACGTATTTCTTTTAGAAGGGCAATGAAAAAAGCAGTTCAATCTTCAATGCGCTTAGGAGCTAAAGGTGTAAAGATTGTTTGTAGCGGAAGATTGGGTGGGGCCGAAATTGCTAGAACAGAAAAATATGCTGAAGGTAGTGTTCCTTTGCATACTTTAAGAAGTGATATTGATTATGCAACTGCAGAAGCAGAAACAACATATGGAATATGCGGAATTAAGGTTTGGATTAATAAAGGAGAAATTCTTTATAAAGACCCTTTTGGAAGTGAAAAAAATCAAGTTGAACAAGGGAGTGTTCGTTAATGAATATGATGTCTCCAAAAAAAACTAAGTTTCGAAAGCAGTTTAAAGGTAGGATACATGGTAATGCAAAAGGTAATTTTGAACTTAACTATGGTAGTTATGGTTTAAAAGCAATGGAACCTGAAAGAATAACCTCTCGTCAAATTGAATCTGCTCGAAAAGCAATAACACGACACTTAAAACGTGCAGGAAGAATGTGGATTAGAATTTTTCCTAATGTTCCTGTTTCTAAAAAACCTGCAGAAGTAAGAATGGGGAAAGGAAAGGGAGCAAATGAATATTGGGCTTGTAAGGTAAAGCCAGGAAGAATTATGTTTGAAGTTGATGGAGTTAATATTAATGAGGCCAAAAGAGCAATGACTTTGGCTGCAGCAAAATTACCAATTAAATGTAAATTTGTAGAAAGAAATATATAATGAACGCAGAATCAAAAAATATTGACAATAAAAAAATTCGGTCTGAAATTAATGGATTAAAAAAATCTTTGTTAAATTATAGGTTTCAAAAATCTACAGGTCAACTTGAGAAAACATCAGAAATTAAAAAAATAAGAAAAAAAATTGCTAGATTGAAAACTGAAATAAACAAAGCATATGGAGGAACAGATGCCTAAAAGATTATTGTCAGGTGTTGTTGTTTCTTCAAATAATAATAAAACATTAGTTGTTGAAGTTACTAGGAGAGTTAAGCATAAACTTTACAAAAAAATTATTAAAAGAGCGAAAAAATATCATGCACATGATGAAAATAATTCCTTTAAAAAGGGAGATACAATTATAATTGAGGAAACTAAGCCAATATCTAAACTTAAATCATGGGTAGTTCAAGAAGCAAGTGTGGAGGAATCTCAATAATATGATTCAAATGCAATCACATTTATTTGTAGCTGATAATTCAGGCGCAAGGAAAATTCAATGTATTAAAGTATTAGGAGGTTCAAAAAGAAGATTTGCTTCTATTGGAGATATTATTGTTGTATCAATAAAAGATGCTATACCAAGAGGTAAAGTAAAAAAAGGCGAAGTTTTTAAGGCAGTAATTGTCAGAACAAAAAAAGATTTTAGCAGAGCTGATGGGACAAGTATACGTTTTGACAAAAATGCTGCTGTATTATTAGATAAACAGGAAGAGCCTATTGCAACAAGAATTTTTGGTCCAGTAACTAAAGAATTAAGAACAAAAAAATTTATGAAGATAATTAGTTTAGCTCCTGAGGTAATATAATGAATTTTAAAATTAAATTAAAAAAAGGTGATGAGGTAATTGTGCTTGTTGGTAAAGATAAAGGCAAGACGGGAAAAATATCTTTGATAAAATCAAAAGTTAGAAAAGCGATTGTCACCGGTATCAATAAAGTTAAAAAACATCAAAAACCTGATAATAATCAAGCAGGTGGTATAGTTGAAAAAGAAATGCCAATCGAAATATCTAATTTATCATATTATGATGCTGTCTCTAAAAAAGGAGTAAAGTTAGGATATAAAATTAATGATAAAAAAGAAAAAATTAGAATTATTCGAAGAACTGGGAAAGAAGTTTAATTATGACTAGATTGGCTGAAGAATTTAAAAATAAGATTAAAGATAAAATGATGGATAAATTTCAATATAGTAATATCTATCAAATTCCAAGATTATCGAAAATAGTATTAAATATGGGTATTGGTGATGCTAAGGAAGATCCAAAAATACTAGATAAAGCACAAGAAGAATTGACGCTCATAGCTGGACAGAAAGCTGTTAAAACTAAATCAAAAAAAGCTATTGCAGCATTTAAGATAAGAGAAGGAATGTTATTAGGAGTTTCAGTTACATTAAGAAATAAAATTATGTATGAATTTCTTGATAGATTAATCAATATAGCTATTCCTAGAATAAGGGATTTTAGGGGACTTAATCCTAAAAGTTTTGATGGATTTGGGAATTATTCTCTTGGTATAAAAGAGCAAATTATTTTTCCAGAAATTAATTATGATAAAATTGATAAAGTTCGAGG
>Ga0315336_1003369_pt1 | contig 21425 bp, 15 predicted proteins | sample ASW5metaG_FD_204512 | JGI IMG/M metagenome (GOLD analysis project Ga0315336, IMG submission 204512) | Ammonia-oxidizing marine archaeal communities from Monterey Bay, California, United States - ASW #5 | ecosystem: Environmental > Aquatic > Marine > Intertidal zone | place: USA: California... | reverse complement strand
CACTGCAAGGGCCTGCCACCGTTCGACGGATCATTGAGCACCTGCAACAGGCTTGGTGTGGCACGCTGACAGCGGAAGTTGAACACATCCGCGATCCCGCCAAACGAGCATGGTTGCGCAATGCGATCGAATCACGTGGGCGCAGCGACACTGTTGACGGCCCGATGCAGTCGCGCATCCTGCGTGAACTGCAGCAGGCCACCGGGCTCGAGCGTTTCCTGATGCGCCGCTACATCGGCAAGAAGTGGTTCAGCCTCGAAGGCTGTGAATCGCTCATACCCATGCTCAACGAACTGCTCGTGGCCGCGTCTGAAGACGGAGTCGAAGAAGTCGCCTTCGGCATGGCCCATCGTGGCCGCATCAACGTACTCGTCAACATTCTGGAGAAGAGCTACGACCAACTCTTTACCGAGTTCGATGAGTCGTGGGGCGAGGACTTCACTGCCAGCGGTGGCGACGTGAAGTATCACCGCGGCTTCAGTTCTGACGTCATCACCGACGCCGGCACGCCGTTGCACCTGACCATGTCGTCCAATCCGTCGCACTTGGAATGGGGCCACCCCGTGGTGGTCGGCCGCGTGCGCGCCAAACAACGTTTGCGTGGCGACGAAACGCGTCGCACCTGCCTTCCACTGCTGGTCCATGGCGACGCCTCACTGCCTGGTCAAGGCGTGGTACAGGAACTGCTGAATCTGGCCAGACTCGATGGCTACAACGTGGGCGGATCACTGCATCTGGTGATCAACAATCAGGTCGGCTTCACGGCCGAAATGCATGAAGTCACGAGCGGCCGTTTCTGCACCGACATCTTCCGCGCCTTCGACTTCCCGGTGCTGCATGTGAATGCGAATGATCCAGAAGCCTGCGTGGAGGCCATGTTGATCGCCTTCAAATGGCGACAGCAGTTCGGTGAGGACATCGTGATCGATCTGGTGGGCTACCGAAAGTATGGCCACAACGAGACTGATGAACCCACCTTCACAAACCCGGTGATGTACGCCGCCGTGAAGCAGCAACGCCCGGTGATCGAACTCTACGCCGAAGAACTTCGATCCCAAGGGTTCATCGGCGCTGATGAAGCCGATCAGGCGACGCGCCGACTGCTGGAGGTCATGGACGAAGCGCAGACTCGCGCCAAAGAAACGCCCGTCACGCCGGTGCCTCCGGCCTTCGACGACAGCTCCATCTGGGCGGGCTTTGGTCAGCGGTATGAGTTGCAGTCGCCGGACACAACAGTCTCTCGCGAGACTCTTGAACGCATCGCCGAAGCACTCGGTCAGACTCCTGATGATTTTGAACTGCATCGCAAGTTGCAACGACTCGTGTCACAACGTCGCGAAACTATTGCCAACGACATGCCGCTGGACTGGGCCATGGGCGAACTGCTTGCCTACGGAGCACTGCTCCTCGACGGCATACCAATCCGACTGACTGGCGAGGACTGCGCCCGTGGCACCTTCAGCCACAGGCATGCGGTCCATTACGACGCCGTGACAGGCGCGCAGTGGCTGCCGTTGAACGGCGTGGGGCCGGGGCAGGCAAAACTCTGCGTGCACAACTCTCCGGTCAGCGAGGCCGGCTGCATCGGGTTCGAGTACGGCTACTCGTTGGGCGACCCCAACATGCTCATCATTTGGGAAGCCCAGTTCGGCGACTTTGCCAATGCAGGGCAGGTGTATTTTGACCAGTTCCTCGCCTCTGCAGAGAAGAAGTGGCGTCGATTCTCCGGCATGGTTTGCTATCTGCCTCATGGCTACGAAGGCCAAGGACCAGAGCACTCCTCCGCCCGCATGGAGCGCATGCTGCAGTTGTGCGCCGACCAGAACATGGAAGTCGTCAACCCGACCACGCCGGCGCAACTCTTTCACATGCTCCGCCGGCAGATGCTCCGCGGCTTCCGCAAACCGCTCATCGTCTTTACGCCCAAGAGTCTGTTGCGACTTCCAGCGGCCACAAGCAGCGTGTCTGAGTTCACATCCGGCGGCTTCCAGTGCATTCTGGACGACACCGACGTGGATCCTGCGACAGCCCAGCGATTGATCTTCTGCTCTGGCAAGGTCTACTACGACCTGCTGGCCCACAGGGCGAAGTGTGACGATCCAAGCCGGACGGCAATCGTCCGCATCGAACAACTGCACCCGCTTGACCTCGACGGCATTGAACGGATCCTCTCGCGATACGCCAACGTCCACACTCGTCTGTGGGTTCAAGAGGAGCCACTGAACGCCGGCGCCTGGGAGTGGATCTCGGATCGATTCCGTGAACACTTCCAAATGCCGCTGCAAGTAATCTCACGGACGGCCAACGCAACCCCGGCGGTAGCCTCCAATCATGTTCACAATGACGAACAACACCATCTGCTGGTCGAAGCACTCGGCTTGGAAACGACGCAGCCCCAGGGAGACCGCTCCGCATGACCATTGAGATCCATGTTCCGGAGATGGGCGAGTCTATTGCCGAGGTGCGCCTTGGTCAGTGGCTGAAGCAAAACGGCGATTGGGTCGAGCGTGATGACCTGCTTGTTGAAATCGAATCCGACAAAGTCACGCAGGAGTTGCCATCACCCGCAGCAGGCATGCTGAAGATCACTGAAGTTGAAGGTACGGATCTGCCCGTTGGTGCGGTCGTCGGCACATTGGATCCCGATGCTCCGCGTACAGCAACCCAGTCCGTGCCGGATACCGCAGCGCCCGACGTCCCCACCACCCGGATCGAAGTGGCCACGGAAACCGCGGCGTCGGCCGATATGCGCGCCACGCCCATGGCCCGGAAAATTGCGGCCGACCAGGGCGTGGATCTACATGCCGTGAAAGGCTCTGGACCCAGTGGCCGCATCATGAAGTCAGATGTGTTGTCGTCGCCCGCGGATAGTGCAGATCTGGCACCGGTTGATCTGCCTCCTCCACCGGGATCGGACACAGACACCCACGCGCTGACACGAAGTGTCCGCCGCGAACGCATGAGCCCACTGAGACGTCGAATCGCGCAACGTCTGGTCGAGGCACAGCACAACGCCGCCATGCTCACGACGTTCAATGAAGCGGACATGACCGCCGTCATGAACCTGCGCAAGATGCACAAAGATGACTTCAATGACCGCTACGGCGTGAAGCTGGGCTTCATGTCCTTCTTCGCTAAAGCGGTTGTGTCGGCGCTGGCAGCATTTCCAGAAGTCAATGCCTACGTCGACGGTGATGAGTTTGAGTACCACGACTATGTGGATCTCGCGATTGCCGTGGGGACGGACAAGGGCCTTGTCGTGCCCGTCATTCGCAACGCGAACCGCATGGGCTTTGCCGACATCGAAGGGTCTATCGCCGATCTCGCTGCACGAGCCCGCACCGGACGGTTGGGCATGAACGACCTTACCGGCGGCACATTCACGATCAGCAATGGCGGCGTGTATGGCTCGATGATGAGCACCCCCATTCTGAATCCACCTCAAAGCGGCATTCTCGGGTTGCACCGCATCGGCAAGCGTCCTGTAGAGGACCCCAACAATCCAGGCGCCATCGTGCTGCGGCCGATGATGTACCTCGCCTTGAGCTACGACCACCGGATTGTGGACGGCGCCGGCGCGGTCGGCTTCCTGGTGCACGTCAAAAACTGCATCGAGCAGCCCGACCGACTGCTGCTCGGTCTGTGACTGCAGGTGAGCGTGTGTTGAAGGTTGAACCTGTGACTACACGAGTGCCCGGATCCACAGGCCGGCAGATGCCAAGCCCAGCGCGACACCAACGATCGACAGCCAAATGCCTATCGACACCAATCGCTGTCCCTGATACCGCGCCTCATGTACCAACTCTCGCCGGGCGACCCGTGCCCGCATCAGACCAAGACCCGACAACAGCAGCCCAAGTAATGGAATCCAGCACAACAGCACACCCAGCAGGCCGTATATGGCGCTCGGCGTGGCGCTGGGCGCCAAGTTGTACCCATCACGATTGTCATCAAGTGCCATGCGGGTCCGATGGTAGATGAGCCCCATGTCTGACTTTGGCCACATCCCGGTGCTGCTCGACGAAGTGCTCGAACACTTGGCACCATCTTCCGGTTCGACTGCCGTTGACTTAACCCTCGGTCGAGGCGGCCATGCCCAGGTCATGGCTGAAGCGGTCGGGCCAACTGGACGACTCCTCGGCCTGGACGCAGATCTGGACAACGTCAATTTCTCTCGCAACCGCTTGGAGTCACAAGGCTTGCGATGCACTGTGGTACATGACAACTTCGCCCGTGTGGCCGACGTCATGTCGGCTGAAGAGGCCGTGGCCGACGTAGTGCTGGCTGATCTGGGCGTCGCTTCCATCCACTTGGATCAGGCAGATCGGGGTTTTTCCATGGCCGCTGACGGCCCTCTGGACATGCGTCTGGACCGTACACGGTCGCACACCGCAGCCGATCTGGTGAACTCCATGCCCGAAGCAGATCTTGCCAACCTGATCCAACGCCTCGGCGAAGAACCTTTTGGTCGCAGAATCGCATCGAAGATTGCACTTTCGAGGCTTCAGGGGCCGATTACAACCACGGGTCAACTTCGTGATCTTGTTCTGGAGGCCTACGGCGCACGTGCCAAAGCCTCACGCCGACACCCGGCAACCCGCACCTTCATGGCTCTGCGGATTGCAGTGAACGATGAGCTTGCAGCACTGGACACGCTGCTCGCTCGGATCGAATCGGCGGCCAAAGGTGCAGGAAATGGCAGTTGGCTCGCACCTGGAGCGCGTGTGGGCATCATCAGCTTCCACAGCCTCGAGGATCGTCCGGTGAAGCGTTGCTTCGCAGGACTCGTGGCACAAGGCCTTGGCCGACTGCCACATCGTTCGGGAATCGTTCCGAGCGACGAGGAGATCGCCCGAAATGGTCGCGCCCGATCGGCACGGCTGAGAATCCTGGAGCTGGTGCACCCCTGACACCCACGTCAGTACACCAGTAGACCGCAACGCACGGACGCGTCGCACTTGACTCGAGAAAACAAAATCGCCCTCGTCATCGGATTCGCCATTCTCATGGTAGTCGGTGTGCTTTTGTCGGACCATCTGGCACAGACCGTCCGCGGAGACGCCGCGGATCTGGCCTCGATCAACGACCCGCTCCAAACACCACCGGGCAACTCCATTGAGTTTCTCCCGTTGGTGTCGGTGCCCAAGCCAGCCACTCCACCCACCGGGGCAGAGAAACCAACCGTAGCGACCGCCATCGAACAGGCTCCCCCCATGCACGAAGTGCGCCGGGGCGAGACGCTGAACAACATCGCCCGTCAGCACTACGGCGACGCGAGCTTCGCCGAAGCGCTGGCACGATACAACCGGCTGCCTGATCCCAGCCGCTTGAAGACAGGCCTGCGCCTGCTGGTCCCGGACATTGCCCAACTGGACGACGCCGCTGCGCCAGCACAAGCGTCAACCGCCCCTGACGCGCCCACTACACCAACCATGCAGACCTATCGAGTGCGGTCCGGTGACACGTTGTCCGAGCTTGCGCAGAAACTCATGGGTACAGCCAAAGCCACGGATCGACTGTGGGCGTTGAATCGCAGCACGCTCGACAGTCCAGACTCGCTGCAGCCGGGCATGGAGTTGCGGTACCCCGCGACGCCATGACCTGTAAGACCAGATGACGAAGAAAGTCCTGTTGTGTGTTGCTTCGCTCGTTGCCATTGCGCTGGCGTTGTTAAGCATGCGGCAGGCTCGCATTGTGCAGGTCAATCGAATGAACCTCACCTGGCAGATGCTTCAACAGGAGCAGGTTCAGTGGCAACGGCTTCGCTTGCAACTCGCGGCCGCGGCGCGGCCCGCCACCGTGCACCCAGAAGCGGGCGACAACTGGTCCGCGGCGCTGGATCAAACATCCGACCGGACAGTCGGGCCACCAATGCCATGACAATGATCGTCAAACCGATCACCAAGCAGGCTCGACGATGTGAAGCCTGGGCCACAGTACTTCTTGGGGGCCTTGTGCTGGCGCTGCTGCTGATTCCACTGCGTGTGGGTCAGTTGCAGCTGCACCCGAATACGCAACTGGCTTCTGCAGCCGGACGTACGCAGTCCACGGCGCAGGCCATGGCGCATCGTGGAGATGTCCTTGATCGGAGAGGCCGCGTGCTTGCCACCAGCACGGTGGGATGGCGAGTCTTCGCCGACCCGGTCACCACGACCGAACCCGGACTGATCGGTGCGCACCTCGGCACGGTGCTTGATCTGGATCCAGCAGACATCGATCGACGTCTTTCCGGCAAGTTGAACCGCCGGTTCGTGCCGCTCACCGACGCGCTCAGCGAGGCACAGGTTGCACCACTTCGGAAGCATCCCATGCGAGGGATCGGGCTTGAGCCCCGTCCAATCCGCCACTATCCCAATGGCGTGGATGCCGGAAGCCTGATCGGCCTTGTGGGCTTCGAGCACACCGGACTTGCCGGTGTCGAACACACCATGCAACAGCAACTCGAAGGCCGCCCCGGCCGCATCACCGCTGTTCGCGATACGCGACGGCGCACCCTGTGGGTATCACCGGATGCCGTCGTTCCCGTGATGGATGGCACCGATGTACGGCTGAGCATCGATCTTGCGGTGCAGACCATGGCAGAGCAACGTCTGCGCCGCGCCGTGAAGGAACTTAGCGCTGCTGGCGGACGTGCCGTGGTGCTTGATCCACACACAGGCGAGCTGCTTGCAGTGGTCGACGTGCTGCGTGCCACGGACGACGATACATCTCTACAGGGACCCGATCCACGACTTGCACGCAGTCGCTGCGGAACCGATCCCTATGAGCCGGGGTCCACATTCAAACCATTCGTCTGGGCTGTGGCACTTGAGACGGGCGTCGTCACCGAACGTGAAGTGCTGCCGACCCCGTCCAATGGCCCGCACCGCACTTCGAAAGGACGCCGTATCCGCGATGCGCACTACCGAGGCCCTTCCACGTTTCGGCAAGTGCTGGTGAAATCGCTAAACAGCGGCATGGCTATCGTCGCCGAACGCCTGCGCCACGCTCAACTGCGTACCGCGGTGCTCGCACTGGGATTCGGCCAGCCCACGGGCTGCGGCCTGCCCGGCGAGACCGGTGGCATCGTGACGAAGGCGGAAGTGTGGTCGCATTACTCGCAGACGTCTGTCGCGATGGGACATGAGATCAGTGTCACGACATTGCAAATGGTGCGTGCCTTCGCCGCCTTTGCACGGGACGGCACACTTCCGGATCTCACGTTATTGGCTCGGACCAAAAGTGCGCCGCTGGTTCAGCAGCGCGTCTTTCAACCGGCAACAGTCTTGGCCGCCCGCGATGCGATGCGAGAAGTAATGACGCAAGGCACTGGCCGACGTGTGCAATCGGCGCTTTATTCAATGTTCGGCAAGTCCGGCACCGCTCAACTGCCCATCGCCGAAGGTGGTGGCTATCACGAGGACCGGTACGTGTCGTCCTTCATCGCAGCGGCACCGCACGAGAACCCACGACTGGTCGTGTTGTGTGTGATTGACGACCCCGACCGTTCCCAAGGCGTCTGGTACGGCTCCTCCACCGCAGGACCAGTCGTCCGGGACCTCTTGGACAGCACGCTGCAGTATCTCGGGGTCTCGCCCGACCTGCTCACAGCCCGCGAAGATTGAGTCAAGGCAGTCGCGATTCAGCGCCAGCCAACGACGTCGCTGTCACCGGACAGCAACTCACGCAATCCAACGATCGACAGCGCCGCCAGCACTGTTGCCCCAAGCAGGCCAATGGCCCACCCTGTTGCGCCGGCGCTCTGGCACCACGACGCCGCAAAGACGCCGGCCCACAGCCCCGTCATGCGCAGCATGCTGTCGGCGGCACGCGGTCCGCTGCGCACTTTCTGAAGTCGAACGCCAAGCACTAGCAGGACTGCAGCGGCGCCGGGCCACAACAGACCCCACGACTGAACATCGCTTGCATCGGCGAGGCTGGCCGATACGGGCACCGTCAGGAGCAGTGCCGAAACCACAATCCACTCAACAGCAAGGCCCCCCAGGGCCCGAGACGAAGGCTGCGGTCGTTTGCCCGCCGACAGATGCACCATCAGGCCAATCGCCACGGCGATTGTGAACAATGACCAGGGCAGCCAGGGCGCCGGCGGCGGCCAGCCCGGAAGCACTGCAACCCCTGCGACGAGCAATCCCAGAACGAGGACCCCAATAGCAGGAATGAACCTGGCTACGGCGTTGTAGAACAGCAGGCCTGCTGCCAGCGCCACGACGACAAGAACCGCTTGCCCTCCCAGCAGGCCGGCCCCCAACATGGCAAGTACCAGTGCCGAAGTGGCAAGCAGTGCGCCGTGCGCCGGACCGCCGCGCCAGGATCGCACATGACTGGGCGAACGTGTCTCGTCGCGCCGCGTGTCCAGCAGATCGTTGAGTGCCATGCCATGCAGGGCCAGTCCTCCGGCGACCAGAATGGCGCCCAGCACCGCCAGGCCAAGGTCGTCTATGGGCGCGCTGTGATCCTGCAGCACGACACCAGTCATGGCAATACAAATGAGCCCCCAGCCCACACTGGCATGCGCCAAGGTGCCGCCTGATGAGCGTCCTGATGGATGCCCAGCGGAAGGTCGGGCTGAAGATCCGTCTAGAGGTTCTTGATCGTTGTTCGATGCCATTGCAGCCATGCCACGCCTTCGGGGGTTGGGGGGTACGATACCCCTCTTCCTATGCAGGACGCACCGGACATCACGGTAACCACATCGTCTATCGCGCAGCACCTCCGGGTCTGCGTGATCACGAGCGCCTACCACGCCTCGATCACCGATCGACTGCGTGACGCCGCTGTCGAGGCCTTTGTGCAAGCTGGCGGGTGCACTGAGCAACTCGTGCATGTCACAGCGCCTGGCGCCTGGGAGTTGGGCGTACTTGCGTCGGCGTGGGCTCGCAGGGATGACATCGATGGTATTGTCACACTGGGCTGCGTCGTCACGGGCGAAACGACGCATGACCAGTGGATCAATCACGGTCTCTCCAGTGCTCTGGCTGCCGTGGCGATTGAGACGCACACTCCCGTAGGTTTCGGCGTCCTGACCTGTGCGTCCATGGAACAGGCCGAAGCACGCGCCGGTGGCGACCATGGAAACAAGGGCCGGGACACCATGCTCGCCGTCATCGAAACGGCACACCAGCTGCATACTTGTCGATCGCAGGCCTGTCGGCCGCAGGAGTACGAAGTGTGAGCAGCAAAGACCCTGCGAGAGAGCATCGTCGAGCAGCCATGCTCGCACTGTTTCAACTCGATGCCGGCCGAGGTGATGATCCCTCGTTGATCGATGATGGCCTCGCAGGCGTTGATCTGGAAGAAACCACGCGCCAACGCGGGCTCACCACGGCCAACGCGGTCTGGGCCAGTCGAACACTGATTGATGAAGCCGTGGCAAGCGAGAGTACGGAATGGCCCATTCATCGACAGCCTGCGGTGGATCGTGCAATTCTGCGGCTCGCCGCATGGGAGTTGCTCAATACGGACACACCACGGAGCGTCGTCATTGATGAAGCTGTACGGCTTGCCCATGAGTTCGGCACGGCGAAGTCCTCCGGCTTCATCAATGCTGTGCTTGACGCCATGCCAATGCCCGATGCGGATGTGATTGAAGACGCCTGATGGGGCTGTTCACTGCCACCGCGGGTGCGCTTCGACGATCGTTGCTCCGCACACGGACTGCGCTTCATGGGCTCGGTGGCTTTCTGCGTGGCCGCACGCTTGATAACGACACGATTACCGAAATCGAAGTCCGGCTGCTGCAGGCAGATGTAGGTGTTGACGCCACGAGTGCTGTCATTGAACGTCTTCGCCACCGCGTGCGCACGACGCCCGGTGCCGACGCATATGCCGCTTTACGTGACTGTCTGTTGGCGGCTCTGGGCGAACGTGTCGCACTTGCCCACCCTGCATCAACGCCGATGGTGTTGCTGGTCGCCGGCGTGAATGGTGTCGGCAAGACCACCTCTGTCGCGAAGATCGCACATGCTCTTCAACTCGATGGCCAAAGCGTGCTGTTAGCTGCAGCCGATACATTCCGCGCGGGTGCCACTGCCCAGCTGCAGATCTGGGGCGAGCGACTGGGTATCGACGTGATCACCGGACGCCCCGGCGCCGATCCGGCATCCGTAACCTGGGATGCGCTCGACGCCGCGATCTCTCGAGACATCGACGTGCTGGTTGTGGACACCTCGGGCCGCATGCACAACGACCCATCGCTCATGCGTGAACTCGTCAAGATTCGCGACATCATTGCGAAACGCATTGAGGGCGCGCCCCATGAGGTGCTGCTGGTACTAGATGCCACGCAGGGGCAGAACGCCGTTCAGCAGGCCACTGCCTTTCAGGCCGCTGTGGATGTCACCGGGCTCTTTCTCGCCAAACTCGACGGATCGGCTCGAGGGGGTGTTGTGCTGGCGATCGCCGATGCCCTTGCCCTGCCTGTCAAGCTGGTGGGTCTGGGCGAGCGCGTGGAAGACGTGGAACCCTTCGATCCTGTTGGATTTGTGGACGGACTGCTTGCGAATGAGCCGGCGTAGGCGGCAGAAGAACACCGACTGCCCGCCGGGTACACTCCTCCCGTGAACTGGCACGCAGGAGGCGCGCTGTCCCTGATCTGTTCGCTGGCACTCATGTCGCCCGCGACCTCGCAGATTGTCGCGCCCTCAGAACCCGTGGCAACAGCAACTACCACGGATCCAGGGGCATCACAAAAACCATCCAGGCAATCCGTGCCCGCCGATACCGGTCGCAGTTTGGGTGGCTTCGTCATCCCTGTTGCACCTCGCGACGGCGACCTGCTCATGTCGAGCCTGCGTGTCTGGAGATGGCGCACCGGTGACACCCAACGCGTGCTGCTCGAAGGTGATGTACTGCTGAACCTAGACGGGTGGTCCTTTGAAACCGATCAGGCGCTGGTCTGGATCGACCGAGTCCCGTCGGCTGCCGGCGTCGTGACGCAAGTGGTGATCTTCATGCCGCAGACACGGCCGGGCACGCACGCGACCACCTCACACGCTCGTGGTCGCAACTTGCTCGTGGTCGGGACGCTCCGTGGCCGAACGCTTCTAGACACCGCACTCGTACATGACGTGGCCCCGCCGGCTGGTGCGACCATCCTGACGCAAGGTGAGCAGCGGCTCGCCGACTATGTGGCCTCTGTCCGAATGGATCCGCCGCTCTTGTCCACCCACCCCACCACTGTTCCAGGTGCAACCGTTCCAGAACAGGACGGCGATCTCCCGTTGCGTGGCCAGTACGGTTCCACAGACCGCACGCCATGGCTGCACCGACCCGGCGCAACCATCGCATTCAGTGCGGATGCAGTCGTGATGGCTGGTGGTGAAGAGCATGCAACCATCGTCGCCGACGGGGCCGTTGCGATTGAATATCGTCCGCTGCGTGGTGGCGACCAGTATGGACGCATGCGCATGACGGCCGAACGCGCCGTGATCTTCCTGCAGCCCGGCACGCTGCAGGAACTCACCGGCAGCAATCTGTCGGCGGACGACGTTCGAGGCGTCTATCTTGAAGGTGGCGTGACCGCCGTTGCGGAGCGCGATGACTACGAAGTCCGCGCGCCTCGCATGTTCTACGACTTCCAAACCGATCAGGCAATCATGCTCGATGCCGTACTGCGCACCTATGACCGGAAGCGTGGGGCACCAGTCATCGCTCGAGCTGATGAACTGCGCCAACTGGCCCAACAACAGTGGTCCATGAAGAATGTCGTGCTCTCGGCCTCCTCCTTTGCAGTGCCGACACTCGCGTTGGCGTCCCGCGAGGCGAAACTCACCCGCACGCCCCCCGTCGTCGACACCGACGGCGCAATCCATGACAGCACCATCGTGGTCGAGGGGACAGGCAACACGATCCAGGCCGGCGGCATGCCGATCTTCTACTGGCCGCACTTCAAAGGCTCGCCACAGAACATTCCCCTGCGCGGCATCCGGACGGGGTGGGATGAAGACAAAGGGGCGCTGATTGAGACCACCTGGGACATCTATGCACTGCTGGGCATGGAGTCGCCGCGTGGCGAGACGCTCGAACTGGATGTGGACGCCTATGGCGAACGCGGCGTCGGCGCGGGTGTGCAGTGGTCCAGATACACGCCGGACTCGAGTTCTTCGCTACGTTTGTATGGCCTGATGGACTCAGGTACACAACGAACGGATGCTGGACTCCTGCAGGCTGTTCCTCGAAGTGAACGCTATGAGGCCGTCTGGGAAGACACGACCATGCTCTCTCCGGAGTGGATGCTGCAGACGCAACTGTCGAAATTCTCCGACAGCACGTTTATCAGCGCCTGGAGAGAAGACAGCTTCCGCAATCGTCGGCAGTATGAAACCGCGGCATTCCTGAAGTGGCAGGATGACGCCAAGGAGTTCTCGCTGCTGGTGGACTTCGACCTGAACGACTTTGTTTCAAACTCCTGGTTGCTTGCTTCTCAGGGGTTTTCACTTGATGAAATGCCACGGGCCTCTCTGCGCTTCTTCGGGGCCGACATCATGGAGCGATTGACCTGGACCAGTGAGTGGCATATCTCGCGATTCCGGGCGAACATTGCTGAAGGCACGCCATCAAGCAACGGTGTGTTCGGACAGGCTTTCCTCAACAACAACGATCAACCCTTGGGCGACAATGATTCCATTGCAGACAACTTGGCCGCGACGGAAAACATTCACGACAACTGGGCCATGCGCGCCATCTCCAGCCATCACATCGCCATGCCACTGCACTACGGCAGCCTCGATGTCACGCCGTTTGTCGTCGGACAGATTCAGGGCTTCTTGGAGAAGGAAGCAAACATGGACCCCGATGCCGAGGACATGCGTGCCATCGGTGGCGCGGGCGTCACCCTGTCGACCACTGTGCAACGCGTCTGGAACGATGTGGAGGATCGCGTGCTCGACCTGCATCGCCTGCGAGCCGTGCTGGAGCCAAGCGTCACAGCGTTCTATTCCGGATCGAACTTCGATCCTGCCGATGCTCTAGTCAATCCGCAGTACGACCCTTGGTTCGATGACACGTCGCGGGGCGGAGCGCTGCGGTTGGCCCTTCGATCCACACTCCAAACGATGCGCGGTGGCCCGGGGCAATGGTTCGATGTGGACTGGCTCAAGTTCGAGGTGGGCGCCGTCTTCTCGCATGACGCATCCCCAAGACGCTACTCAACCCCGCAGTGGTTCCAATCGAACCCACTGTTTTCCCAACTGGGCAACTTCAGCGATGGTCGCGTGCGGTGGCAACTGGGCGAAGGTGTGGCTGCCATTGGCGAGGGCGTCTGGGACTTTGACAACAACCACATGGCCCGAGGCAGCGGCGGTGTGCAGTTGACACACTCGCCCCGGTTTACGACGTCCGCCGAGTATCGCTACATCGAAGTCCCTGACAGCTTTATCAATGCGAACACCGAGTCGCTGATCAATGCTGCACGCGGTGAACTGCTGAGTTTCAACGCTCAGTATGAAGTAGGTAAGAAGTACGACATCCGCGTCCAGCCCGTCTGGAACTTCTCTGAGAACGATTGGCAGTCATTCCGTGCCGACATTCGCCGTTCATACCCGGACTTCGATCTCGACTTCTATATCCGATACGACCAGATCCGCGACGAGACAAGCGCCGGCGTACGTCTTGGCCAGACCCGATTCTGATCCGGGCAACGCCCGCAGCAACTCAACTGGAATCGGCCAACGCTTCCAACTCATCCATCGACAGCGTCTCTGCGCGACGAGCCGGATCGATCCCCACCGCTTCAACCCGGGCCTTGCCCAACGTCCGACCCAGTTGCTTCCGACGAGCCGCAAACAACGTACGCACAAAGGCGGCGAACGACTCGGCATCGGATGACGCTTCTCGGGCCGGCGTTAGAGCAACCATGGCACTGGTCACATTGGGCTGCGGCCAGAAGCACCCCGGCGCAAGCACCGCCAATCGCTTGACCGCACAGGTCCGACGCACCAGAACGCCCAGTGGCCCCCATTGCTTCGTGCCTGGATCGGCCGTCAGGCGATCGGCCACTTCCTTCTGAATCGTCACGTACTGCCCGAGACACGCGGGCCAGTGCATCGCCAATGTCGCCATCAGTGGACTGGCCGCGTCATAGGGCAGATTTGCCACCAGCGTGAATGGACGACCGGCTAGTTCGTCTGCGACGTCGGCCGAAAGCGTCCGGCCGGAGCCCAGACAGTCTCCTTCGATCAGTGTCAATCGGTCGCCTAAGTGCTCGCGCAGGAGTGCCGCCAGATCTCGATCGAGTTCGCAAGCAACGACCTCGGCGCCGGTGTCCAGCAGCGCTTCGGTAAGCGAGCCTGTGCCTGGGCCCACTTCAAGCACCAGATCACCCGGTCCCACGCCGGACGTCGAAACGAGTAACTCGACTTTGGATCCGTCTATCAGGAAATTCTGACCAAACCGGTGACGCGGTCGCAGTCCTCTTGAGGCAAGCATTGCCTTGATGTCGCCGACCGACTGGGGCACGTTCAGGCTTTGCCCATGTAATCGCCGGTCTCGGTACTGACTTTCACCCGCTGACCGATGTCGATGAAGGGCGGCACGCGCACGCGGGCGCCTGTCTCGACCGTGGCTTCCTTCAGTTGATTGGTGGCCGTGGCACCCTTCGGCTGAGGCGACGTATCCGTGATTGCCAGTTCAACCGTGGGCGGCAGTTCAACGCCCAGCACGCGACCGTCGTACACCATGACGAGCACCTCGAGGCCCTCCAGCAACCATCGAATGTCCTCGCCGAGGGTATCGGCGTCGATCTCTGTCTGGTCATAGGTCTCCGTGTCCATGAACACGAACGGACCTTTCCCGTGGCCTGAGTTGTCATACAGGTACGACATTGTGCGCCGATCGATCGTGACGTCATTCAGCTTGTCGGATGAGTTCATCCGGTTCATCTTGATCGTGCCGGTGTCAACATTCTTCATCTTGGCCTGCACGTAGGCCGGCCCCTTGCCGGGCTTCACATGCTCGGTGCCAATGATCACCTGCAGGTTGCCTTCAAAAATCAGGGCCTGTCCCCGACGCAGTTCACTTGCCTTGATCGGCATGATTCGAGTCCTTTCAGCGCCGTGTCAACGGGCTGTTGCTTCGGCCCGCGTCTCGCGCAGCACCGTCACCTTGATTTCACCTGGGAACGTCATTTCTTCTTCCACACGCTTCGCGATACGTTCCGCGATACCGAATGCCTGATCGTCGCTGCACTTGCCCGAGTCTACGATGACTCGCACTTCTCGCCCTGCCTGAACGGCATAGGCTTCGTGTACGGACTCGTGCTCCGTTGCCAAAGCTTCGAGCTGCCGCAACCGTTGTATGTAATGTTCCATCGACTCGCGCCGAGCACCCGGCCGAGCACCGCTGACGGCATCTGCCGCCATCACGATGGGCGTGTACGGCGTAGTCGAAGCAATGTCACCATGGTGACCACCGATGGCATTGAGTACAGCCTCTTCCTTTTCACCGAACCGTCGTGCGAAGTCCATGCCGATGGCTGGATGCCCACCCTCCACCTCATGATCCATCGCCTTGCCGATGTCGTGCAGGAAACCACAGCGACGCGCCAGCGCGCCATCGAGCCCCAACTGGTCCGCAATGATCTGCGACAAGTACGCCACCTCGACACTGTGCCGCAGCACATTCTGGCCGTAGGACGTGCGGAAGTGCAGCTTGCCCATGGCCTCGACGATCTTCGGGTGAAGTCCACGGATTTTGCACTCGACGACGACTTCCTCCCCCTTCTCCTTGATGCGTTCCTCGATGGACTGCTGGGTCGCCGAAACGATCTCCTCGATCCGGCTGGGATGCACTCGACCGTCATCAACCAGACGCTGCAAGGCCTCCCCGGCGATGGCCCGCCGAATGGGATCGAAGCAGGACACAGAAATGATCCCGGGCGTGTCGTCCACCAGCACATCCGCGCCGGTTGCACGCTCAATCGCTCGGATGTTGCGCCCTTCACGACCAATGACCCGCCCCTTCATGTCCTCGGATGTGATCTTGACCGACCGAAGAGTGGTCTCTGCGACATGCTCAGCGGCAAATCGCTGAATCGCCATGAGCGTGATTTCCCGGCTGTCCTTTCGAGCCCCCGTCTCTGCATCTTCAAGAATGCGCCTCCGCAAGCCAGCAGCCTGCTCCTGCGACTCCTGCTCGACCCGCTCCATGAGTTCCCTGCGAGCTTCATCGACAGTCATGTCTCCGACACGAGCCAGTGTTTCGGTGATCTCCACAGCACGCAACTCAACCTGTTCTTCTCGATCAGACGCAACGCCTTCTCGAATCTTGACCTGGTCGAATCGGCCATCGAGTTGAGTTTCGCGACCGACGATGCGTTCCGACTTCTGATCCAGCGCATCTTCACGCTTCGCAAGCCGTTCTTGGTCTTTCTTCAGATCTGTGCGAGCGGAAGACACTTCGGACTCGACGCGTGCGCGGTGCGCTTCGGCAGCCTTCTGCCCATCGAGTTCGGCCTGCTTCATTAATGCGTCGGCTTCTGCGTGGGCCTTGGAGCCCAGCGCCTCGGCTTCCGACTTGGCTTTCGCCAGAAGGCTCTTGGCCCCCATTCGAACGGCAAGTACGCCAAGCCCACCGCCTACCAGCAGCGTGACTAGTGCGAGAAAGGCCAGCGTCCACGGTTCCATGCTCATGGTGGGTGGCACTGCTGTACACAGAGAGATGGCGGTAGGCATCAGAACACTCCTGACGACCAACCCCGCACGCACTTGCGTACGCATTACGACACAATCTGCAGCGCCGCTGCGCGGCGCCGAACCGTTTCCATGCGACCTCTTGCCGCGTGGTCCCAGAGCGTTTGAGCCCCGGGCTTCGCATTGTCTGCAGGACGAGGGCGCTTTCGCACCGGGCCCAGCGTTTGGCAAACTTGAATCTATGCACTCCAGACTGTGTCGGAGTGCCGACCGAAACCCTGAAGAATGGGCGGGCGTTGGTCGGAAAAACGGTCCGTCCCGTGTCGTTGGGGCGGCCGTGAATATGGACCCTTGCTCAAAGCATGCCGCCTCGACATCGCAGGTCCGTCACGTCAGGCCGTACTATCGCGGGCGACCGCGGCACGGTCAAGGATCCTTTGCACCCAAGTCATGCCTGCACCCCACCTCAATCCAGTGCTCGAACGCTGTCTGGCCGTTTCCGGGCGGCAGGCAAGCGGTCAATTGATCCGATTCTGGTTCCTAGGCCTCTCTCTGGCGATCGTTGTTTTTGGACTGGTGCTGCTGCCCGGCCTGTCAGGCGATGTCGATCCGCGGGCGCTCGCGGCGGGCGGTGGCCGCCTTTTGGCCTGGGTCGCCATGCTACAGGTGGCCGCCGCCTGCATCCTGACACCGGTGGCCATGGCGGCAACGCTGCAACGCGATGCCGACCCGATCGCATGGGATGTCCAACTGGCGACGCCACTGCCGACCTGGCGCATCGTCACGGGGCTGCTGCTGGGTCGACTGGCACCCATCACGGCGCTCGTGCTTTCGACGCTTCCCGCACTGCTGCTCCTTCGCGTCGCCGGCGGTGTGCCGCTGCAATCCATTCTTGCGTCCACGGTGATCGCACTCGCCGTGGCCTGCACCGCTGCGGCTGCTGCGGTGATGTTCGCGGCGGCTCGTTTGGGCCCGCGACCATCGATCATCTCGTACCTCGTCCTGGTCGCGGCCACCCTGGGACTGACCTGGGGACTCGATGCCGCAATGGCACAACCCTTGGACACCGCAGGTCGGCGCACCTTGACGGTCGTCACGGCCTTCAATCCATTTCTCGTGCTTGATGCACAACTGCATCCTGGCAGCATTGCCCCGTCTACCGATTGGTGGTCGGGATCCCCGCTGCGTTCCTTCCTGCTGCTCGCCGGAGCGACGTTCACCCTGTGCTGGTTGACCGCTCTGGCCCTTGCTTCTTCGGAGGGATACCAGCGCACGCGGTCCGACGGCGCACCTCGCGCACCACGCCCCATCGGCCGCTCTCCCATCGCCTGGCGAGAATCTCGTGGCCGCCCGCATGCCTTCACTGCCGACATCCTCCGCTGGGTGCTGGCGGTGACAATGCTCGTAGGTGGCATTGCGCTTGCATTTCAGATCGAGACGAACGCCACAATCCGCGTGCTCTTCGCATCACTCCTGACCACGGCGGTGATCACCCTGCTTGCCATAGCCACGCTCTTGGCAGCTTCTGCGGTAGCACGCGAACGCGACGATCGAACGCTGGACCTGCTGCTGGCCACCCCCTTGCGACCCGCCGACTATCTCCGTGGAAAACTGTTGGGGCTGATTCGATTGCTGTGGCCTCCAACTGTGGCCGTCATGGTCGTCGCTGCGACAGCCGCGGTGCTGATCTGGGCTGCGCCCCCATCAGAATCGGTCGTGATCCTCCCGGGCGGACTGATCGCCACAGGCATCGCGCTGCCCGGGCTGTTGTGTCTGGGCATTGCGATCGGACTGGCGTGGTCTGTGCGATCAAGGCAGTGGACGGTGGCGGCAGGCGCCAGCCTGGGCGTGACCGCAGTTGCTGTCGGAGGCGTCAGCATGCTCACCATTGCCATCTACAACGGCCTGGTGGGCCTGGGTGTGTGGATGGTCGGAGGGAATCCGTTACTGGCCCCGCTGGCGGCTATCGATCCCACCAACTGGTGGCAGAACAAGACCGCGATCGCAGATCTTGATCTGTGGATGTTGATCGGCGGCTGCGTGGGCGGCGTCGTTTGGTTGCTTGCGGCGTTGATGGTGCTGAAGACCACGGCGCAGTCCTTCACCATGTCGGTGCGTCGACTTGCCGGGCTTGACTGACTTTGATCGACGCTGATCAGACCAGAATGGCGGAAGGATGCTCGATGAGTTCCTTCAATGAACCAAGGTATTTCGCAGCTGTGGCACCGTCTACGACACGGTGGTCATTGCTCAACGTCGCGTTCATTTCCCAACCCACCGCCAATTCGCCATCACGCACGACCGGCTTCTGAGCAGTCGCGCCAACCGCGAGAATCGCACTGTTGGGCGGATTGATGATGGCCGTAAAGTGATCCACGCCGAACATGCCGAGATTCGAGATCGTGAAGGTGGCATCTTCCATGTCCTCGACAGACAAGCCTCGCTCGCGAGCCTTGGTGGCCAACGCTCGGGTTTCCGCGGAAATCTGCCGCAGTGACTTGCGGTCGGCATCGCGAATGACGGGAACGACCAGCCCACCGCCACGCTCCTGCGGCAAGGCGACGGCAATGCCGACATGTACGCGATTGTGGAACACGATCGCATCGCCATCCCAGGAGGCATTCATCAACGGATTGCGGCTCATCGCCAAAGCACAGGCCCGTACAAGCAGGTCATTCACGCTGAGCTTCACTTCATACCCCGCGAGATCGGTGTTCAACCGCTGTCGCAGCTCAACCATGGCGTCCATGTCGAACACCATGGACACCTGATAGTGCGGGATCTCCTGCTTCGACTGCACCAGTCTGCGCGCGATCGTCTGCCGCATGCCGGACACGGGCTCCCGGCGATCGTCGGCATGCAGCGTGAGCGCCCCGAAAGAGACCGGCGTGGTCGGCATGTCCGCAGCTGGAGGGGGCGGTGCCAATGCCGCCGGCTCGGGTTCTGGCTCACGGACGACTGAAGGTGGCACGGCCGCGTGCATTTCGCTGCCCGCAGCTGCAGCAGCAAGAACATCCTTCTTTGTGATGCGACCGTTGGGGCCGGATCCGGTCAGTGCATGAACATCGACGCCGTGCGTTTCGGCCAGGCGTCGAGCCACGGGTGTGATTTTCATACCGCCGCCGTGTAGGTCCCCCACAGACCCGGTCGCCGCGGGTACACCCGCTGCAGGTTGCACGATCTCGGCAACAGCCGCATCGGAGCCCGGCGCCGCTGGCACGGCCGGGTTTGCGTCCTCGTCGTCTTCAGTCAACACGGCGCACACGGTGCCAATGTCCACGGGCTGCCCTTCAAGCACATTGATGCTGACGACGACGCCATCGTCATAGGCCTGCATTTCCATGGTCGCCTTGTCGGTTTCGACATCAGCAAGTACGTCGCCCGCCGCGACTGTGTCACCTTCGGCGATGTGCCACTTGATGATGGTGCCATGCTCCATGGTGTCGGAGAGTCGGGGCATGGTGATCTCGATGGGCATTGGTGCGTTGCTTCCGGGGAGAACGTAGGCGCGAGGCGCCGAGAGAAGTGCTTCAGGCGTTATACGTGCAGGCCCGCACAGCCTCGCAGATCTTGCGGGCGTTCGGGAGCATTTCCTGCTCCAGATTCCAGGCATAGGGTGCTGGAACATCATCGTTGTGGACACGATGCACATGGTTATCTAGGTCGTCGAAGCACAGGCGGTGCACTTCCGCCGCGACCTCGCTGCCGACACTGGCGAATGACCAGCTTTGATCGACCACGACGCAGTAGTTGGTCTTGCGGACTGAGGCGGCAATCGTCTCGCGGTCGAGCGGCTTGATGCTGCGCCCGTCGATCACTTCGCAATCGATGCCTTCCTTCGCCAGTTCTTCCGCGGCGTCCATTGCGAAATGCACGGGGCGACCGAAACTCACGATTGTGCAGTCGGCCCCGGGGCGCCGCACCACAGCCTTGCCGATGGGCACTTCGTACGACGCTTCCGGCACATCGCCCTTGAGGGCGAGCATGCGTTCGGACTCTAGGCAGAACACCGGGTTGTCGTCGTGAATAGCGGCGGTCAATAGTCCCTTGGCGTCGTAGGGATTCGACGGAATGATCATCTTCAAGCCCGGGACGTTGGAGAACATCGACTCGACGCACCAGGAGTGCGTGGAACCGAGTTGCCCTCCGGCGCCGTCGTTTCCGCGAAAGACGATCGGGCAACCCAGTTGCCCGCCGCTCATGTAGAGCATCTTTGGTGCGTTGTTCAGGATCGGGTCGGCAGCGACCAAGCTGAATGACCAACTCATGAACTCCACGATCGGCCGCAGACCAAGCATGGCCGCGCCAATCGCCATGCCGGCGAATCCACTTTCGGAAATGGGTGTATCGATGACACGCTTCGCCCCAAACTCCTCAAGCATGCCCTTGGACACCTTGTAGGCGCCGTCGTATTGGGCGACTTCTTCACCACACAGGAAGACGCGTTTGTCCTCCCGCATGGCTTCGCTCATGGCCTCGCGTAAAGCATCTCGATAGGCGATCTCGCGGGGCATCAGCCATTCCCCCGATCACTGGAGCGTCGCTGCATGAACTCCGGCAGGCTCGTGCCTGTGTACGGCCCCCAGACATCGGCGTAGACATCGTGGTGCAGTTCCTCAACGCCCGGTTCAGGCGATTGCTTCCCCCACTCGACGGCGGCACGAATCTCACCTCGGACCGTCTTGCCCAGTGCCTTGATCTCGTCTTGCGTCATGGCGGTGACCTCAATCAGGTGGCTCGCCAACCGGCCGATGGGATCCTCGGACTGCCAGACAAACTCCTCATCGTGCGTGCGGTACT
>Ga0315336_1003367_pt1 | contig 21426 bp, 12 predicted proteins | sample ASW5metaG_FD_204512 | JGI IMG/M metagenome (GOLD analysis project Ga0315336, IMG submission 204512) | Ammonia-oxidizing marine archaeal communities from Monterey Bay, California, United States - ASW #5 | ecosystem: Environmental > Aquatic > Marine > Intertidal zone | place: USA: California... | reverse complement strand
TTCGTTTCCGAGGTGTACAAATTCGCGCGAGTGAACCTTTCAAAATCGGCATTATCGGCTGCGGAACGGTGGGAGGCGGAGTCCTTGAGCTTCTTAAACGCCGCCGGGGAGAGCTCTTGCGACTTCTCGGGCGCCCATTGGAAGTTCGCCGTATCGTGGTGCGCAACCCTGAGCGTCGGCGCCCGCACCTCGAGGATCTGATCCGCGGCGGGGTGGACCTCAGTTCTGACCCCCGCCGCGTAACTCGTGAGCCAGGGGTGGATCTCGTCGTGGAAGTGGCCGGGGGCACGGAAGAGCCACGCGACTGGATTCTCGATTCCCTCGCTCACGGGCGCGACGTCGTCACAGCAAACAAGGCGGTATTGGCCTTCCATGGGGGAGAGCTCTTCGAGGCCGCGGCTGCGACGGGAAGGAGTATCTATTACGAGGCGAGCGTCGCCGGCGCGATTCCGATCATCGAGATTCTTCAGAACGGACTTGTCGCCAACCAGATGACCCAAATCTCCGGCATCCTCAACGGTACGTGTAACTACATTCTGACCCGGATGGATCTCGAGCACATGGGGTACAAGGAAGCTCTCGAGCAAGCTCAGGCAAAGGGCTTTGCCGAGACGGACCCGACGCTGGATGTGTCGGGCGGTGACAGCGCTCATAAGCTCGCACTTATAGCGGGCATTCTGACACGGGCCTACGTTCCCGCCGAGAGTGTCTATACCGAAGGGCTCGACGGAGTCACGCTCGAAGACGTGGAGTTCGTGCGTAAGCTGCGCTACACGATCAAGATGCTCGCCATTGCGCGTCGTAACGAGCACGGTGCCTGGGAGCTTCGGGTTCACCCTACGCTGATACCGGAAGACTCGATTCTTGCCGGAGTAAGAGACGAATTCAACGCCGTGCACATGCAGGGCGATGCGGTGGGCTCGATGCTTGCATACGGCAAGGGCGCCGGGGCTCTGCCCACGGCGTCGAGCATTGTGGGGGACATCGTTAGGGCAGCGCGAGGCGAGCGTGGTTTGCCGCCACAACTTGATGGGAATCGGCCCGAGGTTGTAGCCATGGAGGACGTGGAACTGCGCCACTACATCCGTATGACCGTCCTCGACCTCCCCGGTGTCCTCGGGAAGATCACTTCCTACTTCGGGTTGCGACAAATCAGTATCTCGAGCATTCATCAACCCGACGCCAGAGTCGGGTCCCCGGTACCAATCGTCCTCGTAACCCATGCTGCGGCAGACCGCGTGGTCTCGGACGTGTTGCGGGACATCGAGGGGGCGAACTTGCTCGTCGAAGCACCCATGAGAATCAGGATCGAGGAATGAGGCGTCAGTCGTCTGGCCCGGGGCGCCGGGAAAAAGGTGTTGGATCGGGTGTGAAGGCACCCGTCTACTCGGGCAAGTTGCCGCTCATCGAGCGCTACCGCAGCTTTTTGCCCGTGTCGAAAAAGACTCCCGTGGTGACTCTCCAGGAGGGCGACACGCCGCTTCTACGAGCCTCTAACCTCGAGCGGCATCTCGAGCAGATTTCAGGGCAGAGCCTTGGCCTGGAAGTGTATCTGAAGTACGACGGCGCCAACCCCACCGGGTCCTTCAAGGATCGCGGGATGACGATGGCGATATCGAAGGCGATGGAGGAGGGGACCCGTGGCGTGATTTGTGCATCAACGGGAAACACGTCAGCTTCCGCCGCGGCCTACGCAGCCCGCGCGGGTATTCGCTGCTTCGTCGTCATTCCTGACGGGAACATTGCCATGGGGAAGCTCGCCCAGGCAGTCATGGCAGGCGCGAAGGTCATCGCCGTTCGTGGAAACTTTGACCAGGCCCTCGCGCTCGTGCGGGAAGCAGCGGAGGGTATGAAGCTTACCCTCGTCAACTCGATCAACCCCTATCGCATTGAAGGGCAGAAGTCCGCGGCGTGGGAGATCGTCGATGCCCTCGGAAGCGCACCGGATTTTCATTTCATTCCTGTCGGCAACGCCGGCAACATCACCGCGCACTGGCTCGGCTACAAGGACTCTCTCGAGCGTGGTCAGGGCTCGGCTTTGCCGAAGATGATGGGGTTCCAGGCGGCCGGTGCCGCTCCACTCGTTGACGGGGCGCCGGTCGAAAATCCCGAAACTCTTGCCACGGCAATCCGGATCGGCAACCCAGCGAGTTGGGACGGGGCGGTGCGGGCGCGGGACGAGTCGGGAGGGCGGATCGGTAAAGTGACCGACGCGGACATCATCGAGGCCTATCGGTTGCTGGCTTCTGCAGAGGGACTCTTCGCCGAGCCGGCTTCGGCGGCCTCGGTAGCTGGCCTCCTGCAAGCGGTCGCACGTGCCGAGTTGCCCAGAGAAGGCAAGGTGGTCTGCACCTTGACGGGCCATGGGCTCAAGGACCCCGAGAGGGCGATCAAAACGGCCACACGCCCGGCGGTGGTGGACGCGACGTTCGATGCCCTTCGAGCGGAGCTGGACTCATGAGTACGAGGCCCGTTCTCGTTCAAAAGTACGGCGGCTCATCGGTAGCTACCACCGAGTGCGTGAAGAACGCGGCTCGCCGCGTGGCGGCAAAAAACCGAGAGGGCAAGGCAGTCGTGGTCGTAGTCTCCGCCATGGGGAAGACCACGGACTCCCTCGTCAACCTATCGCGTGAGGTCACGCTCCACCCCCAGCACCGCGAGCTTGACATGCTGCTCCATGCAGGAGAGATCATCAGCGCTGCCCTTGTCGCCATGGCGATTGCCGAAGAGGGGATCCCCTCGATCTCTTTCACGGGCCAGCAGGCTGGCATGCTCACCGACGCTTCTCACACGCAGGCGCGAATCCTCGCCGTCGAGGGTGCGCGAATCCTCGAGGAACTCGGGAAAGGTAAGGTGGTGGTCATTGCCGGATTCCAGGGCGTTACCGAAAGTCGTGAGATAACCACCCTCGGAAGGGGGGGGTCCGATACCAGCGCGGTGGCCATTGCGGTGGGCATCGGGGCTCGAGAATGTGAGATTCTCACGGACGTCGACGGTGTTTACACCGCGGATCCACGCATCGTGGAGAACCCGAAAAAGCTGGAGTGGTGTTCCTATGATGAAATGCTCGAGCTTGCTATCCTGGGGGCGAATGTCCTCCACTCCCGCTCGGTGGAGATCGCGCGTCGGTTTGATTTGCAGCTAGCGGTGGCTACGAGCTTCCGTGACAATCCGGGTACGATCATCTGCTCTCCGGAGAAGGCGAGAAAGGAGTTAGGAATCATGGAAGAAGTCTCGGTACGAGGAGTGGCTCATCAGAAGAACGTTACCAAGATTTCTCTCGTCGGTGTTCCAGATCAGCCTGGGGTGGCGGCCAAGGTGTTCTCCTTCATCGGGAAGCACGACATTAACATCAACTTGATCGTGCAGGCGGAACATCACGGCGGCAAGAACGACATCTCATTCCTCGTCCAGACGGATCTTTTCCGTCGCGTCAACCCGCTGCTGGACGAGCTCGTCGCCCTCATCGGGGGGGAGCGAGCGGTTGTGGATGACAAGGCAGCCACCCTCTCCCTCGTAGGCGAAGGCGTGCAGCGAGAGTCACGCGTTGCGGCGCGTATGTTCACGGCGCTAGCGGCCGAAGGGATCAACATCGACCTCATCAGCACCTCGAATCTCATGCTGACATGCGTGATTCCCAAGGACCGGGTGGAGGACGGCGTGCGGGTGCTGCACAAGGAGTTTTTCGAGGAGAAAAACTGCTAACCCGGGCGCAAGGGACGTGGCTACCCCTCCTGGGCCATCAGGACCTCGCTGTCTTCCAGCGGGGCGCCCAGGATGTCGGTTGGCTCGGGAACCGGCTCTTCGGTGAGTGGGTTCATGGTTGACTCTTGTGCCAGGATCACTCGGACGATCCGCGGCGGTTCGCCACCCGTGCCTCCTATCCTGGGAATAGACAGATCGGTGTCCTGGGGGTCGGGCAAGACGTGGCGTTCCTCGTCCGTCAAGATGCGGACCCTAGGCCGGTCGGGAAAGGAAAGGTTCCTCTGCAGGACCAGAGCGCGCTCACCCGTATCCAGCTCGACGAGGCTACCCACCGGGTAGGGGCCCTCACAGTCATAGAGGAGCTTCACAATGGGAAGGCGGTTCCTCAAGCCGGGCATGGAGAACATGATCTGCAGCGCTTTTTCTGGAGAAAGAGCCTTCTTGTACGGTCGCACAGCAGTCAGCGCCTCGTAGATATCGACTACCGAAACAAGCTCCGTGATCCAGTCTGATCCGTAGCAGGAACGGGTTTGGGGATAAGAAGTCATGACCGGACTGAGATGATGTCCGAAGGCGACGACGACGCTGATGGGGTCGGTTCCATCGACTCCCAGAAGGATTTCCGCACCGTCGCTCGGATGGGTCTGCAGGAGGGCGAACTCCTCGGGGGTCAGTCGCGCCGGTTTGTAGAGGATCTCTGCCGGTACACAAGTCTTCCCGACGTCGTGGAGCAAGGCCGCTAGCGAGATTCTGGCCAGAAGCTCACGGTCGTTCAGCACCCGGGAGGCGACCTTGGTGGTGATGAGGGAGACGTTGACGGAGTGGTGGAAAGTGAAATCGTCGAAGTAGCTTCGGGAAGCCATTGGAGCCGCAGCTTCTTCGCTTTCCGAGAACAGTTTGACGACCTGATCCGTGGCCTGTTTCAGGGCGTTGTAGTCGAAGGTTTGGCTTTCTTCGATACTTGAGAAGAGAGAGCAATAGGTTGACAGTACGCCCTCGAAGGTTTCATCGGAGACGCGAAGCTCGGGTATCGAAAAACCTTCGCCACACCCGTCCGTGAAAGGGTCAATCGTGCCATCTCGGGCGAGAGCCATTGCCCGCGCGTCTTTTTCGGAGATCAGTCGGTAGGCGCTGAAGCAAACTTCAACCTCTTCCAACTGCAAAGCCGGACCGTTCGACTTTTGGTTCGCAAGGAGCTCTACCAGGGATCCCACCTCTGCCGCCGAGATTCCGCGTTTGAGCTGCAGGGCCCCGGCTCCTGCCGCCTTCAGGGCCTTCAACAACCGCGCTCCGTGCGCTTGCAGGTTCGCGAATGGCAGCCTGCGAAACTCCACCTGGGTCCCGTTAATCGAATAGGTCAAGCTGCCCGAATTGGGACTTTTCACGAAGTACTTGGCCACGCATTCCTGAACTCGCTCCTTGGCTTTTTCGAAGCGGGGGTGATTCTTCCCATAAATCTGTGCTTCGTTGATGCACAAGCCGGTGTTCTCGAAGATGGACTCGGCTATCTTCATCGCGGTTCGGTCGATGACGATCTGCATCAGGTCGCCCTCCTTTCGCTTTGAATCTTGGACAGAGCCTTGCGAATCTGTCTGCGAAAGTAGTAACGGATCCAGTGTCGGCGATGTGTTACCTGATGAAGGACCTGCATGGCGTTCTGGTCCCCTATTCCAATCAGAGCGTGAAGTGCTGCTTCGACATCGGGCATGCAAGGGCGGGCAAGGTAATTATTTTCGTTGAGAATCTCGATCAGCGTTGCAACAACTACCGGAGTACGAAATTTCTGTAACTGGAGTATGCCGCAGCGTCTCACCTCGGGTGGTCCATGTTGCAGTGCCTCAAAAAGAATATATTCGCCTCCCCAGGTCCCTGCGGGGATGCCGAGAAGGAACTGGACCACCTGGTCTGGGTTGTGTCTCGAGACGTAGTTCCTGAATACTCCCTGGATGTGTTCGGGCGCCTGACCTTTCATGATGGTCTTCATGTCCGGCCGCATGAAGCACTCAGGGTCCGATTTTGCCCAGATGACGATCAGGGCCGGATCCAGCGCCAGTAGGCTCAGCTTGTCATGCACGACTGCTTTCAACAGAGTTCGGTCGCTTTGCTGGATGGCGGAAAGGACCGGGATGGATTTTCGGGGATCGGCCTTGTGCAGAAGGCTCAGAACGGAGGTGGCGCTCTCGAGCCCGACCAAGGGCAAAACCGTTAACTCAATTAGCCTGGCCGCTTCTTCCGGGGCATCGGTGCCAAGAATTTCTGCTATTAGCTCCTCGCCTTCGGCAACCTTCGTCTCCCCCACGAAAGTGGCGATATCTACGATTGTATCGCGAAGGGAACCCTTTTCTTTGCCGTGTGCATTCAGGGTCTCCACGATAGCCGCGAATCTCCCTCTGACCTTCTCTTGGTGCTTTTCCGTCGCCAGCAGCTCCAGTGCCGTCTTCAGGTAACGCTCTCGCCAGTCGGTGTCGAGGACGGAAGTGCGCACCTGTTTCAAGTCGTACGAGATGGAGTCGAAGGTCTCAGCAAAGGTCGAGTCCTTTTGCTCTTCCTTTCTTGCCGGTCCTTGTTTTCCAGGAGCGGATTTTGTTTCCATGGGCTTCTGCGGCGCTGAGGGCGGCAACGGGGCTTCTTCGCCTTCTGTGGCACCGGAGTCCGTCTGGGACGGGAGCTCGGCCCGGAAGAGAAAGGCCAGCCTGTGTCTCTGCAGCTGTACCGTTCTCGAGTTGCCGTGCGGGAGGAGAGCCGTCTGAAAGTTTTCCCGCAGCCGCTTCATGATGCCCCCGACGTCTCCGGCTTCCGAGTAGGCCCTTGTCTGACCTGCAAGGATCTCTTTGTTTTCCCGGAGGAACTTCACGATCCGTTCCAGATTCGTGGTGATCTCTGTCGCGCTCGCCTGGGCGTCCTCCACGGTTCCCGGGGGGGGTGCCACGCACCGGAGAATCTCACCGATGAGGTCAACTTTCCCATCACCCTCGTCTTCAGGATTCTTGACGCGTGCCGTGAAAGAGGTTCGAAGCTCCGCAATCTCGCGAAGAAATTCGGGCTTCAACAGGGTCTGACGGACGGGCTCTTGCACACTGTCGTCGAGGCCCTTCAGCCAGTCTGCGAGATTCTTGACCTTGTGTACGCCTGCCGCCAACTCCAGCATCGTGTGGTCGTTGGGCGCCCAGTCGGGGAGATCTTCAGGCTCGTAGAACTGAATGCGGATGTGCTTCCAGCTGGTGGTGTTGACTATGTCTTGGTCTTCGCCTTGCGACTTGCTCAGGAGGTCCTCCCGGAGGAGGACGCAGAACTCGAAAAGCTCGTCCGCCGTCACATCCGGCAATACCGTGAACTTCTGTATGAGGTGGCGCTTTATGAGGCGCCTCAGGACAACGATTTCTTCGGAGATCTCCTGTTCTTTCTCCCGCAGCGAGCTTTCCAGAGCTTCGGAGGTCTCCAGGCTGAATGGCTGGCCCGCTTCGGTGAAATAGCGTCCCAGGTCTTCCTGCAACGCTTTTGCGGACCTCAGCACCAGAGGGTGGTTGGAAGGATAGAGGGCTGCATTCTTCTTGCAGAGGAAGAAGTGGGTGCAGATGCGCTCGTAGAGATGCTTGAGCGCGGACCCACCGGTCCTTTTCCTCCTCCTCTTTTCTTTGATCTTCTCGCTTCCCATGAGTCAACTTCCTCGAGGAGACTCCGTTTCCGGGTCGCTGCCGATTACAAAGTTCACTGTGAAGAAAACCACTTTCAAAGTTCCGAAGAAATGTCCGAGATCGAAGCAAGAGAACGCCTTCCTCGTAGATCGGTTATTACCCTTTGTCTTTGGAGGCTATTTCAGCTTCTTCAACGGGCTGCCAGGCCCGGAAATGTTCTTCTCACAGCACCTCGACTCGTGACACATTCAGGTTCGGCGTTCCGCGGTCATTCTCGACGGTCCCTTCGACGAGGTAGGGGCCCAGAGAGTGTAAATGGACGGAAAACGTCCGGTAAGCTTTTGGAAAAAGCGTTGCCTCGAGAAGGTCGTGCTCATCCTCGATGGTGATGAATCGCATCAATTCCCCCCTCTTGGTGCGGACATTGCGTGAGGCCGCGATGAGGCCCGCGACTCGAACGCGGCGCCCCGGCGCTTGCGCCGCTTCCCTTGTCGAGATGCACATTCGTTTTTGGACTTTGTTTCTGAGGACGCGCATCGGATGGTCCGTAATGGAAATCTCGAGGATTTCCAGCTCGTTGCGGATGCGGGTCAGGGTGTCGTAAGCCTCCAGCGGAGGGTGATCGAGAACACCGTAGTCGATGTCGAGATAACTATCCTCACTGCCTGTGGTCTTGGTACGTTGAGCGGTGTTTTCGAGTTCCCAGATGAGCTGCGGATGGTTGAGAGGCTCGTTCCCGCAGGGCGGCGGGAGATCGTCGAAAGCTCCTGCCAGGATGAGCGCTTCGACTTTGTGGTGGGGGGCACGGACACGGAGGAGGAAGTCGCTTAGACTACGAAACGGCCTGTTATCGCGTGCAGCAAGAATCTTTTCGAGCACGGTCGACGAGAGGCTTCTGATGCGAGCAAGCCCCATGCGCACCGCTGTCCCACCCGCAGCGCGCTCCACGCTGAAGCAAGCATCGGAGTGGTTGACGGAAGGATGAAGGAGCCTGACTCCCATGCGCTTTACCTCCTCGGAAATGGTTCGCATGCTGTACATTCCCGCGTGGTTGTTCAGAATCGCACAGCCGAACTCGACGGGAAAATGTACTTTCAGGTACGCTGACTGGTATGCGAGCAGGCCGTAACCGGAAGCGTGTGCCTTGCTGAAGCAGTAGGATGCGGACTTCCTAAGTTCTTGCCACACAGCGCCCGCTACGTCTGGCTGGATACCGTTTCGTATGGCCTGGAGCAGAAACTCGTTTTCGAGATCGCGCAAGTCATCGGAGGAGTTGCACTTCTTGATAGCAGACCTCAGCGCGTCCCCCTCGGCCAGCGTGATTCCGGCCACGGTGCTGGCAATGCACATCACGTCTTCCTCGTAGATCACGACACCGTACGACTCCTCGAGGATTTTTCGGAGGGATGGATGAAGGTACTCTGGCGGCTCCTCGCCTCGGCTACGACGGAGGTAAGCTTCCTTTGCGCCACCGCCCGCAGCACCTGGCCGGATGATTGCGACAGCCGCAATACAGTCTCGGATATTCTTCGTCGGTAGCTTGCCGAGGAGCGAACGCATGGCGGGGCTTTCCAACTGAAAGCAGCCGACGGTCCGTGCCGAACGTAGCAACGCGATCGTTTCCGGGTCTTCATCCGGAATGTCTGCAAGTTGGAAAGCGCCTCCCAGGTTGCGGAGCGTTTCCTGAAGCTCGGTGAGACACCGGTTCCCGAGCAGGTCGATTTTTACGAGTCCGACATCCTCGATCGAGTACATGTCGTACTGGGTGATCACGATACCCTTTGCCGCTCGTTCGAGGGGGACGTAAGCATCGAGTCCGCGGTCCCCGATAACAATGCCGCCAGGATGAATAGAAAGATGGTGCGGCTGGTTGAGAAGGCGCTCGGCCAGAGGAATCGCCGTGCGGAAAGGTTCTTCTTCCAGCGGGATCGTTTTCGCAAGCGGTGAGGAGCAGATCAAATCGTGTAAAGGCGCTTTTGATCGTGAATCGGGGTAGACGTACGGAAGCCGCCTGGAGTAGCGGTTCACCTGCTCCATGGGAACGCCGAAGGCCTTGAGCGCTTCACGGAAAGCCATGTGAGGCTGAAAGGTGACGTGGGATGAGATCATGGCGACTCGGTCCTCCCCGTAGGTCTCGTAGACGTAGCGGATGACCTCATCTCGACGAATCCAGCAGAGATCCACGTCGATATCGGGCAAGTCCGAGCGCCCCTCGTGCAGAAAACGCTCGAAATAGAGCCCGTACTCGAGCGGATCGACATGGGTGATGCTGAGGGCATGAGCTACGAGAGAGCCTGCACCCGACCCCCTCGCGACGACCTCGATGCCGCATTTGCGTGCGAAACGCACAATATCGCCGACGACGATGAAGTATTCGCAGAATCCGAGTTTTTCGATCACCTTGAGCTCCTTCGCGAGCCGCTCGAGGTGCCGGGAAGTCAATTTCCGATGATGATGTTCCAGACCGTGGAAGGCGAGCTTCGCGAGGTGGGAATATGCGGTCTCATCGGGAGGAAGCGATATTCGGGGGAAGATGGGCTTCGATTTCCCGAGGTAGAGCTCACAGCGTTCGGCAAGGCAGTGTGTCTCCTCGACAGCCGAAGGAACGTCGGCAAAAAGTTCTTCGCACTCCCGCGGTCCCGGAAAATGTCGGCCGTATTTGTTGGTGAAACCTCGCTCCTCGACCTGGGAGAAGAGCAGGTTTTTCCCAACGGCGAGCTGTAGGCAGTGGAGGGAGCGGTCTTCCGGATCAAGAAAGAGGATGTCGGGATCGGCCACGAGCGGAACCCTCAGCCTGCTGGAGGCATCGATGACTTTCCGTCCAGCAGTCACACCACGACCCGGACGGATGAGAAGCAGGCGCGTGAATTGACGCTCGATACCTGGGACGGAGAGCAGGCGCTCCGCAGTCAAAGGATCATCGGTGAGCAGGTAAAGCCCTTCGGTCGAATCCCGCAGTGAATCGATGAGGTCATCCTGGGGACCCGCCGAGAGTCTTCGACGTGTGATGATCCGGCAAAGGTTCTCATAACCGGTTCGATTGCGAGCGAGGAGCACGAGACGGGTGTCAGGCTTTGGCGCTGACCCCACCGAAGAGGTTTCTCGACGACGTGGACTCTGTAGCTCGACTCCTGTGATGGGCTTGAGCCCTTTTTCCCGGGCGAGGCGGTGGAAGAGGATCTGGCCGTAGAGGTTCTCGACATCGGTGAGAGCCATTGCGGGGAGCCCGATCATGGCAGCCCGCTCGACGAGCCGTTCGATGGAAGCACAGCCGATGCCGAGAGAGTAGTGGCTCTTCAAGTGGAGAGGAACAAGCATGATGAGCAGTTACTGCGTCAAGCTGGACGTCCGCAGGATGAAGCCATGATCATCCCGCTGGAATTTTCCCAGGAGGTTTACCGAGCGTCCGCAGACCACGGAGGCGTAGCCGAAGCGTTCACGGATCGAGTCGAGGCTCTGGAGGAGTCGTCGCTCGCGGCGCGTCTCCGTGAGCGAGCGCAAGGAAGAGTGGGTTCCTTCGAAAAGCTCGAGCTGCCGGAGATCACTCGAGGGCGTGAGACCCGTGAGGATGACCCCAATCAGGTGCAGCGCGACCCGGCGGGTGTAGAGTTGATGCAGGGTCTCGATCGCCAAGGCGAAAAGCTCGGTATCAAGCTGGGTGGATACGGGCAGTCTACGCGTCTTTTTTTCCTCACCGCCATCGCTGTAGCGGATCTTTACGCCAAGCTGTCGCGCCTCGAGCCTGAGTCGCCGCAGGGTGTTTGTCGCGCGTTCGAGCAGATAGTAGAGCATGCCCTCGATGGTCGTGCGGTCGATGGCAGCTTGATGGAAGCTTGTCTCACGACGAAGAGAGCGGGGGATTTCACGCCGCGATATGGGCTGCGTGTCCCTTCCGCGACAGCGTTCGTAGAGGATGAGCCCGGGCCGACCGAGCATCCGGAGAAGGGACTCGCGGGAGAGCTTGTGCATCTCGGGAACGGTCGCGATGTTGAGTTTTGCGAGGAGCGCCTTGGTTTTTGCGCCGACTCCAGGAAGAAAGGTCACGGGAAGATCGTGGAGAAAGGCTTCCTCGTCCTGAGGAAGGAGACGCCGTAGGCCATCGGGCTTCGCACTCTGCGAGGCCATTTTTGCGAGCATCCGATTTCGCCCAATTCCGGCGGTGACCCTGAGACCGACATCACGGAGCACGCGGCGCCGGATCTCGCCGGCAGTTGCCACTGGGTCGGGATACAGTCTCTCAGTCCCGTTCCAGTCGCAGTAGGCTTCATCGAGGTAGGTTTCGACGGAAGGGGAGTACTCGGCACAGATCGAGAAGAGGTGTTCGCTGAAGCAGCGGTAAATGGGAGCATGTCCGGCGATGACCGTGAGCTCGGCGCAAAGCTTGCGGGCCTCTCGGAGGGGCATGCCAGCGCGGATTCCGCAGTGACGAGCCTCATAGCTCGCGGATGCGACCACCCCCGATCCCACAGCTACCGGCTTTCCCATCAAGTTGGGATTGCGGAGCTGCTCCACCTGAGCAAAGAAGGCATCGATATCGAGGTGAAGAACGCAGGTTGACATGACTCTTAATAGGAATACCTTCTTACCCGACCCCGACCCCGACCCCGACCCCGACCCCGACCCCGTACACGACACGACACGACACGACACGACACGACACGACACGACACGACACGACACGACACGACACGACGTAAGTCCCCTGGAAAAGCGTCCCCGAGAAAAAAACCACCGCGGAGGAGGTGGTGAGGCCTCCGCGGTGGCTCGCGACTCTGGCAAAGTCGCACGGAAAGGAAAAGAGAGAGTTCGCTTAAGAAATTAATCCATCAAGATGTATTCCAGTCGCCATACAGGGTTGCCCTCCTCGTAGCTCACCTGAAAGATCTCGCCAGTTTCCATCGTGAGCGAAAACCCATGCCGGTGGGGACGCAACGAACGATCGATCCAATTGGAGTTGATACGGGCGACCTTGAGTTTCTGCTTTCCCCATTCGAGCGCAAGCGGCTGGATCTTTCCCTCGTCGAAAAGGGCGTAGACCTTGCGCAGCGGCTCGTCGATCGACTCTTCGTGCATGGGAATTCGTCAAAATGGGGCTTTTCTTCAACTTCTTCTAAGGACAGTTTCTAAGGACAGTTTCTAAGGACAGTTCTTCTGAGGACAGTTCTTCTAAGGGGTCGTGAGAGGAAAAGCTTGCGAGGCCGGCTGTCGTACTTTTGGCTCCTTGGGTTCGTCTCTCGCTGGCACGAAACGCTCGTACCTTCTGGATATCTTTAGAATCGCAAGTTTCCTCTCACGAGTCCGACATACTTTCCAAAAATCAACACATCCTTGGCGTCGGCTTCCGTGATTTCGATGGGATCGAAACCTTCGTTTTCAGGAAGCAGGCGCACGGTCTTCACTTCGCGCGAAGAGGAAGAGTCGCTTGAAGCGACGCGCGATGAATCCGGATGTGTCCGCGTTCGCCAGCGTTTCAGTGTGCCCTCGCCGTTGATGATGACGGCGGCGATCTCGCCTTCTTCGACCGTGTTTTGGCGGCGGATGATGACATAATCGCCATCGAGGATCCCCGCCCGAATCATGCTGTCGCCCTCGATCCGCAAGGCGAAGGTCTCTCCGCTTTCCACAAACATTCGCGGGTCGAGCGGGAGGCCGTCGATTTCAGACGTCATTCCCATCGAATTTTCCGACGAAATTTCTGTCGTCGTAGAATTATAGCAGGAGGTATCGGAGGGAAGGAAACCGCGATCGGGTGTGAAGGCATCGGAGTAACTCTCGAAAGGCCTTCCAGCCGCAATTGCTCCTACGAGAGGGACTCTCGCAGAAGTTTCTGGAGAGAACATCCGTCGGAATTTTGGAAGGCCTTTTGGAAGGGGGGTCTGCAAGACTGCATCCGCCTGCTCACCGTCCGCCCGTTGCCCATCTTGGGTAATCCGTTGCCCATCTTGGGTAATCTGCCGGGTAATCCGAATGCCCCGACTCTTCCCGCTGAGGGAGATCAGCTTTCGGCGTTCGAGGGCTCGGAGGTGCTTGTAGACCGTTGACGGCGAACGAAGCCCCACCAGGGCCCCCACTTCTCGTACGGTCGGTAGCTCCCCCTTACGAATGAAAAAGAGGATGGCATCGAAGATGGTCTGCTGCCCGCGGGTGAGAGGCTGATGATCGTCGAGAGGCATGGGTCCTGGTGGCTTTCTATCTACTTCCTGGTTTACCGTCTTCCTGGTTTACCGTCCCTGGTAGGACTGTCCTGGCCCGATCCTTCCTGATCTTTGGCGGTGTCCTCGTCCCCCTCGGCACGAACAGCTGTTCGCCTCAGGGATGGGCACTATAGCGAACAGCTGTTTGCCCGTCCAGAGAAAAAGCGGGGAAATTTACAATATCTGTAAAGCATTATTAAGAAAATAGTTGTGGAATCCTCTCGGCGGCAGCTCTCCCTTGTCGTCCTCCTCCTTGTGCGCCATCTCCCCGAGTAACGACGACAAGGACGAGGAGATAGGGCCTACCGTATCCGTACACGCTCCCTTAGCTTAGGATACAATCACACGAAGAATACACACGAGGAAGAGGTATGCCCGACGACCTTATCAATCTTCACAGCGACACGGTGACGAAACCGACCCCGGCGATGCGCCAGGCGATCGCCCAGGCCGAGGTGGGGGATGACATGTCCGGAGACGATCCCACCGTCAATCGGTTCGAGGCGATGATTGCCGGTATGCTGGCGAAGGAAGCGGCCGTGTTTGCCTGCTCCGGGACACAGTCGAACCAGATGGGCGTGCGCACGCACTGCGTGCCGGGCGATGAGTTGCTCGTCGCCGAGGGCGGACATGTGGCGAACGCCGAGGCGGGCGGACCGGCCGCGCTCAGCGGCGTGACCGCTAGAATGATTCCGAGTCGCTGCGGCAGGATCGACCTTCCCGATTTGAGAGGCAAGATACGGGCTGACGATCAGCACTTCTGCCGGACGCGACTTGTCTGTCTCGAGAACTCGACCAACCTCGGAGGCGGACGGGTCTATCCGCTCGAGCAGATCGAGCGAGTCTGCGGCTGGGCTCATGAGCATGAACTCAAGACGCACCTCGACGGAGCGCGGTTGTTCAATGCCGTTATCGCCACGGGTGACTCCGTGGCAGACGTCTGCCGCCACTTCGATACGGTCTCCATCTGCTTCTCGAAGGGGTTGGGATGTCCCGTGGGGTCCGTGCTGGTGGGAGAGGCCGAGGACATAGCGAGGGCGCGGCGGGTGCGAAAACTTTTCGGCGGCGCGTTGCGCCAGGCGGGGATTGTCGCCGCAGCTTGTGTGTACGCGCTCGAGAATCACATCGATCGCCTCGCCATCGATCATGAAAACGCCCGTCTCTTCGCCGAAGCCATCGCGAGCATCGAAGGCATTTCGATCGACGTGGAGAACGTGGAGACGAATCTCGTTTTCTTCGAGATCGATCCCCGGCTGGGAGATTCGGGCCAGCTATTGTCCATCATGCACGAACGGGGATTCAGCCTGGGGGCCGTCGGCCCCCATCGGCTTCGCGTATGCACGCATCTCGACGTCACCCGTAACGACCTGCTGAAGGCCGCCGAGCTCATCGGGCAATGCGTGCGCGAAGGCTTCAACCACAGGCCCAGCTCGCCCGCCGGGCCGTATGCGCGGGCATAGACGGTTAGAAACCCGCATCAAGCCCGCCGCTGGCCGCGCTTCTCACGGTGGTTTGTTAAGGCTTTCCAGCTTCTTCTGCGTCCTGGCGGCCTCCTGGTCCCGGCCTTCCGCTTTGTAGCACGCCGCCAGCTCCTCATGAGCTCGCGCGTGCCCGGGGCGTAACGCCACCACGCGCTCGAGCTCAGGGATGGCCAGGTCGGCGCGGTCGAGCTTCCTGTAGGTCACGCCAAGATTGAAGAGGGCCACGGGGTAGTCTGGCCGTATCTCGAGAGCGTGGGTCAAGAACTCCACTGCTTTCTCGCGCTGCCCTTGCCTGGCGAGAAGCACTCCTATCTGGTTCGAGGCACGGAAATGGGCCGGCTCGAGTTCCAGGGCTTTGTCAAAGTGACGGAGCGCCTCATCGTAGTGACGCAACCTGGTTTCGAGCAGCCCCAGGCCGTGAAACGCGTCCGCGTAGTCGGGCTGGATTCGCAGGGCTGCTTGCAGGTCCGAACGCGCCTCTTCGTAGCGCTCCAGCTCTCGACGCGCTCCCGCGCGGAGCTTGAGGGACACGAGGTCGGTGGGGTCGAGCTTGACCGCCTTCGTGAGTGTAGCTTCCGCGCCCTTGAAATCGCGTAGCCTGGCGAGCACCGCTCCCAGCTTGCGGAGTGCCATGAAATGTTTCGGATTCAGCTCGAGGGCGTGCTCGAACAGGGCTCGACTTTCCTCGAGCCGTCGCTGTTGAAAGGCCACGAAGCCCAGACCATAGTGAGCCTGGGCATTGTCCGGAGCCAGCTCGACGGCGCGGGTGAACTGCTTGTGGGCACGATCCAGCCTGCCTATCTCCACCAGACGCTTGCCAGAGCGCAGCGTGTCCGACACCTCCTGCTCGTCCTGCGCCCAAATGGCGGCGGGGAGGATGAGCACGAACAAAACAATCGTAAGAGTGCCGCGGTCAGAAATCGAAATCGTCGAAGTCATTGAAATCGTCCTCGAAACCAGAGTCTCCGAAATCGTCCTCGAAACCCCCGTCGTGCCCGCCGCCCTCGAAGTGACCGTCAGAGCCGCTCGAGCCCGATACCTCGACCTCGTAGCGAGAGCGACGACAGCTACCCAACCCCACACTGATGCTGAGAAGAATCAGGGCTAGCAAGACGTACCGCGCAGTGTGGTGAACAGTACCCATCCGTTCCACTCCCGGTTCAGTACCCCGATGAGACACGAACCTGCTGTTGTGGGACGGGTGGGAGGGTGAGATTATTCAGAGGATTTTGTACGCTTTTCCAAACTGGTAGGGCGTAAGTATGCTAGCACCGGCGGGCGAGGCCATTGCGCGCAAGTTTGCTCAGGAGGGCGCGCGATTTGTCTGTGTCGACGTGAAACAGGAGCCGAACGAGGGTGTGGTGCATCCCCTCGCTGCGTACTCGCCTACTAGAGACTCAGCTCGGTCGCCATCTCGATCATGCTTTCGAGATCATCCGCGCCCGTCACTTGGCGATAGCTCCGGCGGCGAACCGAAGGTATCTCCTGGAGGACGGCCACTAGCTCCAACTTCGAGTTCTTGAGGTAGTTCGCCGCTTCCGACAGGCGGCCGGTTTGGTGGAAGAGCCTGCCGAGATGGTGGCGCACCTGCCAGAGAATTTCCGGATAGGGTGCCTGCATTGCCAGCTCCTCGGAAAGAAGAAAGTATCGCTCCGATCGACTCGGCTGGCCCTCTGGTATCGCGGCCTCGAGAAGCCCCATGGCGAAGTAATAGCGGCACCTCATGTATGAGAGTTGAAGTTTCTCGGCCAGGAATAGGCCTTCCTCGAAATTCAGATAGGCCTGCTCGTGATTGCCCATCTCGAGGTGGAGGACTCCGTGCTCCAAATGAAGGTGAACGAGGTCTCTGGCGCTTCCTTGGGAAGTCAGGAGGTCGGACGCCTGAGAAAACCGTTTTTCGGCGCTGTCCAGCTTGTTCTCATTGGCGAACATCATGCCCTCTAGAAGCCGCGCCCAGCCTTCGCCCGCATGAAGGCCGTGGTGTTTTGCCGTCTCGAAGAGTGTTGCGAGGTGGTGCCGGGCATCGCCTGTGCTTCCCATTCTGCAGTACAGGTAAGATTGCCGCGTGACGATCTCCGCGAGGGCAACCGGATCCTTGATCTCCCTTGCGACAAGAACCCCGCCGCGGGTATGCTCCAGAGCGTCACTAATTCTGCCACTGTGAAAAGCCAGGTCACTTAGAAGAGCCAGCAGCCTGACGGCCCCCGCCCCCGTGCCTACTCTGGGGGATCTGAGCCTCTCGGCCTCATCGAGGTAACGTCCCGCTTTCGTCAGCTCCCCCCTGTCGATGCATGTTCGGGCCGTCGTCAGCAAGGTCTCCATTGTCAGACGCTTCTTCTCGAGTGGCTTCATGCGACGCAGAGCTTCACCCACGAACTCATCACATTTGTCATAATCGCCCAGCAACCCGCAGACCTCTCCGAGCGTGCAAAGCGTTGAAACGGATCGGGAGAGATTTCCGCTCCTCTCGTACAGCGCTCGTGCTTCTTCGAGGTGCTGTCTCGCTTCTTCTTTGTTACCCATCAAGTGATGGAGCGTACCAAGCTCTTTGAGGCAGTCGGCCTGTCCATCCAACTCATTCATCTTGCGGCGTAAGAGCAAGCAGAGCTGAAATTGCTTGAGAGCTTTGGAGAACTGGTGTTCGTAGGTGTAATACTTGCCTCGGCAGAAAAGGCTCCATGCAAGGTGTCGAGTATCGTGCTGGGTCTCGATCAGCCGCAGTGCCAGCTGGCAATAACCAACGGCGCTATCCGAGTTGTTGAGGAGCGCGTGGTTCTCGGCCAGCAGCATGTAAATCTGCGAGAGCAGCCAGGGATCCTTGATCTTCTCCTGTGAATCGAGGACGCGAGTACACCAACGGAGGCTTTCCACGAAGTTGCCCTTGTAGAAATGCAGCTCCGAAAGAGCAAGCATCATGGAAGCCAGGTGCCCCGTGGGACCTCTGTCCACATGCAGTCGTGCGACTCGGTTCAACAACTCTACAGATTTCTGGAACTGACCGAGGCGCGCGTGAGCTCGGGCCGCCTCTATGTACATGTGTGTTTCTTCCGTCGAAAGAGGCTCCTCCTCGTGGGACGAACCAAGGGCGTCGCGAAATTGCAGAACTCCTCTGTAATCCCCCATCTGAAACCGCAGGCTGGCAATCTCTCTGTGAACGCTGCTAACCAGGTCAGAATTGTCCGCGCCGGCCAGCTCGAGGACTTTCTGATACGTTTCGATGGCTTGCAACGGGGCGAGCTCACGAGCCAGTTCCCGCGCAGCCTGGAGACCATATCGAGTCCCGTTTTCGTAGTTTTCAGCCTTGAGGAAATGATAGGCCAAATTCTTGACGCTTTCCTTCCCAGAGTGACGATAGATAGCCTCGCAGATCACGCCCGCGCGCTCGTGCATCGCCGCGAGCCCCGAGGGCGGAATGAGCCCATAGAGTATGACCCTGGCGCTCAAGTGGACAAAAGAGTATTCGTTCTGGCGGCTCCCCCCGCTGCTGGCCTGCAGAATCTTCTCTCGGCGCAGGAGCTCGAGGCTCCGTAAGGTGCTCCTGGGAGCGGTACCAGCCAACCGCGCAGCCATGTCCAGCTCACAGGACTCTCCCATAACCGCAAACGCCGTCGCAAGTCGGAGCGCATCCCCGGTCAATCCGGCCATCCTCTCCTTGAGCTCTCGGCGGACCTTACCTGGGACGTCCTCGTTCTCGTAGTCGCTGCTGATCACCCAGCCCCGTGTGGTCCGCGTCATCTTCTGGCGGTCAAGAAAGAACTTCAGGATGTCCAGGACGACTTCCGGGTTCCCGTCACTCTCCTCCAGAACCCTCTTCACGAAGGCGTTGTCGAACTCGAAGCCGACAAACGCGTCTTGTATGAGCCGACCGACCTCGGCCTCGCTCAAGCGTTTGAGCTTGAGCTCCTGAACGCTTTTGCGGTAGAGCTTGGTGTTGCAGAGCCGCTGAAAGTCGCTTCCTTCTACCTCACCGCGATCCAGCGCCGTTGCGGTGATCAGGAAGCGGGTTCCGGCTACGCGGCCCTCGACAAGGAAACGGTTCATCCTCTCCATCAGCTTGACGATAGGTTTCCCGGCAAGATGAAGATCGTGAAAATGTAGAAGCAGTGACCTACTTCGGCTTGCCGCCAAAAGCCGCAAAGCGACTTCGTCGATAACGGAACCATATCCGGAGATGGGCTCATCCGTGCACTCCTGCAGCTGCCGCATGAGAGCCATAGCACCTTGTACATTGCCCGAATCGAGATCGTCCCCGTGACGGTCCTGGGTGTCTGCCAATTGATTCATGAGGTGCTCGAGGCTCTTTCCACCGTCTCGGGAGCGACGACCACACTCCACGGGCAAGAAGTTAGCACCCCGTGTCTGCGCGATATGCCGAAGCCCTTCCGCCAGCCGGCGCTTTCCAAGCCCCTTCTCTCCGCGGACGATGAGCGTTTGCCCGGCGGGCAACACCTCCGTGCCGGTACGGACGGGGCCTGGTTCTTTCCGGGGTGCCGTCAGTTCCGGTTCTTCATCCGGATCCTCCTGGATCTCCTCCATCGTGCAAGCAGCCAAGAAAGCCGCGCGTAATTTCGCCGCCTCCGTCTCTCTTCCTACCAGAACGCTGGTCTCGAGGTAACTGTTGCTCGTTGCAGCCGTCTCGAGCGGAATGTCGAGTCCGAAATCAGCGCTGATCTTTTCGATGACCTCGAGCGCAGTCTGAAAACGGTCGGACGGCTGCTTCTCCATGAGTCGCAAGATGATCTTGCCGAGCGTTTTAGGTACCTTCGAGTTCTGCTCGTGGGGAGGGGGTGGGGTTTGCTCCAGGTGACTCTTCAGGACTTCCAGGTTGGAGCTGCCGCGAAAGGGTGGTCTCCCTGTGGTCAGGTGGTACAGGACTACTCCGAGAGAGTAAAGATCCGTCCGCCGATCAATTTCCGACCCGAGGATGGTTTCTGGCGCAATATAGTGCGGCGTACCGAGAATCTTCTTTCCGCCGCGAGTTTTTTGCCTCGTAGCCAATCCGAAGTCTATGATCTTGACTCGCATTTCCGACGTCGGCGGATCGGTCTTGCGAGTAAAAGTTGTCACGAGTACATTTTCTGGTTTGATATCGCCGTGCACCAAAGCGCGACAATGTATGAACTCCAGACCTCGTAAGACCTGTGTCAGTAGGTTGACAAACTTCTCGAATCCGTTTGGTTTTCCCAGGTGTAATGGTTGGACGGCCTTCAGCCAGCTGATGCCGTTTGCGTATTCCGACGTGAAGAATAGGTCGCCCGTCTCATTGTCCACCCCGAAGTCGTAGGCACGAGCCAGATTGGGGTGATTCAGTGGCACGAGGGAAAGAAACTCATTGCGAAGAATCGCAAGCGCACGCTGGTCTACGCGGTCTTTGCGGACCCGCTTGAGCGCTACCTGGCGATCACCATTGGCCGTGTCGATCGCGAGATAGACCGCCCCCATGCCACCTTGACCCAACGCTCGCACCGTGCGGTAGCGGTTGTTAACGGTTTCATTATCCGCAGTCGCAGTAGTCGGAGCTCTTGGCAGCGCAGCACCCCTCGAGAAAAACGTCGCCGACACGTATCAGGAGCCCGTCCCGGGAGAAGAAAAACTACCGGGTACAAAGCCGATCCGTGAAGGTACGTACAAGAATACGATGCCGTTGCAGAAAAACTCGCGACGCGCGACTATGGGAATCTCGGGCGGACTGCTGAGGGTAGGGTCGGGAAGGTCCTGAAGGGAGGGGACCCGACAAAGCCCGGGAAAGAGTACAGTTCCGGTAAACTGGCCGAGCACTATCCGGCAGATCCCCGAGGCGGCAAGCGAGGTCGGGCGCACGGAGCAAGCACGACGGTCGTACCCCCTGCGTCTCTCTTTAAGTCGCTCCGATCTCCGGTGTTAGTGGGTTGTTTTGGAGTATAAAAAAGTGCACATTCTGCTCTCGCAGGCCGATCTCAGATGTATCTACGAAAGGACGCCAATCGGTGCATTTAGGCGAGATTGGACCCGAAAAAACAGGGGTAATTCCTGAGGAACCCGCGGATTCCTGGCAGCTTCCGTAGTGCCGGGCCAGAGGGAGTTTCAGAAGCGTTTTAATGTCTCGAAGCTTGAGCAACTCACCGGCGATAACCAACAAGAGACCCCTCACGAGTCTGGTCATCGAGGACGATGGCGTCGATGCCCACCTTCTTCGCTTAGCTCTTAATCGCACCTGCGATCGAGACGTTGTTTTTCTGCACCATAGTGATTCAGACTCCGCGCTGCGTGAGCTTCAAGAGCAGTGCGTCGACGTGATCTTTATAGACTACGGGCTCGGCTCAGAGAATGGCCTTGAGGTCGTCAAAAAGCTCCGCGACGCCGGCATCGACAAACCAATGATCGTGTTCACGGGGATGGGCAGCGAGTCCCTCGTTTCCGAGTTCTGGCGGT
>Ga0315336_1003366_pt1 | contig 21428 bp, 18 predicted proteins | sample ASW5metaG_FD_204512 | JGI IMG/M metagenome (GOLD analysis project Ga0315336, IMG submission 204512) | Ammonia-oxidizing marine archaeal communities from Monterey Bay, California, United States - ASW #5 | ecosystem: Environmental > Aquatic > Marine > Intertidal zone | place: USA: California... | reverse complement strand
CCAGCAGAAAACGAACGCTCGCCACGATAGTTTCTCCACAATCAAAGGCCTCGAAGAATTTTTTGGTATTGGTATTCGTATCGGCAATCATATTCCTATTCGTCATCGTACCACGATCGACTCCGGAAACTCACCCTAAGACCTTCCTTCAGAATGTGAATCCAAAATCAATTCGAAGACGAATTTGCCGACAACCGTCGTGTAGGTCATGGGCGGCTCAGACGACTGCCCGTCAGAGAGCTCTCAAACGATTTCTAGCGAGCAACAAGAAACGCGAGGCGGCCTAAGAGGCGGGCGTAGATGAGGAAGGCGGCTGCCATCAACGGGCCTGTTATCACCGACGCGTGAAACGGGGCGAGTGAATAGCCGAGCATCAAGGTTCCCGGCCAGAGGAGAGTCAGCGCGGCAGCGGTTGCATAGAACCGCAGCCATGCCCACCAGCGGCGAGCCAGACTCGAGATGACGAACGGAGTGATCATTGTGAACGCCGAACCAGAATCGAAGACGGACAACACAAGGATCGGCGCCAACAGGAAAAACACCGCGAAACTGACCGGCCAGTAGAACCCGGCATGGCCAGACGTGATTTGAGTTATGAAGTGTGCGCTTGTCGCGGCCGCGCCCAGCGACGGAATGTAGTGGCACATTTCCCCCACCCATTGCCGCCAGTCCGGCTCGGGCCAGCCGCTCACCTCGTCAGCGCCTGCGGACGTCTCCGTGATGATCGACGTTGAAGAGGCGGCCAGGTACGAGAAGGTCCAGATCAACGTCCAGCCGAAAGGAAACCCGAATGCATAGCCCGCGCGGGCCATTAGGCCGCCCATCGACCAGCACCAGTTGACGACGGAAAACAGTAACACGACGGCGCTGCACCCCAGAGAAAGGTAAATCCAGCGCGACAACACGCCGGGATACCAGGGAAATGAAACGGCCGAGAGGAAGGGCAGCGCGGGCAGCTTCGGCTCGTCGAACGAAGGGCGCTCGCTTGTGGCAACTGCCGAGCTGAAAACATTCTCGGTGCGGCGCTTGCGCCTCTTTTTGCCCTTCTTCTTGACGGCAGACTTTTCCGGCGAGCGGACCGCTTTGGCCGACGCCTCGGCTTCGCTTGCCACGACGATGGGACGTTCACACTTGAGACATGGCGTCGCGTAGGTTTTTTGGCGCAGGGCAGCCTGAAAGCGTATTCCGCAATCAGGGCAGGAGACCATCGATTTGCGGCGCCGGGTGCCTTTTTTGACGGGCCGCTTCCGCGATCGATCGGGTCTCTGCTGAGAATCACCCACGGACAATCTCGACACACTGGTTGGCGAATGCTAATTGGAGAGACTCTTGGCGACGCGTTCGAAGATCGGTCTGCACACATCCCAATCCGACTCCTTACAATCACACAGCACGGTGTACTGGTATTTATTCGTCAGGCAGGTCACCCGTATGCCCTTGAGCGTCGAGCCCCAACTCCCCGACGCCGTGAAATATGCGAAACGTCCGTCGCCCATTTTCGTCTCAATGGTCCTCGCCGGTTGTTCCTCGTAGTCGCTAAAGTCTCCCGCGTACTGTTCCTCCATCATCTTGTGAACCTGAGCGACCGCCGTCTCGTCGTCGCGTTTCTCGCTTTCGTCTTGTCCGTGCCCCATGATATCTCCGATGATGCTGCCACCTGTCGTCGTCTTCACGCGAATCGTTACCGATCCGTTAATGAACCTGGCCCATGGATTCGACGTACCGCGTCCACCCGCCTTGACTTCCCAACCCAAGGGATAGTCGACTTTGAAGTCACGGCCGACGTCGTCCTCATAGACTCCCCATTCGTCAGGTGGCTCGATTCCACTCGACCCAGAATCCGATGACGGCATGAAAAGCAGAAAAACGAGACTGACGATCCCGCCGACAACCACACCTCCGATCGCCAACGGAACGATAAACTTAGGCGGCTGGCTGGCACTCGCGGCTGCCTGTTTTTTCTTTTTGTCGGCCGTGTCTGACGACCGCTTTCTGGGGAGTTGCAGACTCCCATCCCAGCCGGGCACGAGGACCGGTTGACTGCAGGTGAGACACGGAGTTTCGTGAGCTCTCTTCTGGAATTCTGCCTGAAATCGCGTTCCGCAGTCTGCGCAGGCTACGACCGCTGTCTCCGCGGAAGAGGCCGAATTCCGTTTTTGCGACTGGGGACGAGTCGGACGTGCCGCCCCTGTATCAGCTTGGACGCTCACGTGTTCATCGTACGCCGAAACCGTGAACGGCTTCTCGCAACGGCGGCATCTCATTTTCCGGCCGACCGAAGTATCGTTCAGCTTGTACTTCGCTTGGCACTTTGGGCAAGACGCAACTAACGGCATGGGCATGCTCGCTTACTGGTGAGTGGACAGTCATCAACGATCTCGTCGACGTCCCCCGGCTCACCGAAAAGGTGCTTCAAAGCTACCAGATTGGCGATGTTGAGTCCAGAAGTGAACCCTCATCGTTCGACGGTCGTCGCAATGCGTTTCGCACGAAGTCGCAATGCGTATCGCACAAATATGTGATAGTGCGACGAGCTTCACGCGGCGCACAAACTCGGCAACACGGGCCTCACGGAGAGACGATTTTGTCGTGGGTGCGCGAAGAATGGGGTTTTGAGGCCGGAATCTGGAAGCGCAGCGAATCGCAACCATTTGTTGGACAAGAAGCCGCCCAACTGCTCTCTGATGAAGTTCGCGCACGGCGTGCAACCTTCGATTCGCAACCTATCGAAACCACGTCTCGACCGAGCAACTCGGCCAGGTCTAATTCTACGGCGTCAGCTTCAGGCGCGATCGAAGTTGAAATACGTGCTTCCGAGCCGCTACAGTTTCGTCAAACTCGCCCTGGTGGAACCGCGCACGACGTTAGTGTACGATTGTCGCCATTGAGCGTTTCGATTTAGAATGACGCTCTGATCACACTTAAAGCGGGCCGTGGAATAGGCCGTTTATCGTCGCCCGCCCGAATAAACCAAGCCAACGGAGATGTCTCATGCAACGCTCTATGGTCCGCTTCCGATTCGCGTGCATCGCATTGGTACTCTGTTTTGCACTGGCAGGTTGCGGCGTCTCGTTCCCCTACTACACACTCGAGGGAAACCAGGAAGGGCGAGTCGTCGTCATTCACGTCACTAAAGACCGAATCGTAAAGATTCCGACGACATCCGGTTTTGGCGGGTTGGGGGACGATGTCAGTGTCCAGATCGTAGACGAGAAGACGTACGAGGTCGAAAAAGGAGACGCGGTGGTGACCATGGTTGCGAACGGCCCGTTGATGATCGTCAAAAAGGTGGAGTACGACGGGAGAGAGATCAAATTCCACGAGCCGGTCTTTTGATCAGGATTCGGCGCCTGCGCATCTTTTGATGGTGATCGCTTCGCCAGCTATGCTTCAATAGCGTTTCGGCAGAAAGAACCAGTCATCACTGCGCTGATCGAATCGATGGCTGTCACGATGATGTCTTCACCGACTGCATCACGAACGGCCACATCAAGTCGCTGTAGAACCTGTGGCCTTCAGAGCCCCAGCGATGATCGAAACGGTTGGAGTGTCCGGCGGAACGGTAGATCGCTCGCGCACGCGCGGCGGCTTGTTCGATCGACGCCGACTCGTGCAGTTTGTCTTTGCGACCGTTGACCGCCAGCAACCACCGCGGTGCGATCAAACCGGCCACGTCGTATAGGTCACCCCACTCGAGAATGCCCGGTACCATGTTGCAGTCGCAGTGATAGATGCGGCCATCTGGGCCCGCGATTGTGGTGAATGAACAGCTCGGCACAGCGACGCTGATCCGCTCGTCGCAGGCCGCTGTGTAGAGCGTCGCCATGCCTCCACCAGAGTTCCCCATCATCAGAACGTGCTTCGTGTCGATTTCGGGCAGTGTGACGGCCCAGTCCAACAGGCGCCTCAAGTCCCAAACCGGCTCACCAATCGCGGTGCGGCCCGCGAGCAGGCAGTGCATCAACTGACTGCGGCAATCGCGTTCCCCGTGACGTTCGAATATATCGGGCACGCCGTCGACAGCCAGCCCGCGAGTGGCTGGCGCAATTGCCACAAACCCACGTTCGACGGCTTGGACGGCAACATTGCGCTGTCCTGACAGTGCCTTTCGTCGATGAGCCTCATCCCGGTAGACACCAGCGTGTGTGTCGTGCCCGACGCGGTCGTGACCGTGCGGTAAGATCGCAAGCGGATGTGGACCGGGGCCTTTGGGTCTCAATAACCAGAACGGAATTCGCACATCCGGCTCGGTTTCGATCGAACCCGGCCTGAAAGTGTATCGATCCATGTCGCGAATGTCGCCCAGCTCAATTCTCGGAACGTGATCACCAATCGACGCGGCAATGCCTTTCAACCCGATGAGACGTTTCAGAACGGGCCTCGCATCGGTTTGCCATCGTTCAAAGCCGCCCGAATAGTTCTCGCGAAAAGCAAACTTGCGTCGACCCTCGGCGTAGAGCCTGTTCAAATAGTTCTTTACCGACGGCGGATGTTTGGGCGCGATTGTTTGCTTCTGAGCCCATGCCACCGAGCAGTACAGCGGCCCGGCAATCGTACCGGCGAGAAAGCCGCGTCTGGTCGTCTGTGTATTCACGGTTGTTGCTCCCGAGTTGTCGGCGGTTTGCGGAATCTGTTCTCGCCCTTTCCCGGTGTCCACCAGTCATCGAGCAGTTTTCGCAGTCGCTTTACGTTTACTGACTGTGCTGGCTCGCCACTGAGATCCTGCGTTTCGGTCGGGTCGCGGGCCAGATCGAATAGCGCAGGCCCGGCGACGTACTCGTTCCAGGCGGCTCGTTTTCCACGTTGGTGAGGCACGATCAGTTTCAGATCACCATCGCGAACCCAACGGTAGGCAATGTCGCGCGACGGATTTCCCAATGTACTCGCATCACCGGGATAGATCTCACCGACCACCGGCTGGGGCCTCAAAGTCTCAGCCCCGATCGCCGACGGTAGCAGGCTTCGTCCGGGCAACTTCGTTTTCGCGTTCGCCATTCCCACTGCATCGAGCAGCGTCGGCACAATATCAACACTGCTACACGGCTCGACGTGCTCAGCCGGCGCGACACGGCCATCCCAACGGATCAAGATCGGCGTTCGCAAACCGTCGTCGAATGGCGACCGCTTGCTCGTGCGAGTGTAGTTGAATTCGCCGCCCGGCATCGGTCGCTTCGCATCGGGCACGAAACCGTTGTCGCTGACGAATAGGAATACTGTTTGCTCGGCACGGCCCTTCTGCTCGACATAGTCGACGAGTTGTCCGACGGTCTCGTCGAACTGGCTACAAGCGGCATAATACGGCACCTGATGCGGCGAGACATGGGAATCGTCCTCGTAGGCATCGTGAAAGCGCTCGGGGGCATCATGTGGGAGATGCGGCAAGAACGGTGCATACCAGATGAAGTACGGGGTATCGTCGCAATCATCGATGAAGTCGTAAATCGGCTGCATCGTATCACGCCCGATCGCCAAGCCGTGGTCACCGTTTCCATGCGCGACGACCTCGCCGTTTGCCAGAGTCTTGTTGCCATTGTTTGCACCGGCGGCGGGTTCCGCCAGAGTCATTCCCTCGGTGAAGCCGGCATTCCGCCAGTGCCCTTCCCAGTACTTACCGGTCTGAAGGCAACGGTAACCACGTGCAGCCAGCAGCCGCGGCAGCGTGGGTACACTACGAATGAGATACGTCGCCCGGCGGCGCAGACGGTCGAACTCTTGTTTGTCGATCTCGGCCGATCGGGTCATCTTGGCGAAACCCGGTGGCGGGTGGTTGAAATGGACGCCGTGCTGATGGGGATACAGACCGGTAAGCAGCGTGACCAACGACGGGCGACAAACGCTGCTCGGCACGTAGCCATTGGTATATCGCGCTGACTGCGACGCCAACCGATCGATGTTCGGTGTGCGGACGTGCTCGTTCCCCATGAAGCCGAAATCGGAATACGCCTGATCGTCGGCGATGATCATCACGATGTTCGGCCGCTCGGCTCCATCAGACCGCTGAGCCACGACGCGTGCCGATTCGGCGCTGGTAACGACGAGGAACGCCGACATAACGATTCGAAGAACTTGGTTCACCGGCTGCCTCCGATCGGCCAACGGCTTTTCTTGGGAGCAACGCCGCGAAACGGCTTTGCATCGGCGGTCGAAATCCCCTCGGCGTAGACCAGCTTCCCCGTATAGCCATTGTAATACTGCACGACAACCTGTGGCTCATCATAGCTGACGAATTGATATCCGGTGCCTTCGGGGCGAGCCGCCTTCATGATGTTGTTGACGTTGACGACCGCGTAATACGTATTTCGGATACGGCTGTAGTGCGTGTTGTCTGGAAAACCGGCCACCCATTTGATTTTCACGGCGCGGCCCTCGCTGTCAAACCAGCCACCAAACGGCGGCAACCCGGCCGTTCCGATCGGGTGCCCGGCGGAATTCATCGGCCCGCACATAAACTCCCACACGTTGTCCGTAATCTGAGCGGCGAACGAATTGTGCACATCGCCGGTGAACACCAAGACCGGCTTGTCGATCTCATCGAGTGCGTCGAGCAAGAGTTCCCGCTCGCGAACGTATCCGCAGAAACCGTCGCCCTTCGATCCCGTTCCCGCTTCGGGCCGCACGTGGTAACCGGAGTGGTAGATGACCCACGGATCGGGCGAGATGACGAACAGAAAGTCGGCCGTACTCTTGGCGGCTCCGTCGAGAAACCACCGTCGCTGCGTTTCACCAAGAATGAAGCGGTCGGCGTCGTGTGCGCGTTTTTCGCCGAGAAACTTCGATCGCTCTCCCCGCGTGTCGAGGAAAAAGAAGTGGCAGTTGCCGACTCGGCGTTCGAAATAGTGATGCGTGCCGATGCTGTAGCGGACTTCCCCGTCACCACGAAACGCCGGTTGCACTCGCAATCGATGCTGGTCGATGACCTCCCGGAGACCGTAAACGCCAACGTTGGCCCCGCCGCGATCGGCCTTCGATTGCTTGTCGTCCTTGATGAACGGCCCGACGTGAATCGTGCTGACCTGCTCCGGCTTGAGGCTGCGAAAGTCCGCACGCGGGTTGAACAATACGTCATCGCCCCGCTTCACCGTTGCCGAGCCGAATCGAAGCGGGGCCTGCCACGGCATCGGGTCGTTGGCCCAACCGGCATACTGCTGCCAGATTTCCAAGGCAGGATCGCGTTTCAAGTAGTCGCCGTGTCGCAACCCCACTTCACCGCTGCCGTCTAGATTCGAATTGACTTCGTGATCATCAAACATCGTCATAAAAGGGACGTATCGGTACAGGTTCGAAACGTTGCGGCCCCGGTTGAGATACAACTTGTAGTTGTTCGCGTAGCCGGCTTGTGTGCCGTCCAAGACCTCCTCATAGGTGAAATCACCGTTAACGATGTGAAACGCAACATCGTCCGCGTGCCGCTTGAACAGATTGAGAAACGACGGCGGGTTTCCGTAAATGCCGAACTTCTCCGGATCCTTAGCCGCCTTTTGCCGCGCGCAGCAGCCGATGGAGAACGCAAAGTCGAACAACCCTTGTTTGTTATTTAGCGGGTCGGAGAAGCTCGACTCATCGGGCAGCGTTCGAAATGAAGGCCACGGTCGGTCAAACTCCATCCGCGTGTCGATCAGTCCCGTTGCGGTGATGATTCCGTAATAGTAGCGGGTGTTCGCATTGAGTCCTTCGAGTTCGACGTATCCCGTGTTGTCGGCGTCCGCCGACGTCGCACCATCCAGCGACGGACTTGCGTCCGTCGAGAGCGGCAGACTCGTATTGTAAAGCACGCGAAACGCGGCAGGCTTATCCGTGCGGACCCAGACGCGCATCGAATTCGACGTCGGCCGGCCAAGCAGCGGCCCGTGTGTCAACCCGCTAGTGTGGTACGGCATCACGTCATGGGCGACCGGATCGGGCCAGCCGGCATCTTTCGTCTGCGCGAACACGCTCGCCGCGCAGATCAACACGACGATGACAATTGTTGCGATTCTTTCAAAGTGAGTGAGCATCAACATCCCTTCGGAACACGAATGTTCGATTCAGATACGATCAGCGGCGCACCGATCAGATTGGGCAAGCGGGCGCACACATCCATCGTATCCATAGATTGAGGCCACCGCGAGAAACTGATCGGGCAAAACTAACGGCGCGGTGCCCCACCCCAAACTGCGCGGCCTCAGATGTGATGACGCCATCAGCGCGGCGGTCACACGATACCGCTGATGTCGATGAGATGCAGTTGGCGGCCTTCGCCCTCGCGGGGAGAGTCGATGCAGACGTAACGGCTGTCCGGGCTGAAGCGGGGATGCGTGTCGACCCGCCATTCACCCGTGTAGGCGGCCGGTGAATGGAAATGGCCCAGATCGATCCGGCGTCCCGTTTCGACGTGGTACAGGTGCGGCGTCTGAAACCGCTGTTTGCCCTTGGGATACGTGTCGTTCAAAATCCATTCGTTGCCCGGCAGGTAGCTCAAATGTCCCGACGGGTCGAGTACGCCGTGACCGACGGCTTCGACCTTGCCGCCCTCGGCGTCCTCGAACAGGAAATCGTCCCATTTCGATACACCGAGCCAATTCTTCGATTGGGAGAGAATGTGCTTCGGGTCCCGCCAGATGAAGTGCGAGGCATAGCCGTTGGGGACGACGATGCGAATGTCGCTGCCGTCGGGACGGGCCGTGATGAGCCGGGTGAGCCGCTTTCCGTTGGGATAGCGCCAACGATGCAGCGCAATGAACCGCGAGCCGTCGGGGCTGAACAGCAGATGGTTGAAGTAGTGTTTGATGCCCGGCTGATCGTTGGGGATTGTTCCCAGCGCCGCGATCTGCGACAGCGAGACGATCAACTTCGACTCGCCCGTTGTTAGGTCGATGTGAAACACGCCCGTATCGTCCGGCGCGAGAGCGTCGGTATGCGGGTCTTTGAGACCCGCATAACCGTACCCGGGCCGGACGTCGGCGATCCGCCGGAAATCGGGCGTGACGGCCGTCTTGCCGTCCGGGCTGATCGAATACACGGGATGCTCGACCGTGCGGCCCTCTCCCGTTTCGACGTCGAGTATCCGACAGACAAATCGATCGCCGGCTCGATCGTTCCACACGACCGTCGACTGCGAGCCGGGCAGCCATTGTAACATACAGCCTTGCTGCCAGTTCCAGGAATTGCTCTGTCCCAGTTCGATCCAGCGGTCATTGTCTTCGAGATCAACCATGCCGACCTTGATCACGTCATCACCAGTCGGCGATCGATGCTCGAACGGCACCTCCATACCGAGCACGAACCGAACCGTCGGATCGAATTGCAGCTTGTCGTAATAACCGAACCAATGATGCCTCGGCCCCCGCGTAATGACCCGCACGGGCGGGAAGCCTTCGTTGCCGTCGGCGGCCGCAGCGGCAAGCGAACCGATTCGCCCCGAAGCGGCTAGCGCGCCGGTCGCCAGCCCCGTTTGCAGGAACTGTCGTCTGTTGTATTTACGGTTCGGCATCGGGGAAATCCTCGGGGCACTCAGCCCGCTGATAAAAAATGAAGAGTGTGGTTTGCGACGTCATTTCCGAACGCGATTCATGACTATGTCATGGGCGACACACCATGATCTGCCGACGAATCTGCGCATCATACCAGCGATGCTAGCTCGGGGCGAACGTGACTACGGCGACGTTGCGGAAGAAGGGTGCCACTGGTCGCTTGCCGACCAGTGTCGAATGACCTTGCTATGGCGATTCTTGCTCTTGCATCATGACCAGATACCTATCAACCTTTCGCACTGGCGAACCAGCCGCAAGTGCTTCACTGCGGCGGCGCTGCCTTTATGTCGCTCCACGCCGGCGGCAGCGTTCTCCGCGCCGGGATGCTCAATCGTTAGCGCCACGGATCAGTTCACGGATGCTTGACATTCATCCTCAGAATCGTATCGTGGCAGTTGCTGCTCGGTTCGCAATCGCGATCCCATCTCCCGGGCAACAGACCACGAGCGCAGCGATCCTCGACATATTTCGATGGTCATCGCTACGAGCGGTCTTCGTGTGCTAACGGGAGATGCAAACATTCGACGCACCACTGAGTTCGCACTTCTTCGCCCGCACATTCCCGATACAGCTCATGCAGGTCGTGCGATTGGCGGCGCGCGGTCGCCGTCCAGTTACCACACTCGTCATTTGTCACCGGTACTTCGATGGACGCTGAACTTGTGAAATGGTGGATTGCCGGCGGCGGCTGGATCGTCGCGGTACTCACCGTCTGGATCGGTTACCAAGAACGCACTAAGGCCCGAGAGCAAGAACGCTTGCAGCAGACGCTTCAGTATTTCACTGGTGGCACTCAGAAGCGAAGCGTTGGAATCGCGCTCATCGAAGGCGTTTGGCGACACAAGCCACAGTATCTTGACATTCTTCTGCCGGTGATCGCGAACCAATTCGTTTATCTTCTTGTGACGACTGACTCCGAAGACGAAGCACACGAGGAACGCAATCTTGTCCGGTTGTACAATCTTCTTGCGGAAATGCCCGGACGCACGGTGCAACAGCGTCACTATTTTTGTGATGTGCTTGACGCCATTGAGAAAAAAGTCGATGGAGAAGAAAGGGGGCTCAAGATGACGCCACAGACACTAACAATATGGCGGAAGACGTTAGACGACGCATGACGATTGAATCCACCGGAGTCGCGTTTAGGCGCGGAACTTGAAATCGAAATCGGCTGGTCGCCACATCGGTCAATTTATTCATTAGGCTCCAAGTTTCACACCTTCATTCATAACAGAGGAGATCGCGAAATGGAGACACTCGGATACCATGCAGACTTTCTTGGCGACGAATTCGCGTTTGATCTTCCGACGATTTCGTTTGAGCATTTAAGCGACGTCGTAACTCCAGACGGTAACGAAGGGCCACAGCTCCACTATCCTAACTACTCGGTCGTCATGAACGGCATGACTCGGCAAGCGTTTTACTCGGCTGCCAACGCCGACTTTAGCAAGAATACCGGAAAAGGACGCAGCTTTCGCATTGACGGCCGCATCGATGAGGCGCTCCAGCTGGATAACATCTACTACAAAGATCTTGGAGCAGTCAAAAACCCATATGACCGCGGCCACCTGACTCGCCGGGACGCGATTTCGTGGGGCCCAACCAAGAAGCGGGCGAACAAAGCGAGCCGTGATTCCTGCTATTACCCCAACGTAGTGCTGCAACACAAGAACTTCAATCGCGATGAATGGTATGCTCTGGAAAAAGCGATCGAACTCAACAAGACGGATGCCGACAATCGGTTCTATATTCTTTGCGGCCCCGTATTTTCCGAGGTCGATCGATTTGTCATTCCAAACAGCACTTTGGAGCCGGGAAGAGTACCGTCAGCATTCTGGAAGGTGATTGCTTACGTCGGAAAAGAGAGCGGAGAACTAGAGATCAATGCGTTCCTCGTGTTCCAGGATGATGAGTCAATGCTGAGCTTGGGACAGGTCTTGGGCAATAATTCCCTCGATCCGTTCAAGAGTTATCAATCATCGACCACTCTTATTGAGCAATTGACGGGGCTTGAATTCCCGGAAATCGCGTTTGATAACAACCCAATGTTTTTCTTTGAAAGTGACGCGACGCGAAAGTCCGGCATCACTACTCCACAACTGCACGAAGTCTCCCCAAGCCATGGCGCCGATTGCGGCATCTGCTTTAAGCAATGACCGTGCATGCCAAGACGGTCACAAATAAATCGATGTGCACCGACCATGACCTGCCGTTACACTGGCTCCCAAGCTCTGCTTGGGAGCTTACCCGCGTGCATGAGCATATGTGTCGCCAAGCAGGGCTTGGGAACGAGACGAAGGCGTGAACCCCTGATGAGAGACGCCGGACACACGACCCTTGACCCTCAATTGACGGAGGCTTCGATTCATGCGTTGGTATATTATTGTTGTCGGGCTGCTTCATGCGGCATTTATGGTCTGCGAAATGTATCCGTGGACTAATCCAATCTTGCTCACGAAAGTCGCGAAGGATCTGCCTACAATTGCGAGCGATAATACGCAAGAAGATTCAGCTGCTGATGAGTCAAACAAGCGGAGGTTCACGCCCGAGCAGCAAGACGTCGTCGCAACAATCGTGCATAACGCTGGGATCTACAACGCAATTCTGGCCGCTGGACTGTTCTGGGCGGCGTATCGTGGTAAACCTGCCAACGAAGTCGCGCTTGTATTGTTCGCTGGTGCGGCCGTTGCAGGTGCTTTTGGCGCAGCAACGATAGAGCCGCCAGCAATCCCTGCCATCCAAGCTGGATTCGGAATCGTCGGGGCCATCCTCATCAGTCGTAGCGGCAAGCCAGAACCCGCCTAACGCGAATACGGCCATTTGAGTCAAGTGCGCGAACGGTGCGAGTGAACATGATGCGATGCCCATCTTGTCCCGGTCAGCTTGAACGCACTCGTTACGAGGGGTTGCCGGTTTTTCGGTGTTTGGCGTGCCTCGGTTATCTTGTTGAGACGCGGCGGGTCACCGATATCAAGCGTCGCCGGTTTAAGCCGGATGCCAGATTGCAAGCCGATGCCTTGGCGGCTCACGACGACAACACCGAGTCGATTCGCTGTCCACGCTGCCGAAGGGAGATGGCGAAGGAGCGTTCCAAACGGCCGCTATCGTTTCACATCGACACCTGCCATGATTGCTCGCTCGTCTGGCTCGATCTCGGTGAACTCGCGCGGATCCAACTGGACTTCGAAGCCACTCCCCGCGCGAAGGATGCCCAGCGATTGCAAAAGCGGCACCAAGAAATGACAGACGCCGAACGGGACGAGTTCGCGCGCAACCTCGCGGCGCTGCCACCAGGCGATGCGTCGCTGCTGTCACCGTTCGGCGAGGCCCTGGTCGAAAGTCTCGCACAGATGGGAAGCCGGTCTCGGTAGCCTAACTACTGAGTGTCGCCCGGCAGGAGGGCAAACGCGCGCGTGCCGACGCCGGTGTGTGGGGCTACCAGGCACAATCAACAGCCTCGATTCGCTTCGGCTGGAAACTTCTCGGCCTTTCACACCGGCAGATCGGCCGCCCGTCGCTTCCGGCGTAAACCCATCCGTCGCCGACTTTGCATATGGAACTCGCCGGGTGCGTGACCTACAATTCCGGCGCACGAACGGATCGAAAGTGAGACACGCCCAGAGCCATGCCGGAGGGTGGTCATGAACGACGAACAGGAACCCGGGCCTCAACGTGATGCTCCTGACGCTCTTAATCCAATGGAGCCAGGCAGCCACCCACCATCCGAAACGCGGCCCGCCGGGGGAGCGCCCCAGGCGAGTGAAGCGCCCAAGAGCACAAGTCCTATCGGCGCCCGAAATGTTGCCGAGCGTGATCGAGCAACAAGTCCACGTTCGTCGTCAAGGACAGGATCGGCCGACAAGAAGCAGCCGCCGTTGCGCTGGGGAGAGCTCATCGGTGTATTGTGTCTCGTCGTGCTGTGCGATCTGACGATCTATCGTGGCGAAGGACTCGCCGGCTATGCGCTATTGTTTCTTGTCGCTCCCCTCTTGTTGTGGTTGAGTTCGAATTGGCGGTGCCGAGGACCGGCGTTCTGGATTGTGTCGGCCATGCTAGCTGCTTTGGCGGGCAGGACGGTGTGGTGCGGCTCGGGCCTCAACGTGGTCGTTGGGTTTGGGTTGATTGCCGCCTTCGCGATGACGCTCGTGGGATCATGCCCATACGTACTTGATACCGTCTTTTTCACATTGCGAACGCTTCACGCCGGCTATCACGGAATGATTCAATACGGCAGTCGGATCAACACGCTGCTTCCCGTCCTGCCGCGAGCCGGGTGGATGAACGTCGTCCTGCCACTGATGGCCTTCCTGCTTTTCGGCTGGATATTCGTTCTCGCGAACCCCGATCTGACAGTTTGGTTTGGCGAAGGCTTAAGGGGCGTGTTCGACGTCGTCAAAAACTGGGTCGATCGGTTCTCGCCCGATCTGCTCGAAGCCGGTTTCTGGTTGGCTGCGTTGTGGGTCGTCGTGGGATTGCTCAGGCCGAGCAAAGATCGTTCGCGCCATGAGTCGTCGCCCGAAGAGATCAGAACGTTCGACACGCCGGCCAGTACCGATGCATCCTTGTATCCCGCGCTCAGGAATACGCTGATCACGGTGATCGTTCTGTTCGCCGTCTATTTGGTGTTTGAATTCAAGACGTTGTGGTTTCGCGACTTCCCATCCGGGTTTCACTATTCCGGGTACGCTCACGAAGGAGCCGCCTGGCTGACCGCGGCGCTCGCACTGGCGACGGTCATTCTTTCTCTCGTGTTTCGAGGCCACGTTCTCCGCGAGCATCGCATCGGCTCGTTACGACGATTGGCGTGGCTGTGGTCGATCGAGAACATGCTGCTGGCCGCCGCCGTCTACAATCGCCTGTTTATCTACATCGGCTTCAACGGCATGTCACGGATGCGGATTGTCGCCCTCTACGGGATGTCGGCCGTCGTTGTGGGGTTCATGCTGGTCGTGTGGAAGATCGTACACGATCGTGAGTTTCTGTGGCTCGTTAGACGCCACTTGTGGACGCTGGCCATCGCGGTGTACCTGTTCGCGTTGACGCCCGTCGACGCGATTGTCTCCGGTTACAACGTCCGGCGCATTCTCGACGGTGACCCGGCGCCGTCGGTCCAGATCAGCGTGCATCCGATCAACTCCGAAGGACTTCTCATGCTCGAGCCGCTCCTCGAATGTGACGACGAAGTCATCCGGGACGGCGTGCGGGCGTTGCTGGCTGAACACCACCGCGAAGCGGAGGCGACGGCAACCGTTCGTAGCGAATTGGGTTGGACGACGTACCAAGCCGCCGATCACGTCGCTTTAAAAGAGCTCCGAAAGAACAGCGAGCAGTGGAAGCCGTTCGCCGATGCCGACAGCCGTCGATCGGCGCTCGACCGATTCCACAAGTACGCGTACCAGTGGTATTGATGTTCGGCGGTCGTTCGTCGTTGACGATGCGTCGCGCTCAGCTCTTTTGCTCGATGCAGGAAGGCTGTGTCAAATGTCGCCGCTCACACGGATGTCTGACACATCGATTCTCGATATGGCAACTTGACCTGGAATGAAAATAGCTGGTGTCGCCAAAGACTGTTGTGCTGAGTGAGCGGCTGTCGGAATGTTTTCCGAAAACGCCAAACGGCCGCGGCTCGGCGTGCCGGATCGGCACGGTGGTCGCCTCAGAAAACCTGATTCCGTTCTCAGCTAGATCCCGTTCGGGATAATTGTGGCGGCTATCGAACGATTTTTAGTCTTTGAATAACGTCTCTACGCCGCCAGAACCCGCTACACTTATGTCGAATGCGCTCTAGGTCGATCGTTGGCGGATCGTCGCTTAGAGCGTCAATGAATCTGACCGACTGGCACACGCAATCGCATTTGGGACGCGACATTGCACCAGGCCCACGCGGATCGGCGTCCGACGGGATCTCGATCAACCGATTGATCTCCAGGCTGTACAGATCCCTCAGTTTGACCCGTCGATCAGCGTTTCTCGCTCACGTCACTCTCGGACTTCTTGCAACTTGCGTCAAGGTTCAATATACCCAGGAGGTTTTAAGGCACGCCGAATGCGGCGAATCGCTCCGACCTCTTTCTCCAGGCAACCACAGGATGCCGACGCATGAACTTCGATTTCACAGCCCACGACTCGCTGTACCAGCTAGCCGTCATTCTGCTTGCAGGAATCGTGGGTGGTGAACTCGTCGGGCGCATCGGTCTGCCCAAGGTGACCGGGTGGATCTGTACGGGAATCTTGCTTCGAGCGCTGCAAGCCGAACACGCCGGCGTGACCGGACTGACGACTGAGAGAATTGCCGCGTTCGACCAGTTCATGCGTTTCGTGTTGGGGTATATCGCGTTTACTGTCGGTGCGGCGTTGCACTTTGCCAGCCTACGGAACGCCGGAAAGCGGCTCGGCCTATTGTTGCTCGGCGAAGCCTTGATCACGCCGTTGATCGTGGCGCTTGCGACTTACTTCGTGGGAGGCTGGCTGGCCCCACAGATCATGACCGGCAGGACCTCGCTGGTTCTCGCCGCCATTGCGATCGCCGGGGCGCCGGGAACGACCGTCATTGTCGTTCAAGAAGCTCGAGCCCGCGGCATCCTGACGAGGACCCTGATCGCTGCCGTCGCTCTGATCGACATTGTTGCAGTTGGCGCGTTTGTGTTCGCCACGTCGTATATTGCCGGAGGTGACGGCGAGGCTTGGCAGAGTACGTGGGCCGCGGCGCTCGGTTCGGTCGCCCGCGAGCTGGGTCTGGCGTTCTTCGTCGCCGCCGTCTGTGCGCTGTTTGCGCTGGGGCTGACACGCACAGTCGTCGGTCCCGCCTTTCTCGGCCCCACCATGGTGGCTCTCATTCTTGGAGCCTGGGGCATGGCGACGGGGTTCGGCGTTTCGGGCATTTTGTCCTGCACGTTCGCCGGAATCATCATTTCCAACGTTCGGCACGATACCGTCCGTTCTACCGAGGCCTACCTGCACGCCATCGCCGGCGTCCTGTTCGCGGCGTTCTACACACTTGCCGGAATGAAGCTCGACTTTACGCTTATCCTGAACACCGCGAGCCTGGTGTTTTTGTTCTTTCTCGCCCGTTTCATCGGCAAGTATGCGGGCGCGTACGCGGCGATGTCGCTCGCCCAAGTGCCTCACCGAGTGAGGAATTATCTTGGGCTCGCACTTCTGCCGCACGGTGGCGTCGCCGTTGGTCTCATTCTGCTTGTGGAGTCGCGGCCGGCTTTGAACGACATCGCCGAAACGATTACAACCGTGGGCCTGGCCGCTCTGGCGGTCAATCAATTACTCGGCCCAAGCGCAACCCGGTTCGCGCTATCGAAGGCGGGGGAAGCCGGCAAGGACATGCCGCGGCTGCTCGATTTTCTCGACGAACACCACATTACCGTGGACATCGCCGGCACGACGAAGGTGGAAGTCATACAATCGCTCGCCGCGCAGCTCTATAAGACAACGATGAAGCCATCGATCCCACAGGACGAATTTGTGGAAAAAGTGCTGGAGCGCGAAGAGGAGCTCTCCACGTGCCTTTCGGAAGGGCTCATGATTCCGCACGTGGAACTTGACGAAGACTCTGAGCTTACCGGCATTCTGGGAATCAGTTCCAAAGGGCTCGACCTCGGCGCAGCCGACGGACAGCCGGTGCACGCCGTCCTGCTTCTCGCGACGCCGACAACCGACCGGAAGCGCCATCTGGAAGTCCTATCTGCTTTCGCAACCGCTATCACCCGTGACGTCAACCTTCGCGAACAGCTTTACCACGCCCGAAGCGCGGCTCACGCCTACGATGTTCTGCACGCCGATGACGCGGAGGACATTAACTATTTCCTCGAAGACGCGATTGTTCACATGCGACCCGACGAGTACGATCGTCATAGGTGAAAATTGTCTTTCTAGATCGAAGCCACGTCAAAACCCGGTTGCGGACAAATCTCGTACTGGAAAACTCGCAATTGGCCTCAGCGGAGATGACTTTCGCACGTACACACTCGTCGAGCCGTATGTAACGCTGTTGTACGAAGTCGGCTTCGATGAGAATGACTTCGAGCTTCGGTACGAAGAGGCTTCGTTTTCGCTGACGCCGAAGCAGTCAAAGTAAGAAGCCGTCGTAGCGTGAAACGACGGCTTCCCACTTTCTCATCGGATTCTCAGAAACGAGGTGTTCTGAAATGTCGTTCATACACAATGCCGCGCGGTCATTGGGCATCTGCCTTTCTTTTTCGATCGCCCTGCCCGCTCTGCTCGGCTGTGAATACTATCGGGCCGAGACCAAACTGTTCGACGACGGGACCGTCGAAAGAGCGATTTACCAGCCGCTCGATGAAACTCCGCAGGATGTTCAGGAGGCGAAGCACTGGTCGACAGTGACCTACTCGCTTGAAATTGAGCATGATGACTGGGAGTCATCGATCACGGGATTGCCTCTGGTATCAAATGCCGAAGACATGACGCACTTCGCCGCGTGGGGCCGTTTTGAGTCGGTGGCCGCGATTCCGAATCACCTGGCGATCGGCTCCGGGGATCAAAAAGCACGGGGAGAACTGGTCCGCGAGTCGCATCGTATCGATTACGTTTTCGTGGTCGAGCATCAGTGGGACGAGACTCTTACGGACATTGTGACCCTCGACGACATGCACTTGGCTCGGAAAGAGTTGGCGGACTTCGTGATTCCCCTACTGAGCGATATCGTTGAAGAAGCCCTAGGCGACGACTACGACTGGACGGCGATGGAAGAGTGGTTGCGTACCGAGGGATCCGAGTGGTTCTTCGAAATCACCGACGTCATCTACGACCTAGCCCTGCGCGACATGTCACAACTTGAATCGTTCGAGGAGAGGGTGCGTGCAGGAGTTGCGAAAGTGTCGGCCCGCCACGGCCTCCAGCTTGGCGATGCGCACGACGCGCTCTCAGCGAAGGGGGCCAAGGCGGACGACTCTCGACGGGCGATAGAGAACTTTACAATTGAAAAGTTCCACAAATTGGTCCACGACAAGAACGGCAAGCCGATTGACACGGCAACGGTTCGTCAGATCGTCGACTCGCACATGCTGATTCTTGGCGGAGGTTTTGACGAAAACAATAAATTCAGTCAGGCCAGAGCCAAGGTGTGTGAGCGAAAATGGGGTGGAAAGGAAGTCGTCAAACGTCAGACTGCGGAATTGTTGTCCCGAGTTTTCGGGCTGTATTGGGGCACTGCTACGAGGATGTTCAACTACACATTGGAAGTTCCCGGAACCGTCGTCGAAACCAGCGGAATCCAATTGAGCGACAACAAAGTCGAGTGGGGGTTCGTCGCTCACCAGGCGTATCCGGCGGGGTACTCAATGACATGCCGTTCTCTGTCTCCACAGTCTGATCTGCAAGAGAGAGTGTTGGGCGGCCAGCCTCTGAAGAATCGAGAGGCGATGCTTCGTTTCATATCCCTTGTGAATCGACAACGAGAACTTCTCCCGATTCTGAAAAAATGCAAAACGCAAGCGAGCGCTCAGCCATTGTTGCAATACCACGAGCAGGCGGTCGAAGATTTGCGAAGCGCTGTAGTCGTAAACGTTGACGAGGCAAAACAATTGCGCCGCGTCGTACGACTATTGAAGCTGCTCGAGTTGCCGCACTGATACACGACGCAATCTCGAATTAGTCCCCAAACCCTCTGTGGGATGAAGTCGATCCTTCTATGGTCGAGTTAAAGCCGACCTCTACTGGGTTTTGGGACGGCGTCTGCCTTGTATCGGCGAATGAACGTGGCCGAATAGTGGGTGCGACGAATATGCTAGTCGTTGGAGAGCAAGGAACTGACAATCAGAGTAGAGGCGTTTGCGAAAGGGGAACGTGACGCAAGATCGCGCTGGACGAAACTGTAGCGAACCACATGCTCGTTTTTCAGATTCAATATGTTCAAGTACGAAACCGCGTCTAGGGCGGTAGCGACATCGAATACTCTTTTCGAGCTGATCGGATGCAAGACAGAAATCGTATTTTCCCACGATGCCGTCTTCGAGCACTTTTCTCGCTGACATTCGCGTTGATGTCTTTCTTGCTAACCGGCGTGGGTCCCGGTGCATTGACCTACAAGTTCGACATCTGCCCTGGATTTTGCGTGGTGAATGGCGACGGAACTGGTATCTACAGGAAAGGACAATTCTCCGGTCCCGTCGTTTCCGGATCGTTCGCGGGAATCGGATGGACGAATTCGGCGGCGATCGCCAAGCGACATCGGGTCGATACTTCTCGGCTTGTATTTCCACCCATCGAAAAAGCGGCAGACGATCAGCCTGCTTTCGACTTTTGGATTATCGACGCCTGGAGCGGTCAGGTCTTCGGACCTCTCGACGAGAATGAGTTCAAGACCAAGCGCGAAGCAGTGGGCATACCACCCGAACTCGGTTTTCGACCGATCCATGACGCGTATCGTGACCTGCGCGCAAGAGAGAATCGGCGAGGATTGATGGGCCTGCTTGGCCTGCTGCTCGTCCCGCTCATAGCCGGATTCGCGCTGCGTCTCCTTGGTCGCTCGGGCCGGCCGGCGACGAGCGAATTTATGTTCATCGCGCGAATCGCGATCTGGCACTTTTCAATCACTCTGTTGTGCTGGTATTTGTCGATCTATCAATTGCGGGGTCTTGACGGTTCCAATCCCGCGTACGGACCGCCAGTTTGGGTCGCCGGCGTTTCACTGCTGCTCGTTCTTGTGTTCTCGTTTCCTGTGGCATGGCCGGCGATGTGCATGTCACTTTCCGAAACCCCAACATTCCTCGTGTTGTCGGCAATCAACAGCATTGTCGTCGCGGCATTGCTTCGGTTTTATCAACGACAGACATCCACCGGCTGATCGAATTGGTTGGGTCATCGGCTTCCATGCGTCCCTTTTGGTCAACGCTACCGGGGCTCGTGTTCGCGAGTTCTGTTCCGCCTCATGTTTGGACATGTGCCGACGCTTTGTGCCGGTGAATGAGCCGTCGATCGGCGCTCAACCAATTCCACATATACGCGTACCAGTGGCCGTGATTGCCGACAATGCGGCCGTTTGATTCAACAATGCGTCTGGCTCAGCTCTCTTGCTCGACGCAGGAGGGCCGTGCCAAAAGTCGCCGCTCGCACGGCGATCCAGCATTTCGTTTTCCAAGGCGGTTAATTGACACAGTGTGGCAACAACTTAAGTCGCCAATAGATGTTACGGTCAGTGAACCGCTAGTTGAATCGTTTTCGATCTCGTCAGCAATTGGGGAATTCGCAGGAAATCGTGGATTCTTGCGGCAAGCTGGTCGAACCTTATTGACAACCGTATCTGTTACTGTTACAATTTGTCTCATGACACGCAGCACTCGATTTCCGGCCGCTATTCACATCTTGACGCTGTTGGCGATCAAGAAGGGGCAGTGCTGTAGTTCTGAGTGGGTTGCAAAAAGTCTCGGCACCAACGCAGTTGTTGTTCGGCGAATCGTTGGCCTGCTCCAGGACGCTGGATTTGTTACGTCGCACGCGGGCAGCCAGGGAGGAGCCATGCTGGCGGTCGAGCCGGGAAAGCTCACGCTACGCGACATTTACGAGGCGGTCGAAGATGAGAGCGTGTTTTGCATGCATGATCCGTATCCGAAATGTCCAGTGGCCTGTTGCGTGAAGGAGCAGGTCAACGAACTGATTGATGGCGCCGAGGAAAGAATGAAGTCGGAATTGGCACGGACCAAGCTGTCAAGCATCATCAAACCGGCGATCGCACAATACGATCAATCGTCGAAGTGACTTTTTTTACGCGAATATGTAATGGTATCTGATACAGTTTCATTTTGCCTTGTCTGATTTAGAGATCACCGTGGAAATCAAAGGGCGATTAGCTTGCTGGTAAACAGCTCGCGCCATATCTGCCGACGTAGTTGGACCACGACGTACACACCACCTGCTCGAAGGGATCTGTCAAGAATGATGAATGCA
>Ga0315336_1003365_pt1 | contig 21433 bp, 17 predicted proteins | sample ASW5metaG_FD_204512 | JGI IMG/M metagenome (GOLD analysis project Ga0315336, IMG submission 204512) | Ammonia-oxidizing marine archaeal communities from Monterey Bay, California, United States - ASW #5 | ecosystem: Environmental > Aquatic > Marine > Intertidal zone | place: USA: California... | reverse complement strand
CTTGCTGGAATTAGCGAAGGAAACATGCACCAGCAGTAGGTGAAGCATCAACCAGATAATCCGATGAGATGCCGGTCTGTCTCACTCTCATGCAAAGGTAAGATCAACCATTTAATCCGCTTACCCTAAAAAAAGAACACGAGGCTGGCGACGAAGGCCGCTTTGAGCCGGGCATCCCCCGCAAGAGTGACGGCCAGCTTCTGTTCCTGCTGCACATGATCAGCAAACTGCCCAAGGATCGTCCGGGCCGTATCGCGGTGATCATGAACGGCTCGCCCCTGTTCAACGGCGATGCCGGTGGCGGCGAATCCGAGATTCGTCGTTACCTCATGGAATACGACATGGTGGAGTCGATCATCGCGCTGCCCACCGACCTGTTCTACAACACCGGCATTGCCACCTATGTGTGGATCGTCACCAACCGCAAGAAGCCGGAAGACCAGAATCGGGTCAAGCTGATCAATGCTTCGGATCGCAGCTCGCCCATGCGGAAATCATTGGGCAGTAAGCGCAAGGAAATTGCCGACGCCGACATTGCGGCCATCGTGAACCTGTATCTCGGCAACGAGATGGATGACACGGTTCTGATGTTTGATCCCAGCCAGTTCGGCTATCGCAAGATCACGGTGGAGCGCCCGCTGCGTCTGGATGTTGACCTCAACGAATCCGAGCCGGGTCGCTTCCGAAATACCTCCGATCTGGATGAATACTTCCTGTGGTTCGATGCCACCTACGGCGAGGACGGCATTGACCAGCTCAAGGCGCTGAAGACCGAGATCGAAGACTACGTGTCCGAGAAGGAAGGTCTGGCCATTCTGGAAGCGGATGAAAATGCTGCCGCAGCCGATCTGAAATCAGCCACAAAGCGAGTCAAGCGTGTGCTGAAAGAGTTGCTGAATGCCGACGCTCACCGCGAGCGCCAGGCGTTGATTAGCATCATCCGCAGCCTGCGTGACAAAGGCCAGGCCACATGGATGGATTACAACGCCTTCGCGGATGCCATCACCACTCATGCCAAGGCTAAGGGCGAAAAGCTCACCGCAGCTCGCCTGAAGGTCATCCGGGCTTGGGTGTCGGAAGTGAACCCCGATGCCGAGCGCGTCATCGACAAAGACGTGACCACCAAACAGGACGCCGACGAACGCTTTGGCTTCTTCCCGCTGAATAGTCGTGTGGTGACCTTCGAGCGTGACAGTGATCTTTCCGACAACGAGCGCGTACCACTGGGCACCGACATCGTGGATTACTTCGAGGCCGAGGTTCTGCCCCATGTCAGCGACGCCTGGATCAATGGCGACAAGACCGATGCCCGTGATGGTCAGGTGGGCATCGTCGGCTACGAGATCAACTTCAACCGCTACTTTTACAAGTACGTGCCGCCGCGCCCGCTGGAGGTGATTGATGCGGAGTTGAAGTCGGTTGAGGCGGAGATCGCTGCGCTGTTGGCGGAGGTTGCGGAATGAATCAGGCAATTCGGACAACACGGGATTCTGGAATTGCGTCGATTGGCCCAATTCCTGCCGACTGGGAACTTGCGGCAGCGCGAAGGTTTCTGCGCCTGAAGAAGCACCTTGTTGGCAAGCGATCCGACGATTTCGAACTACTGTCGCTAACCAAACAGGGAGTGATCCTGAGAGACCTCACGGAGAACAAAGGCAAATTCCCAGAATCGTTTGACACATACCAATCAGTGCAAAAAGGCGATCTGGTTCTATGTCTCTTTGACATAGATGAAACGCCGAGAACCGTTGGTCTCTCTGCCTTTGAGGGGATGGTTACCGGTGCGTATTCCGTATTTCACTGCGCGACGGAATGGTATCGAGATTACCTGTACCTGCTGCTTCTTCATCTGGACGATGCCAAGGGTCTCAAGCCGTTTTATTCGGGGCTGAGAAAGACCATTCGACCACCCGAGTTCTTGTCGATTCGCTTCCCTGTGCCCAGCCAGGACGAAGCGCGCGCGATATGCGATCACGTCTCTGCCGAAACCGCCCGCATCGACGCCCTGATCGAGAAGAAGACCCGCTTCATTGAACTGCTGAAAGAAAAGCGCCAGGCGCTGATCACGCAGGCCGTCACGAAGGGGCTTGATCCGAATGTGCCGATGCGTGACTCCGGGGTGAAGTGGATTGGGGAGGTGCCGGAGGGTTGGGGAACGTGCAGGGTATGGATGAAGTTCGCTCTTGGGCGCGGCAGAGTGATAAGCCACGAAGAAATACACGAAAATCCAGGCGATTACCCGGTCTATTCATCGCAAACCAAGAATGATGGGGAAATGGGAAAGCTCGGTTCCTATGATTTCGAAGGTGATTACCTGACATGGACCACAGACGGCGCTCATGCCGGGACTGTTTTTCGCAGAAGTGGTCGCTTCAACTGCACAAATGTGTGCGGCACGCTAAAGCCACATGGCAGCGACGTGTCTCTTGGGTTCATGAGGAACGCAATAGATACTGCCACTAACTGGTTTGTGCGTCACGACATTAACCCCAAATTGATGAATGACGTGATGGCATCAATTCATATCCCCCTCCCCACTCCCGAAGAGCAGGCTGCAATCGATTCCATGATTTCTCAGCAGACTGACCGAATGCAGGTGCTTGAACAAAAGACAATGCAAAGCATTGAACTGCTTAAAGAACGCCGCTCCGCCCTTATCACCGCCGCCGTCACCGGCCAAATTGACCTACGGGGGGCCGCATGACTCGCCTCAATGAAGCCGCCTACGAGCGTACGCTGTGCCAATCCCTGGTGGACTCCGGCTACGACAAACTCAGCCCGGCCAAAGACTGGGATGTAGAACTGGCCCTGTGCCCCAAGGTGCTGCTGTCTTACATTCAGGATTCCCATCCCGATGAATGGGCCAAGCTCTGTGGGCACTATGGTACTCAGGTCGAGGCGAAGGTCATTGCCGAGATTGTTCGACAAATCCAGAAAGAAGGGATGCTGCATGTCCTGCGTAACGGCATACGTGACCGGGGTGTGAGCTACAAGCTGGTGCAGTTCGCACCGCCGACCAGCCTGAATGCCGATGTGGCGAAACGCTACGAGCGCAACCGCATGGGCGTTATGCAGCAGGTGCGTTTTGACCCCAAGACCAACCAGACCATTGACGTGGTGCTGTTCGTCAACGGACTGCCGCTGGCCACCGTCGAGCTGAAGAACGCCTACACCGGGCAGACGGCCACCAATGCGATCAAGCAGTACATGAAGGATCGCAAGCCCCATGCCAAAACACCGCTGATCGCCTTCAACCAACGGGCCTTGGTTCACTTCGCTGCCGATACGGCGGAGTGCTACATGACCACCAAGCTCGATGGCGACAAGACCTATTTCCTGCCTTTCAATCAGGGCAACAATGGTCGCAAGGGCAACCCGGTGGCCGAGGGCAACTACAGCACCCACTACCTGTGGGATGAGGTCTGGCAGAAAGATGCCTGGCTGAACATCCTCCAGAACTTCATCGTGCTGGAGAAAGCCAAGAAAACCGACCCGTGGCGCACAGGCCGCATGATCTTCCCGCGTTACCACCAGTGGCAGTGTGTGAAGAAGCTCGTGGCCGAAAGCCGCAACGGGCATCGCAACTACCTGAATCAGCACTCCGCCGGCTCCGGCAAGACCAATACCATTTCGTGGACGGCGCACCAGCTTTCCACCCTGCACGGGCCTGACAACAAGGCCATCTTTGATGGCGTGATCGTGATCTCCGACCGCCGTAACCTGGATAGCCAGTTACAGGGATCAGTGCAGAACATCGACCGCAAGGACGGCGTGGTGGAGTGCATCACCCACGGCGATGACAAGTCCAAATCCGAAAAGCTGCGGCTGGCACTGAAGAACAACACCCGGATCATCGTCACGACTTTGCAGACCTTTGGCGCGATGTTGAATACGCGCTCGCTCGATCTCAGCGGCAAGAACTTTGCGGTGATCGTAGACGAGGCCCACAGCTCGCAATCCGGCAAGGCGGCAGGCGCACTGCGCAAGACTCTGGGCGATGCCGAGATGTCCGATAGCGATGATCTGGAAGATTGGGTAACCAACCAGATCAAATCGCGTGGGCCGCAGTCCAACCTCAGTTTCTATGCCTTCACGGCCACGCCCAAGCCCAAGACGCTGGAAATGTTCGGCCACCTGGATGCTAACGGCGAACCAGTGCCGTTCACGCTGTATTCGATGCGTCAGGCCATTGAGGAAGATTTCATCCTTGATGTGCTGAAGAACTACGTCAGCTACAAAGAGCTGTACGAAATCGTCAAAAAGACGCCAGACGATCCCGAACACGACAAGTCCAAGAGCAAAAAGCAGATCGCTCGTTTTGCTTCCCTGCACGAAGCTGCCGTGGATCAGAAAGTGGCCATCATCGTGGAGCACTTCCGCGAACAGGTGCTGGCCAAGGGCAAGATCAAAGGCCGGGCTAAAGCCATGGTGGTGACCCGCTCACGCCTGCATGCTGTTCGCTATCACCTGGCGTTCAAGAAGTATCTGGAACAGCAGGGCTACACCGATATGAAGACCCTTGTGGCCTTCTCGGGAACAGTCGAAGACAACGGTGAGGATTACACCGAATCCGGTCTAAACGAATTCGATGAATCGAAGACACCCGAACGGTTCGATACCGGCGAGTATCAAGTGCTGGTGGTCGCTGAGAAGTATCAGACGGGCTTTGACCAGCCCCTGTTGCACACGATGTACGTGGACAAGGTGCTGACCGGCATTGCCGCCGTGCAGACCCTCTCTCGCCTGAACCGCTGCCACCCGGACAAGAAGGACACCTGCGTGGTGGATTTCGTGAATGACCGGGACACGATCTACAAGTCCTTCAAGCCCTACTACGAGGTCACATCGATTGATGAAGTGACCAACCCGAACCACGTCTATGCCCAGCAGACCAGCGTGCTGGAATATGGGCTGATCCGTGATGAGGACATAGAAGGTTTCGCCGAACTATTCTTCAAGCCCAAGCTCAACAAGGGCGACCAGGGCCGGATGGATTCGTTGATTCAGGGCGCGGTCAAGCGGTGGGATGACAGTTACAACCCGTCCAAGCCGGAGGAAGCTCAGGCCGAAGGTCAGGCCTTCAAGGACAACATTCGTTCCTTCCTGAAGCTCTACGAATTCGTCACCCAGCTCACGCCATTTGTGGACGTGGACCTGGAGAAATTCTACGTCTTTGTGAAGCATCTGTTACCGGCGCTGCCGTTTTACGGTGATGGTGAAAACGAAGACCTGTCCAACGAAATCGAACTGGCCCAGTACAAGGCCGACATCGCCGAATCCGGCCATATCCTGCTGGACAACGACGAAGAAGCGGAACCGCTCCACAACCCCTCCGCAGGGGGCATCGGCAAAGGAGGCAAACCGGGAGAGTTGCTTGCACCACTTTCCCAGATCATTCAGGAATTCAATGAGAAATTTGGCCTTAATTTCAAGGAAAGCGATATTCGCTGGATGGAGGATGTCGAGGCGGAAACTGAAGCAGATGATGTATTGGTTGAACAGGCGCGCAATAGCGATCCCAATGCCTTCAAGAGCGTTTACGACGACAAAGCATTGGATTTGTTAATCGACCGCCGTGAACGCGATGAAGAACTGTTTAACGTGCTGATAGGGAATGACCAGGCGCGAGGATTTCTGTTTGACCGGATGCGAGATGCCTTCCTGAAACGGGTAATTGCGGATGCCGCCAAGTCCATGAGTATGCACCCCGATCAACCTTGAGACACAACAATGACGCTAGATGACGAAACCCGAACTCGATTGCGGGAAGGTATATTAGCGAAACGCGACTATGCCGGATATTTCAACTGGGACATAGACAAAGATCTTGCCGAATGGGGCGTGGTTCAAGAGCTTTGTGCGTCACTTGATGCAACTGGCGCATCGTTCTTTGATGATTTCGCACTCCGAGGTCGAGGTAATGATCCCCCGGACTTGGAGGCGGTGACATTTGATGGGCTAAGACTTGCCATCGAAGTGACAGAACTCGTTGATGGAGAAGCCATCAAGCAAGATAAATTCGTGAAAAAACTGCCCAACCCAACTTGGCAGGATAGACTGGCGATTCCCACTGTCTGGGACAAAAATCTACTATCGGAGCGACTGCAAAATCTCATCACATCAAAAGATGGTAAATTCCCGAAGCTTCTCGGAGGCCCTTATCCCGGAGGATACTGTGTTGTCGTTTTCACAGACGAACCCGACCTTACGCCGGAAAAGCTCCAAGAACTTTTAGAACAAGAAAAATTTACCGCAGAAAACATTGATAGGTGTTTCCTGCTCGTGGGCTATCAGCCGTTTCAAGAGCATTTGACGTATTTCGAATTGACACTACAGCGGAAAGTTAATCAATAGCTTTCCTTCCGAGCAAGGGAGTCTCGGGTGACTTTCTACAAGATAAAACAAATTAAACAACAGGTCTCCACGCATTCGATGACCGCTCCCATTCGAGGAACACTCGATGTGGTACTCAAGCAGGATGGCGAAAATTCGCCTAGCTGCGTATACAACGAGATGGTTGCTCTTCGGCTTGCCCAGCGACTGGGTATTCCTGTCGCCATGGGTGTTCCCTCAGTGGGGGACGGCGGAATTTACTTCGCTAGCCTCACAGTCGGCGGGCTGTCTATCAACCTCCCAAACGTGGGCCGCCGAAGAATGCCGGGTGTAGCAAAACGCTACCCGAATGCAGCCGCTGCCATTTTTGTATTTGACGTGTGGATACTCAACAACGACCGCGAGAATAATCTCAAGGCCAACTTAACGAGCGCTCCTATGCAGATAGTTGCGGCTATAGATCACGAGCAAGCCCTTCTTGGAACAAAAGCTGATCCAACCGACAGTGTTGCAGCGCTCACGAACATGGACTTCCCAACAAATCATCCATTGGGAAATCATCTTAATATTAGTGACGTAGAACGATGGGCTGTAGCAGTATCAGAATTGAGCGATGAAGCCATCAGTGATGCAGTTGTGCTTGGGTACAGTGTTGGAGGAATTCACGCAAGCACACAGAATAAGCTTTCTAAGGCCTTGATAGACCGTCGCGACAACATAGCAGAACTGGTCAATCAGGCTATAGCATCATGCTGACACTGACAGAGCTCTGTTTGCAGGATGGGGCTAATCTGTTGCCATTTGCCGTTCTGGTTGAAAGCGACACGGAATGCCACTGGGGAATCGCCACGAACGGCGTCGCAGCCTCAGGGTGGCAGGAGCACGTCGCCGAGAAAAAATATCGGCGTACCAATGATGCGTGGGCATTTGCTGCATGGGAGCAATGGCTAGCTGACATAGCAGAGCAACCGGCAGAGACTCGCCAGACGCTCCTAGCGGCCATTTCTCGCAATACTCCAGGGGTTGTCATACGGAAACCCAGAAAAGCTACCACAAGCCTTCCAGCGCGCATTGTTGCAGCCCAATGGGTTAGAAGGCGACTTCATGATCGGGCAGAGGTTATCGCAGCCAATATCGCGCGACGCTTATCGGGGAATAGTCAGGCTCATTGGAGGGCCTCCGTGCTTTTGGATGACGAGTTTCCTATTGAAGGTGATTGGATTGTTGAAAATCACCCCACACTTCGAAGCCACGGTTCCGGTCAAACCAATGTTGACGACGAAAATATTGCTCACTTAAGATCGCCAGCTCCCTCGAATCCCGTGATAGTAGACGGACTCGCCGTTATCCAGGTTATTTCATCTGAGCAAGTCTCTGAGGTTGTCCGCTCATGGCAGGCCAACAAAGCCTGGCTGAAAACCTACCCTTACGGCATAGCAGTCGTACGTCACTATTGCGATGTACTAGTCTCAGCTGCAGGCTGTGTTGTCGGAGACAGGTTTGCTGCCCCAGAATCGGTGGCAATTGCAGCAACGCGTGCAGCTTGGTCAGGCGCATTTACGACCGAAACGACAGATTATTACGACGAAAGCTGAGTGTAGGGATTTGCACGGCACCATCGTCTTACCCAATACCGCCCAGCCTTCTTGAGCGCCAATTCCTCTCTGTGCGCTTCCGTACGGGTATTGAATTGCCTTGCTCCAACAATACAAACGGGCTTGTTGATGCGCGTGAACAACGATCCTCGACCCGAGAGATGGGCTTCGTATCGAGCTTCGACATTCAGCGCCATACCCGTATAGGTTCTACCGTCCCGGCACAACAGGACGTATACCCACCAAGGGCGAGTATCAGTCGTCATCAGCTTCCAGAAATGCCTTTCGCAAGGCTTCAGCTTCTTCAATAGCTGTGGGTGCGTTTACGCTCTCACCAGTCATTTTGATAGCCTGATGAATAGTCGGAGAACTGACGCCAAGAATATCGCGAAGTACGACAGTCCCCATGGTTTTTTGTCCGCCTCGGTACATATTGACGATGGCAGTCCGGCGCAGAATATTTGCGGAGTGCCCGGACGCGCGAACAATCCGTTGGCTGGCTACCTCTGCGCCTAGGTGACCTCGATTACGTCCTGGAAAAATATATTCGGTTTCCTTGGTTCCAATCCGACGCACGTGTTCTTGGGCTAAAGCAATACACTGATCCAGCGCGTTCGACAGCTCTGGCTCGACAACAAAGGGCTCCGTGCCAGGCCGCTCTATTTTCCATAGTCCAGAATCAACATCTCGCTGTAGGTCGCTTTGTTTTAGCGCAATACTGTCCTCTGTGCGTTGTGCATAGAGTAACGCCAAAAGGGCTAATGCTCGCCCTTGAGATTCTGGGTGCTCGATGATTCGAGCATAGGCTTCTTGTGACTCTCCCAGTTTAAGGACGGGAAATTCATCGCGATGTTTTCCTTTGCCCCGACGGTTATACCTGATCCGGGGGACAAAGCGCTGAGTTTTACGCACCCAATCATAGAATCGTGAAAGCTGATAAGCTGCGCTGGGGTGAACAGCTTTTTCGGTCATGTATTCATCGAAAACCATTCGCCCGGCATGCTGGAGTGTTTCGTGCCCTTCAGCAAACACCCATTCAAGATAATTCGCTATCTTATAGACGCGTTGGTGAAGCGTGGAGAACTTAACCGGATTGCTTTTGCCATAAAGGCCGTTATCAAATCCGAATTGCATCAACTCGTAGTGGTACTCGATATATCCTGCCAGCAAATCAGCGAGGTGATCGTTCGAGCGTTCACGTACACGATCAACGCAACCGTCAATAGGAGCAATGCTCTTCAGAGAAAAGAATTTTAGGTGTTCAGTATGCCAGTAAGGTAACGGCGCTAGCGCAGCATTGACGATTTGGGCGGTGTGTCTGGCAAGCTGTTTCCGGTACCAAGCAAGCGAGGGCTCACCGCTGTGAATTTCCCGGACATACGCCATGAGCACCTCAGCTCGACGTTCAGCGGTTTCCAGGTCTTTACGGGAATGTCGCTGAGTAACATGCGAAATGGCTCGCAGGGCTTCCTTCGTATCAGACGATTCAGCGTACTGAAATAACCAGCATTTTGATGGGTAACCCGCAGAAACATCCGCCGTCCTTGCTTGGCATGTGAAAGACCGCTTATACATCGCTTCCTGTGATCGGGCATAAAGACACTCTCCGCAGGCCGCGCAGGCTTTCAGTATGCGATTTGGCGAGTAACCCCGAGGAGGAGACATTACTAATCGTTACCCTTGGGAAGGACAGAAATTTTTGTACCCAACATAGCTAGATCGCGTTTTTGCTTAGCAGTTTTTCGAGCTTTTTTCACTTTTTCAGATTCTACCTTTTCCTGAATGCGTTCAGGCTTCGACTCTTGCGTTGCCACTTTCTTCGGTGTTTCAGAATCGACATCAACTTCAACAAGATCAAATAGCTCGGAAGGATCGGCCTTCAATGCCTGAACAACATAGGCAAGTAAATCCATACGCATTGGCGAATAGTAGGGTTTCATCTGCCGATAAAAATGAGATGAAGAAACATCGCTTCCCATTTCTTTCACTCGGTCATAGAGTTGCTTGACCGTCATATCCCGTTCAGCCAGTAACATATTGATCCGAAACCGCAATCGTACTTCTGTTTTCCGGTTGTCATTCATAATTCACAGACCCATTTCTTTCGTAAATTGATTATCGCAACGAATCAACGCTAGCCTTTGATTCTATTTTTGGCGAAGTACTCACCCGCTGTTGACTTGGCGCCACAGCAGGCCAGAACTGCCTTGACGCATTTTTGACCAATGACATTCCAGGGCGTCTTGGCCGTAATGTGCTTTGTCGGCATCATTCAGAATCCTTTGGGTGATTTTTATAGACATTTTTCACGTAATTGGACAGCGCATCTCCAGCTAACGATGCTTTTCTATCGTAGTAGCCTTCGGTAGTACTGGCATGTGAATGGCCGCCTACGCGGGAGGCAGTACTGAGACCAACCTTATCGGTAAGTCTAGTCAGGCAACCATTGCGCAGTCTATGCGGTGAAAAACGTTTGTTGATCCCCGCTTGCTGAAACCGCTGCTGAATAATCCCTTGAATACGAGTCGTTGATAACCGCCTACCTTCGTTGGAGAAAAATAGTGCATTCAGGTCTTCTTCTGGTGTGTTCGGATTGCCCAGCCAGTGAGGGCGCACATTGGCTAAATACTGATCCAGTACCGGATGAATCCATTCTGTCAGGATGGGCAGGTGTCGATCCTTATCGCCCTTTCCAATGATATGCCAAATACCTAAATCGCCATACTCAGGGCACTCAGGGTCGAAATCAAAATCGGTGGTGTCGGCGTTTCGCAGCTCCGATAGCCGAGCGCCGTACGCATCAAACATCGCGATGATCGTCCGATCCCGAAATAGCACCCAGGGTGTTGCGCCACCAGTTTCGATAGTTTCTTCAATTTCCGACTGCAAGTAATCATAAACGCGCTGCATATCAGCCGGAGTCGGATTAACCAACTTCTTCTTTTTCTTACAGAACCCACGTACCAGGGCTCGACTTTTCACGTCAGTGATTTGCTGGAAGTTTGATTCTGGATGCCGATTGAGAACCTTGTTGGCAATATCGCGATCGGCCAAGATCGCGTCACACATATTTTTGATGTAGTGATGCCGAGCGCGAATTGTTTGCCCGGCGAGATCGCGTGCCTTCAAATCGGTCAAATACTCATAAAGCATCGGCGGCGTCCATTTCCATGGCGGTGCTTTCGTATGACCAAGAAAGTCGCTGATAGCGCTGATAGCTTGTTTCGCGCTACCGAGCTTATTGCCGTCGCTGCCGCATTTGTAGAAAAAGAACAGCTCCAGAAGCAGAACAACATCCTTCCCGTTCTTGCCCCCGCCGAAAAGCTCGTAGGCGCGACGCAAGTAGGTTTCAATGCACGCAGAGGCGCGTCGGGTTCCAACCCGTGCCCCTCGTTGGAGGGAGCGTTTAAGCCCCACTCCTGAATCGTGCAATACGGTACTCATGGTCACATTATGATATTAATTCCCATATTATGCAAGTATAAATCACATTAAGGGAAAATAGATGTGACAAAAACGAAGATTAGTTGCTTGCTGATGCATGGTGGTCACTCCTTAAAATAAGGTACCACCCATCAAGGTCATGCAGATATTCCCCTATTATGAGAAAAGGCGCTCTCTCATACAGGAAAAGTGGGGTAAAACGGGGTTAAAATTTAGGGTATCCGGAATATCTGGTTGATCTCTGGGTATCATGGGGAGGTAACAACTCCCCACTTCATCGGATTCCTTGGTTGATATGTCACTCAGGCCATTAAGGTACCTACAAAGCCTGGAACGTGTATGGACAATGACACTTACATGGCTTGGAGAGAGGGCGAGGCCAAGCTGAATGCAGAGCAACTCCCTCGCCCGTACCAAAACCGACTATTTCGGCCCAGCCCGCTCAATCAGCTCATCGTATCCTGGAGCCGGTATTCTCCGGACCAGTGAGACAGCGCTGTGGCTCGACTGTAATGTGTACTAATGACGGGCACTGAGCCTGGATACGCTGCTTGTAGACGGCAGGCGCCTCCGGGTCATGCGACACGACCGAGACGATGGCGGCGTGAATATTCGGACCAATGGCCCAGAGGTGCAGATCGCTGATTCGTGCATCGTCACTCTCAATGGCATGTCTGACGTCGTGCTCCAAGTCACTGCGCTGTTGATCAAGCAGCACGCGGGAGGTGTCTTTCAACAGATGCCATGACCAGCGAGTGATAAGTAACGCGCCGACGATACCCATGATCGGGTCCATCCAGTCCCAGCCCGCATACTTTCCGGCCAGCAAGGCAGCAATCGCCAATACAGAAGTTAAGGCATCGGCGAGTACGTGGAAGTAGGCAGCTCGACGGTTATGATCATGATGCCCATGCCCATGCCCATGCCCATGCCCGTGGTCGTGGTCGTGGTCTTCCCCGCCCAGTATCCAGGCCGATACTCCATTGACGATCAAGCCGATGACGGCGACGAAAATAGCTCCATTGAACGAAATTTCTACCGGGTGGATGAAGCGGTCGATGCTTTCGATCACCATATACAGGGCGAAGCCTGCCAGCAGGACCGCGCCGGTGAACCCGCCTAGCGCATTGACCTTCCCGGTGCCAAATGAGAACTGTGTATTGCCTGCGTTGCGGCGAGCGTATGCATAGGCGAAGGCTGCAATACCCAGAGCGACAGCATGAGAGCCCATATGAAGGCCATCGGCCAGGAGGGCCATCGAACCGTATAAGACACCGGCCAGAATTTCCCAAACCATCATGACGACAGTTAGAGCGACGACGATCAGTGAGCGTATTTCACCGGATTTTTTACGATCTTGACCAAAAACATGATTGTGTTGCCATTCTTCGAGCCTGTGACCATGCATACTGTAATACTCCGAGTTGATAAAAATTATGGTCAGCAAGACCAATGAAAGTGGTGGCGATTGATGGCGAAGCCCTGCTAACAGCTCCGGTTCCGCAAGAACTTCAGGGGCGCGGATATTAAATCACTGCCAAAGTTCGCCTCTTACAGCTAGGGTACCCACGCTGTAGCTCGTGATGTTCTACTTGAGGTAGGACTTGATGACCTGCAGCACCGCTTCCAAGTCTTGTTGCCGCTGCTCCAACTCGGGTTCCCTGACGACGTGATCAGTCAAGTGCCCCTCAATGATGGCTGCCATCAGTCCATTCACCGCCCCACGAATCGCGGCGATCTGTTGCAGCACGGCCGTGCAGTCGCCCTCCTCGTCAAGCTGCCTTTCCAGTGCGGCCGTCTGCCCCTGAATGCGCCGAACGCGGGTTAATAGCTTCGCTTTGTCTTTGATCGTGTGCATGCAGTCGTCTCTTTAGTGGCCCAAAAACTATACTGGAGGGTAGTATATAAATACTAGGGGGTAGTATGCTTGTTTGCAAGAGAGGAGAGGTAGGTGAAGCTCACCAACGTGACACTCGCCAGCCGTAAGGAGCACGCCGCATGACCGAAATGCCCGACAACATCCTGCACCTGCCTGAGTACCAGGTGCTGGGCTGCAAATCCACCGACGACGAAATGCACTTCCAGGTGGACGCGCCCGATCCCATCGCCTGCGAGGAATGCGGCGTGCAGGGTGAGTTCGTGCGGTTCGGCAAGCGTGATGTTCCCTATCGTGATCTGCCCATCCACGGCAAGCGGGTCACCCTCTGGGTGGTCCGCCGCCGGTACACCTGCCGGGCCTGCAAGACCACCTTCAGGCCCCAGCTACCGGAGATGGTGGACGGCTTCCGCATGACGCTGCGGCTGCATGAATACGTGGAGAAGGAATCCTTCAACCACCCCTACACCTTTGTGGCGGCACAGACCGGCTTGGACGAGAAGACGGTACGTGACATCTTCAACGCCCGCGCCGAGTTTCTGGGGCGCTGGCACCGCTTCGAGACGCCCCGCATTCTGGGCATCGACGAGCTGTACCTGAACAAGCGCTACCGCTGCATCCTGACCAACATCGAGGAGCGAACCCTGCTCGACCTGCTGGCCACCCGCCGTCAGGACGTGGTGACCAACTACCTGATGAAGCTGAAAGACCGGCAGAAGGTCGAGATCGTCAGCATGGACATGTGGAACCCCTACCGGGCAGCGGTCAAGGCGGTGCTGCCACAGGCCCGTATCGTGGTCGATAAGTTCCATGTGGTGCGCATGGCCAACGATGCCTTGGAGAAGGTGCGCAAGGGCCTCAGAAAGGAGCTGAAACCCTCCCAGAGCCGAACCCTCAAAGGAGACCGGAAAATCCTGCTGAAACGCGCTCACGAAGTCTCAGACCGGGAGCGACTCATCATGGAGACCTGGACAGGCGCATTCCCGCAACTGCTGGCCGCCTACGAGCACAAGGAACGCTTCTACGGCATCTGGAACGCCACCACCCGGCCACAGGCAGAAGCCGCCCTGGATGACTGGATAGCCACCATTCCAAAGGGCCAGAAGGAAGTCTGGAGCGATCTGGTCAGGGCAGTGGGCAACTGGCGCGAAGAGATCATGACCTACTTCGAGACGGACATGCCCGTCACCAACGCTTACACGGAGTCCATCAACCGACTGGCCAAGGACAAGAACCGTGAAGGGCGTGGTTACTCGTTCGAGGTGATGCGGGCACGAATGCTCTACACCACGAAGCACAAGAAGAAGGCCCCGACTGCGAAGGTCTCTCCGTTCTACACCATCGGTTACGGACTGCCGGACTTCGCAGAGGAACTCAACTACGGGGTCAATCTATCAACCATCTGAGGGTGGTATCAGGTTGGTGGGGTGAAGGTGCCCCATCAACCATTAAATCCGTATACCCAAAATTTAAACATGTTGTTCTCGCTCTTGTCGTGATGATCGAATTCGATCACACATGAATAATTGAATCGAGTGGCGAGCTCACAATTGCGCTATGCCCGCCAGGTTTTCGTTGCGGCGACAGGTTCCGGGCGCGCCCGGAACCCATTCAGGTACGCTGCGTTTACGCTTTCTTGCGATGCAACAGCGCGTAAAGCACCGGGAGTACGAACAGCGTCAACAAAGTCGAGGAAATAATCCCCCCGATCACTACTGTTGCCAACGGTCGCTGCACTTCCGCGCCAGTACCGGTGTTGAGCGCCATGGGAACAAAGCCGAGGCTTGCGACCAAGGCCGTCATCAGTACCGGTCGCAGGCGGATCAGGGCACCCTCGACGATCGCTTTCATCAGGTCGCCCTGCTCGTGCCACAGGTCGCGAATAAAAGCCACCATCACCAGACCATTGAGAACTGCGACGCCAGAGAGCGCGATAAAGCCCACGCCTGCGGAGATCGACAGCGGCATATCCCGCAACCACAGGGATAAAATCCCGCCAGTGAGCGCAAGCGGTACGCCAGTGAAAATAATCAAGGCGTCTTTCACCGAACCGAACGCCATGACCAGCAGGCCGATGATGATCGCCAGGGTAATCGGTACAACAATGGCGAGACGGGCGCTGGCCGATTGCAGTTGCTCAAAGGTACCGCCGTAATCCAGCCAATAGCCATCCGGCAAATCCACCTCCTGTGCGATGCGCGCTTGTGCTTCTTCGACAAATCCACCCAGGTCGCGGCCCCGGACGTTGGTGGTTACCACCACCCGGCGCTTGCCGTTTTCCCGGCTGATCTGGTTGGGCGCCGGGGCCAGTTCCAGGTCGGCGACTTCCGATAACGGCACATAGTCGCCGCCGGGCAAGGGAATGGGCAAAAAAGCCAGACTGTCGATGTCCCGCCTTATCCCTTCCGGCAGTCGCACCACCAACTCAAAGCGGCGGTCACCCTCGTAAATCAATCCGGCGTTTTCACCACCAATCCCGGTCGCCACCAGCGCTTGTACGTCTTCGACATTCAGACCGTAGCGCGACAGCACCATACGCTTGGGATGGACCGATAACATGGGCAGTCCCGTGACCTGTTCGACCCGGGCATCCGCCGCGCCTTCCATGGACTCCACAACGTCGAGGACCTCGTTGGCTGACTCCAGTAATTGATCCAGATCATCGCCAAACACCTTGATCCCGAGATCGGCCCGTACCCCCGAGATCAGCTCGTTAAAGCGCATTTCAATGGGCTGGGTGAACTCGTATTTGTTGCCCGGCAGTTGGGTCACGGCGTCCTCCATTTCCGCCACCAGTTCATCCTTCGTCTTGTCGGGATTGGGCCACTGGTCGCGAGGCTTGAGGACGACAAAGTTATCCGCGACGCTGGGGGGCATGGGATCTGTGGCCACTTCCGGCGTGCCGATCTTGGCGAACACCTTGTCCACCTCGGGAAAGGCCTTCAGCCGTTCTTCCAGCTGCGACTGCATCTCGATGGATTGCTCAAGCCCGGTGCCCGGGATGCGCAGAGCATGCAACGCGATATCCCCTTCGTCGAGTTGCGGAATAAACTCCGACCCCAGGGTGGTCGCCAGCCAGATACAGATGGCCACCAGCGCGGTTGCGCCGCCCAATACCAGCCAACGAAACTTCATAGCGACCAACAAGGCTGGCCTGTAGAGCGATTTGGCACCGCTGATTACCGGGCTTTCCTTTTCGCTGATTTTGCCTCGCAGCAACACTGCAACGGCGGCTGGCACCACAGTCAGCGACAGCACCATGGCGGATAACAATGCCATTACTACAGTGGCCGCCATGGGGTGGAACATCTTGCCCTCAACGCCGGTGAGAGAAAAGATCGGCAAGTACACCACGGTAATGATGGCGACACCGAACAGACTGGGGCGAATGACTTCGTTGGTGGCTTCGTACACCAGCTGAAGCCGCTCCCGCAGTGGCAACTGGCCGTTGTGCTGGGACTGGGACAACCGCCGAATGCAGTTCTCGACGATAATCACCGCACCATCCACGATCAGGCCGAAATCCAGCGCCCCAAGGCTCATCAGGTTGGCCGATACGCCCGATTGCACCATGCCAGTGATGGTGGCGAGCATGGACAAAGGAATTACCGCCGCCGTGATCAGAGCGGCGCGTAGATTGCCGAGCAACAGAAACAGCACGACGATCACCAGCAATGCGCCTTCGAGCAGGTTCTTTTCCACCGTGGCGATAGCCTTGTCCACCAAAGTCGTGCGATCGTACACCGCCTCCACCTTTACCCCCTCGGGGAGTGAAGGCTGAATGGCCTTCAATTTTTCAGCCACGGCCTGCGCGACTGAGCGGGAGTTTTCTCCCATCAACATCATGGCCGTGCCCAGCACCGTTTCCTTGCCGTCGCGGGTCGCCGCCCCGGTGCGCAGTTCCTTGCCAATGGCCACCTCGGCCACATCACTGACTTTTACCGGTGCGCCCTGCCGATTAGCGATAACCACCTGTTCAATCTCAGCGATGGAGGCCAACTGTCCAGGTGAACGGACCAGCAGCTGTTGCCCTTTGCGCTCGATATAGCCTGCACCGCGGTTGGTGTTGTTGGCTTGCAGTGCGTCCGCCAGTTCATCCATGGTGACGCCAAATTGCAGCAACTGTTGTGGGAAGGGCGTGACGTGGTACTGCTTGTTGTAGCCACCGATGGTGTTGATCTCAATCACCCCAGGCACCTGTGCCAGTTGGGGTTTGATAATCCAATCCTGAATTTCCCGCAGTGCCGTGGCGTCCAACGGACTGCCATCCTCTTGAGTGGCGCCGGGCCGCGCTTCGACCGTGTACATCAAGATTTCGCCAAGGCCGGTGGCGATGGGACCCATTTCCGGCTCCAGGCCCGGTGGCAGGGCATTCTTGATGGTGCCGAGGCGTTCATTGATCAGGTTTCGGGCGAAATAAATGTCCGTACCCTCTTCGAATACCACTGTGACCTGGGACAGACCGTAGCGGGATATTGAGCGGGTATAGGACAAATTAGGCAAACCATACAGAGCCGTTTCCACCGGGAAAGTGATCCGCTGCTCAGCCTCCAAGGGGGAATACCCCGGAGCCTCGGTATTGATCTGCACCTGGACGTTGGTGATGTCTGGTACCGCATCGATCGGCAGGCGCTGAAAGCTCCACAGGCCTACACCGACCAACACCAGAATAAGGGATAACGTTAAAAACCGCCGCTCTACCGAGAAGCGTAAGATGGCGTTTATCATCAAAGCCTCCTGGGTTAGTGGTCGTGGGATGCGCCGGATTTTTCGATATCGGCCTTGATCAGATAACTGTTGTCCACTACATAGCGGTCACCCGCTTGCAGCCCACCCAGTACCTCAGTCAAAGTGCCGTCGCTGGAGCCTAGCTCCAGTGGGCGAATTTCATAAGTATCTCCCACCTGGATAAATACCACGCTCCAATCCCGAAAAGGCTGCAGCGCCCGGTTCTCGACCGCCAGTGGCACCTCAAGGGTCTCTACCACTATATCCCCCGCCATCAGCAAGCCTGGGTTCAGCGTGCCGTCCGGGTTGTCCACTTTCACTCGGGCCAGGGTATAGGGCGCATTGTTTGGGGAAGGCAGCAGATGGCTAATGTTAGCCTGCTGATTAAATCCCTCGGCTTGCAGTAGAACTTTCTGGCCGACCGCCACCTTGGTGCGCTGGCCCGGAAATACCTGAAGCTCCGCCCACAAGGTGAACAGATCGGTGATGGCAAATAGAGGCCGGTCACCGGCGATTTCGCCCACACTGATCTGGCGCTCGGTTACCACGCCATCCATGGGTGAGCGCAGATCATAGGTTTTAAGACTTTCATTGGACTCCACTTGCGCCAGCAGATCACCTTTGGCAACACGGTCTCCCAAACGAACATTGACTCTGGTAATGACGCCGGGAAAGCGGGCGCGCACCCGCGCGATTTGCTCTGGCGCGGTGGTCAGTCGCCCATAAGTGGTCAAGGTTCGCTCAATCGAGCCCGGACCGGCCTCGGCTGTTCGGATTCCAGCCTTTTCAGCAATATCGGCTGCAATGCGGGTACGGCCTTCGTGGGATTCCCATTGCCACTGGTATTTTTTACCGTTCAAGGCAAGCGTGACCTCCACATCAAAGGAATGTGGCTCGGTCACCACGCCATCCCCCAGCCAATAGTCTCCTTGGAAGGCAAAATCAAAGGTATCCTCTTGTCCGCCCAAACGAGTGAGTTGAACGTTGAGGTCAACCCCATCGGTCATGGGCTTACCGTCCTTTGTCACCCAGGCACGATATTCTGGAGGAACACCTTGCTCGAAAATCTGCAGTTCGACGGTAGCGTCGTCCCGCTCAAGCAAGAGGCCACCATGAGGTCCTTTGGTTTCGGGCGCGGTCTGTTGTGCTTCGTTAGAAGCATCGTCCCGATCTTGCGCCGCTAGCAGGGGGCTGGCGACCAGGCAGGTGGCAATCAGCGTCCAGCAGAGTGGTTTTATCAATTGCATGGTTCAGTAATCCTGTGTTTGGTTTAGCGCGGACGCGGTCTGGCCTTGGATCATAGACTGCGCCGTAAGCTGTTCGATAAGGGCTTGATTGAGCAGCGCCGTTGCGGCTGCTTCGACGAGTGCCTCGCGAGCCGAAAGCAGTTCGCGCTGTGCGGCGGTCCACTCCACATAGCTGTAGCGGCCGCGTTCATAGGCCTGCCGGGTAAGGTCGAGCGCCTTGGTCAGATCGGGCAGCACTGTGGAGCGCAGCTGCTCGACTGCATCGATGTTTTGTTGACGGGTGTGGTAGGCCTCGAACAACAGAGCGTGCAGTTGTAGCAGCGCTTCCTCTTGGCGGTATTGCACCTCGTCGCGCGCCGCTCGGGCTGCCTGCACCTCGCCCCGGTTCCGGCGTCCGGCAAACAGTGGCATTGATATGCCGGCCACCAGTGCGGTATCACCCGTTGTTTCCAAACGGCGGGCACCGATCTGCCAGCGGATATCGCTTTCCGATTGGCTTCGTGCCAACCGGATCTCGGCATCGCGCATGCGCCGCTCGCTGGCGTAGACCCGGATCACGGGGCTCTCGCTGGCCTGCTGGTATAGCACCTCGAAACGCTCGCTGGACTCGAACCGGAACAGGTCTCCCTGCAACCGCTGAAAATCTACCCGCGTTTCGCCCCACAGCGATGCCAACGCCATCTTCCGCTTCTCGTACTCGGTTTGCAGGGCAGAATGGGCAATGCGGCTCTGGGCGAGCGCGGCCTTGGCGCGCAGGACTTCGGCCTCAGGTGCGGCGCCCTGCTTGGTGCGACGGGTAACGGTGTTGAGGATCGCCTCACTCAATTCCACGGATTGAGTGGCCAAATCGAGCTTTTCCTGCAGCGCCAGGGTGGCGACATAACGTTGAGTCACCTGGCCCAACACATCCAGCGTCTCGGCTTCACGTTCGGCCTCCATCAGATCATAGCGAGAGCTCACAGCGCCCGTGCGAGCCCGGCGTTTGCCTCCCAACTCAATGACCGAGGATAGCGACAGGGTGTATTCCGCCCCGTCGACACCCTGCAGGGTACCGCTGCCGAGGGCATTCTCCACCTCCAGGCCAGCTTCATACGCTGGTGCCTGATTGGCCGTGAGACGGCTTCCCTCAAGCCCCTGCAGGCGAAGGTCGAACACCCGGAGACTGGGATTTTGCGCCATCGTCCGGGACACGGCATTGGCGAGAGTTAAGGACGTCTCTTCGGCGTGGGCAACGGCAACATTGAACGCCAGCGCGAACAGACACAATAAATGGATATAAGTCTGGCGCGGCTGTAGACGCCGCCCAGTGCTCATGGGCTTGCAAAAAAGCATGTAACTTCTCCTACGAAGGTCTAAATAACAGATGTTTCCCTAGTGGGATGGTCGTAGGATTAGGCGATTGGAGGGCGGAACAGAGAGGGTGGTATGACTGAAGTATGGCTGGCCTGATAGTCGGACAGGCGCTGACCGGCGGATAAAACGGCAATATCCGTTGCCGCGCTCAACAGCACCATGTAAAAATGGGCATGGTTTAGATGGCAATGATCAGATGAGTGATCCCGCGAAGGGTCCGATGAGGTGGAAGACTCCTCCATTTCCAGCGTGACCGAGTCAATGACAACGTCTTCATGGGAATGCTCGTGATTATGAGCGTGATGAGGCGTCGCGGGATGAGGTTGGTTTGTATCGCCAATAGCCGCCAGTGAATGCAGAGCAATCACCAGTGCTAAAACGATTGTTACCCAACGATTCTTCATCAAAGCGGACAGACTCTCCAGACTAAGGCCGGGACACTACCACAAGGAAACCCTTAGGTCAAAACCCGCATTCTGTTCGGTTTCCCCAATCTCGAGAGGTGGTGGACCTTGGGACGCAATGGTGCAAAACACCTCTCGGTTGGCGAGACCATCGATAGCTCCATGCCGGAAGTCGGGCGTGTGGGTCTTTCGTAGACTCGAGTCGCCCGGCCGGAGCAGACCGCATGAACCCGATTGCTCTCCTTTTGCTTACCCTTGCGATGTCCACCGATGCCTTTGCCGCCGCGATCAGCAAAGGGGCGGGCGGAGCCCTGCGAATGGGTCTTGTCTTTGGGTCAATTGAAGCAGCAACACCTTTAGTCGGCTGGTTGCTTGGTAAATCGGCATCGACTTACGTTGAGGCGTGGGATCACTGGATAGCGTTTGCGCTATTGGTTGCTCTAGGGCTGCACA
>Ga0315336_1003364_pt1 | contig 21444 bp, 16 predicted proteins | sample ASW5metaG_FD_204512 | JGI IMG/M metagenome (GOLD analysis project Ga0315336, IMG submission 204512) | Ammonia-oxidizing marine archaeal communities from Monterey Bay, California, United States - ASW #5 | ecosystem: Environmental > Aquatic > Marine > Intertidal zone | place: USA: California... | reverse complement strand
CGGTGCGTCTGTTGTTGACCCGCGCGCTCGCGCGCGCCGCCGGTGTCGGCGGCATGGTGGGCGGACAGATCATGGATCTCGCCGGCGAAGGCCGTTTCGGCGATCCCGAGCCGCCGGATGTCGCCAAGCTGCAGCAGATGAAGACCGGCGCCCTGCTCAAGTACGGCTGCATCGCGGGCGCGCTCCTCGGCCAGGCGCCGAAGGATCAGTACGACGCGCTTGATGCTTATGGTCACGCGCTGGGCGAAGCATTCCAGATCGCCGACGATCTGCTGGATGTCGAAGGCGACGCGGCGGCGCTCGGCAAACCTGCGGGACAGGATGCGGCGGCGGGCAAGACCACGTTCGTCACGCTCCTCGGGATCGATGGTGCCAAGGCGCGCGTGCGCGATCTCCTGAAAGCTGCCGACGCCGCACTCGCGCCATTCGGCGCCAAGGGCGACGTCCTGCGCGCGACCTCGCGTTTCGTCGCCGAGCGGCAGAGCTAGAGGTCGGCATGCCGGGCAAGAAGGACGGCGATCCGTATCTTCTTCGCCTCAAAGGGATGCCGAAGCCGTTTCGGATTATCTATACGCGGCCGCGCACGTTTATCGCGTTCGCAATCGGCCTTGCGTCACTGCTGTTTCTGCCGCCGTCATGGCGGCTTGCGACCCGCCTTCTCGTTGCATGGGACATCTTCATCGCCATCTACATGGTGCTCGCCTACGTCACGGTGTTTTCCTGCGGGATTGACTATATCCGCCGTCAAGCCGCGGCTCAGGACGACGGACGCTTTTTCATTCTGGTGACAACCGGGCTTGGCGCTTTCGCGAGCATCGCGGCCATCGTGCTGGAGCTTGGCATCAAGCCGCAGCAGTCGCCGCAACTCGCCCTCGCCGTGATCACCATCGTGCTGTCGTGGGCCACGATTCACACCACATTCGCCCTGCACTACGCACATGACTACTATCGCGGCACAAAAGCAGGCGGCCTTGCCTTCCCCGGCGACGACGAACCTGACTATTGGGACTTCGTCTATTTCTCATTTGTGATCGGCATGACGGCCCAGGTGTCCGATGTAGGCATCACCGACAAGATCATCCGCCGGACTGCCACGGCCCACGGTGTGATCTCTTTTATTTTCAACACCGCGCTGGTGGCCCTGATGGTCAATATCGCGGCCAGCGCGATATGATGCCTCGATGATAGCGACTTTTCTGACTTTCCTTCTTGTCCTCACAGCCCTCGGAGCTTCCGCGACACTTGCCAAACGGCTCGCAGTCGCACCCGCCATCGTTTTCCTGATCGTCGGAATCATCCTGGCCTTCCTGCCGGGATTTCCACGCATCGAGATGAAGCCGGAGGGCATTCTGCTGCTGGTGCTGCCACCGCTGATTTACTCGTCCGGCGTTTCGATGAGCTGGCGCGAGTTCAAGGCCAATCTGCGCCCGATCGGTTTGCTGGCGATCGGCTGCGTGATTTTTACGACGGTGCTGGTTGCCGCCGCCGCTCATTATGCGCTCGGGCTGCCTTGGAGCGTCGGCTTCGTTCTCGGCGCAATCGTGTCGCCACCGGACGTGGTGGCGCCTCTCGCCATCGCCCGTCGGCTCAAGCTGCCGCATCGCATCCTCGTCATTCTCGAGGGCGAAGGTCTCGCCAACGACGCGACCGCACTGATCCTCTACCGTTTCGCGGTGCTCGCCGTCAGCACGGGCACGTTCTCGCTCGCGCCGGCCGCGGGAACATTCGTCGCCATTATCGTGGGCGAGGTGATGTTCGGCATCGCCGTGGGTTGGCTCTCCCTGCGGTTGCGGCAATGGGCGCGCGATCCGCGCGTCGAAATTTCGCTGTCATTGCTGACGCCTTATCTCGCGTTCTGGGTGCCTGAACATCTCGGCGGCTCGGGCGTGATCGCGACCGTGGTGACAGGCCTCTATGTAAGCTGGAACGGCCCGTTGCTGATTTCAGCGAAGACACGTCTGCAAGGCATCTTCTTCTGGGACTTCGTGATCTGGCTGATCGAGGGCGTCTTGTTTCTGATGATCGGCTTCCAGATGCGCCTGCTGATGGAAAAAGCCAAGGTGCTGCCGGTGAGCGATATCCTCACCGCAATCGGAATCATTTCAGCAATTGTTGTGCTGGCGCGATTCCTGTGGGTTTTCCCCGGCACGTATTTGCCGCGCCTCGTCAGCAAGCGGGTCGCCGCCAGCGATTCCAAGCCGCCGTGGCGGTACATCGTCGTTATCGGTTTTACGGGAATTCGCGGCGTGGTGTCACTTGCCGTCGCCCTTGCGCTGCCGCTGACCCTGCCGAACGGACAGGATTTCCCTCATCGCGATCTCATCCTGTTCGTCAGCTTCGGCGTGATCTTCGTGACGCTGGTCGGCATCGGACTGACGTTGCCATTGGTGGTCAAGCTGCTCGGGCTGTCGCAGCACGGACACCTCGAAGCCATTCGTGAACGCGAGGCAGAGATCGCGGCCCGGCGGGAAATCCTCGAAGTCGCACGCGGGTCGCTCGACCGGATCATTGCCGAACGCAATCTGCCCGAACCGCTCGCGCGCTTCCTCGAAGCGCGGCATGAGATCCGCTTCCGCGCACTGCCTGAACCTCCAAGAGAGGAAGGCGAGTTTACGCCGGCCACACAAGGCGCGTCGCTGGTGCGCGAAATCATCACCATCGAACGGGCGGTTTTGCACAAACTGTTGCGTGACGGAAAGATTACGGACGAAACCCGCCGGCGTATCGAGCGTAATCTGGATCTCGAAGAAGCGGTCGTCGACAACAGCGAGAAAAACGGCCCGCTGTGATCGAACACAGCCGCCGCTTTTGTGGGAATATGCGGAGATTTATTCCGCGGCGGTTACGGCCGGAGCTTTGGCACCGGCACCGCCGTAACGCTGCTCGATATAGTCGATCACCAGCGCCTTGAAGTCGGTCGCGATGGTCGCCCCGCGCAACGTGCGGAATTTCTGGCCATCGACAAACACCGGCGCAGCCGGCGTTTCGCCAGTTCCTGGCAGCGAGATGCCGATGTCGGCATGCTTGGATTCGCCGGGGCCGTTGACGATACAGCCCATCACCGCGACGTTGAGTTGCTCGACGCCGGGGTAGCGGGTCTTCCAGCTCGGCATTTCATCGCGAATGAAGCTCTGGATGTCGCGCGCCAGCTCCTGGAACACGGTGGACGTGGTGCGGCCGCAGCCGGGGCATGCCGCCACCAGCGGCACGAAGGTGCGGAAGCCCATAGTCTGAAGAATTTCCTGACCGACCTTCACTTCAACCGTGCGGTCGCCGCCGGGCTCAGGCGTCAGTGACACGCGGATGGTGTCGCCGATGCCATCCTGCAGAAGAATGCCAAGCGCAGCTGACGACGCGACAATGCCCTTCGAGCCCATGCCTGCTTCGGTGAGACCAAGGTGGATGGCGTAATCCGAGCGCGCAGCCAATTCGCGATAGACCGCGATCAGATCCTGCACGTTCGAGACCTTCGCCGAGAGAATCATTCTGTTTTTCGGCAAGCCGATTTCCTCGGCGCGCGCCGCCGACAGCAGCGCCGACTGTACCATCGCCTCGCGCGTGACCGCGCGGGCGTCGATAGGATTGGGTGACGCTGCGTTCTCTTCCATCAGCTTGGTCAGCAATTCCTGATCGAGCGAACCCCAGTTGGCGCCGATGCGGATGGTCTTGCCGTGCTTGAGCGCCATTTCGACGATGTCGGTGAACTGCGTGTCGCGCTTGTTCTTGAAACCGACATTGCCCGGATTGATGCGGTACTTCGACAATGCGGCCGCGCAAGCCGGATGATCGGCCAGTAGCTTGTGGCCGATGTAGTGGAAGTCGCCGATCAGCGGAACATCGATGCCGAGCTTGTCGAGCTTTTCGCGAATGTGCGGAACGGCAGCAGCGGCTTCGTCGCGGTCGACCGTGATACGGACCATTTCCGAGCCGGCGCGCGCAAGCGCTGCAACCTGCGTGACAGTACCTTCGATATCGGCGGTGTCGGTGTTGGTCATCGATTGCACCACGATCGGTGCGCCGCCGCCAACTTTGACGTTGCCAACAACAACCTGAACCGTCCGATGGCGCCCCTTGGGGCCAGCCTGGATTTCCTTGGTCCGCTCTTTCAGATCGCTCACGTCAGAATCTCTTTTGCGTTCAGGTATCGTTTTTGGTGACAGGAAGCAGGGGATTCCCCGCCGCCTCGCCGGGGCGGTTTACCAGATATAGGCCCGCCATGACCAGAAGGGCAGCCCCCGCAAAGGCTAATGTCAGGGTGTCATGCATCACGAAATAGCCCCCAATGACCCCAAACAGGGGCGTCATAAAGGTAAATGACGACAGTTTGCTGGCTGAGTACGTCTTTATGAGAAAGATCCAGATCAGGAATGTGATCCCAACAATCCAGATCGCCTGATAGGCCATCAACGCCAAGGAAAGCGGCCCCGGCATATGCGTAATGCTTTCGCCGGAGACAATCGCCCCAAGCGCCAGAATCGGGATCGACACCGCAACCTGATAAGCCAGCGTCTTTTCGGCTGGCGCCTGTAACAGCGGCGACGCCTTCACGATCAGCGTGGTGACGGCCCACAGGACGCCGCCGCTCATCACCAGAATGTCTCCCAGAATGACCTTGGCATCGACTGACGCCTGCGGCACGCCGATGGCCAGCGCCACGCCCGTGAACGACAGCGCCAGACCACCCCATTGCAGCCGGTTCAACGCCTCGCCGAGAAACCGTTTCGAGCCGAGCGCCACCACAAACGGCGCGATGTACAGAAACACCACCGCACGCGAGGCCGTGGTGTAGAGCAGCCCGCGATAGATCAGGATGAATTCGACTCCGAAGAAAACTCCGGCAAGCAAGCCAGCGCCGAGCGTGCCGTCGCGCCGGAACAGTTGCACGCCGCGCAGCCAAGCCACCGTCAAGATCATGACCAAGCCGCCGGTCGAACGAATCGTGGCTTGCAACAGCGGCGGAATATCCGGAAGAGCCAGTTTGACCGCAATCTGATTGAAGCCCCAGCTCAGGCAGAGCATGACCATCAGGGCAATCGCCGTCGCGCTCAACGGCCGCCCCGCTGGCGCGATCTTCAAACCATTCGATGACATGCCACCCCGTATCCGGCTTTCCGCCGTGTTGCTTGATTTATGCCGCGCGTTGACAGTGCGCGCAGGTACCGGTGATTTCCACCACTGATAATTTCGGCGCGAAGCCCGTTCCGCGCGCCGCCTCATTGAAACTTTGCGCCAAGGGCGCTGCCGGAATCTCGCCGACCGATCCGCAGGATTCGCAAATCAGAAACGCCACAACGGCGGTCTCATCGTGATTGTGTGCGCAGGCCAGAAACGCATTGCGGCTTTCGATGCGATGAACCAGGCCGTTTTCCATCAGAAAATCCAGCGCGCGATAAACCGTGATCGGCGCCGGACGCGATGTGGTCTTGGCCAGTTCGTCGATCACTTCGTAGGCGCCCAGCGGACGATGGCTCGACAACAGCGCGCCCAGAACCTGCCGCCGGATCGGCGTGAATTTCTGACCGCGCCCCGAACAGACCTTTTCGGCGTGCGAAAACGCATCCTCGGCGCAGCGGCCGTGGTCATGATTGGGGTCGGGGAAAACCGGCTTCGCGTGTGTCATTGGACCAATATGTAGTGCGGTTGCCGTGATTCCGCTCATAATTTCAGCGTCATAAAGCGTCAGTATATTTCGCAATGCACCATTTTCTATTGCATTGCATCATAAAGACCCCAAATCACCAGTCTACGACAGGCCCGGCCGAATCCCAGGCGACCCAATAATCCCTCCATCTCAGAGAGAAGAAGCTCCATGGCGACCACTCTCAAAACCTATCTCGACAACCTGACGCCGTGGAGCTTCTCCGGCACGCGCAAGCCAAGTGCGGCCAAGAAGATCAATCTGGCGCTTCAGGGCGGGGGATCGCATGGAGCGTTCACTTGGGGCGTGCTGGACCATTTCCTTACCGACGGGCGGCTGGAGATCACCGGAATTTCCGGCGCGTCCGCAGGTGCCATGAATGCCGTGATGCTTGCCGACGGCCTCACCCGTGGCGGACCTGAAGAAGCCCGCAAGCGGCTGGCTGCATTCTGGCGCGCGACAAGCACCGGCGGAGATCTTCCGCCGGTCCAGCGTGCCATGACCGACCGGATGTTTTCGATGATGCCGTTTGCAACATCGCCGATTCAGAACTGGTTCGAGGCGATGGCGCATTATTTCTCGCCTTACGAACTTAACCCGCTCAACATCAATCCGCTGAGCCAGCTCATCGAACGGTTTGTCGATTTCGAAGCGCTGCGCGCCAACACCGATCTCGCGCTCTACATTTCGGCAACCAACGTCCATACCGGACGGCTGCGCATTTTCGCGAACGAGAAAATCACCGCAGACGTGGTGATGGCCTCGGCGGCACTGCCTTTCATGTTTCGCGCCGTCGAAATCGACGGCGTGCCCTACTGGGACGGCGGCTACATGGGCAACCCTGCGATCTTTCCCTTCCTGCAGGCAACGGACGCCGAAGATGTGCTGGTGGTTCAGATCAATCCGGTCACGCGCGCGACCACACCGAAAACCTCCGGCGAAATCATCAACCGGCTGAACGAAATCACATTCAACTCGGCGCTGATCTCCGAATTGCGCACCATGGATTTCGTCAACCAGTTGATCGACGACGGCCGCTTGCCGCGCGGCACCGGCAAGGACCAGTACCGCCGCCTCAACATCCACCGCATCGATCTCGGCGGGCTCGGCACGCGCCTCGCCGCATCCAGCAAGATGAAAACCGACTACGAGTTTTTCGAACTGCTGCACCGGGCCGGTATCCGCGCCGCGAAGAAATTCCTCGACACCCATTTCGACGATATCGGCCGCCGGAGCACGATCGACCTTGCCGCCGAATCCGGCGTCGAATGGGCTTAACCCGATAACATGCTGAGATAGCTTAATAATTATCGATCCATGCAGGTTGGCATGGCTCACATCCGATTCACGCGGCTTCCGAAATCGATAAGCAAGCTTATTATAGCCAAAGCTTATCGAGGACGCCGCGATGCCCAAGGGCAATACCGATTTTCTGTTCGTGCTGTTCGAGACCCAGCGGATGCTGCGGCTCTACGCCGACAAGCTGGCGGTGCGTCACGGCATCACCCGCGCCCAATGGGCGGTGCTGGCGAAACTCGAGCGGACCGAGGGCCTGAAGCAATCCGAACTCGCCGACATGATGGAAATGCAGCCGATCACGCTCACGCGGCTGATCGACCGGCTCTGTAACAACGATCTCATCGAGCGCCGCGAAGATCCGAAGGACCGCAGGGCCAACCGTCTTTATCTGCGCCCTGCCGCCCGCCCGATGCTGACGCAACTGGCCAAGCTGCGCGCCGAGATCACGCAGACCGCGCTGAATCATATGAACGCCGGCGAAGCCGATGCGCTGGTCGGCCAACTCGAATTTATCAAGGACAACGTGCGTGACGCGCTTCAGGCCGCCAGCGACGCTAAAATCAAGGAGCCACGTTATGGCTGATCAGGTGGTCAAATTTCCCGCAGAACAAAAGCTGACAGAGAAGCCCCTGCCCGCTGCGGAAGCTCCGCGCAAGAGCTGGGGTCAAATTGCGCAGGAAAAGCGGCGCACGCTTTTGCTGGTTGTCGTACCGCTCGTTGCACTGGTTGCTGGTGTCGCTTTCTATCTGTCTGGCGGACGTTATGCGAGCACCGACGACGCTTATGTCGGCGCGCAAAAAGTTCTGATCACGCCTGATATTTCCGGAAAGATCGACAAGGTCGTCGTCAAGGAAGGCCAGAGGGTCAAAGCCGGCGAGGAACTGTTCGAAATCGATCCGGTCCCGTTCCGCTTTGCGCTTCAGCAGGCTCAGGCGACGCTGGAGACCGCAAAGACAAACTTCAACAATCTGCGCGACAACGTAAAGATCTACGGACAGATGCTCGATCTGGCCAATCAGGGCGTCGATCTGAAGCAGCGCGACGTCGAACGCAAAGCATCACTGGTCAAGTCTCAGGCCGGATCGCAGCTCGATCTCGACACCTCCACGACAAATCTCGTGATGGCCCGCGCACAACTCGAACTGCTGCGCCAGCAGCTCTCCAGTTCGAAGAACCAGTTGCTCGGCAATCCCGATTTGCCGCTCGAGCAATTTCCGCCGTACTTTCAGGCCAAGGCCGCGCTCGATCAGGCCCAGCGCAATCTCGATCACACCGTGCTGCGTGCGCCGATCGACGGCACCGCGACTCAAGTTGACAGCATTCAACTCGGCCGCTTTGTCGCTGCAGGCACGCCGGTGTTCAGCGTGATCGACGACACTCACCCTTGGGTCGATGCCAACCTGAAGGAATCCGATCTGACCTACGTGGCAAAGGGACAACCGGTCACTATGTTGATCGATGCATTCCCGGATCACGACTTCAAAGGCACCGTCGGCTCGCTCAGCCCCGGCACCGGCGCGCAATTTGCGATCCTGCCGCCGCAGAACTCGACCGGCAATTTCGTCAAGGTGGTGCAGCGTGTGCCGGTTCGAATCTATTTCGACAGCAACGACGCAGCCGTTCAGAAACTCAAGGCCGGCATGAGCACCTATGTCTGGGTCGACACCGGACATAAGCGAACATTCGCCGGATTGCTTGGATTCTCCTCCGCCTCGGCGAAGGAGGAAGCCCGGTGACCGCCGCCGCCACCTCCACGGCGGCGGTCCCGGGATTTCGCCGCAACATGGTCACGATCTGCGCGATGACCGCGACGATCATGCAGGCGCTCGACACCACCATTGCGAACGTCGCGCTGCCTTACATGCAGGGCACGCTGTCGGCGTCGCAAGACCAGATCAACTGGGTACTGACGTCCTATATTGTTGCGGCGGCGATCATGACCGCGCCGGTCGGCTGGATCGCCAATCGCTTCGGCCGCAAGAAAGTGTTCATCGTCTGCGCCGCCGGCTTCACCGCGGCGTCCGTGATGTGCGGGCTTGCGCAAGACATCACGCAGATGGTGTTGTTCCGCTTGCTGCAAGGCGTATTCGGCGCGGCACTTGTGCCGCTGTCGCAGGCGGTGATGCTCGACTCCTACGCGCTGCATGAACGCGCCAAGGCGATGTCGATCTGGGGCATGGGCGTGATGCTGGGGCCGATCATGGGACCATCATTGGGCGCGTGGCTGACCGAAACCTATTCCTGGCACTGGGTGTTCTTCGTCAACCTGCCATTCGGAATTGTCACCGTGCTCGGCCTGCTGGCCTTCATGGACGAGACCAAAACCAACACCGAGCTTCGCTTCGACTGGTTCGGCTTCGCCGCGCTCGCCATCGGCATCGGCTCTATGCAGTTGGCACTCGATCGCGGCGAACAGCTTGGCTGGCTGGAATCGCCCGAGATCGTCGCGGAAGCGATTGTCTCGATCGTCGGCTTCTATTACTTCTTCACACATTCGTTCACGACGAAGCGGCCCTTCATCCAGTTCGCCATTTTCAAAGATCGCAACTTCATCGGCGGTTGCGTCTTTATGGCCGTGATGGGCCTTGTGCTTTACAGCACGATGGCGCTGGCCTCGCCCTACCTGCAAAACGTCATCGGCTACCCGATCATGACCGCCGGCCTGTTGTTGGCAACGCGCGGCGGCGGCACCTTTGTTGCCATGATGCTGGTTGGCCGGTTGATGAAATACATCGAGGCCCGGACGCTAATCGCAAGCGGCATGCTGCTGATGTCGGTGTCGTTGTACTTCATGACCCAGTGGACCGACCAGACCGGCGTGCCGACCATCATCGTGGTCAGCGTCGCGCAGGGTTTCGGTCTTGGCTTGGTGTTCGTACCGCTCAGCACGGTGGCGTTCTTGACGCTGCCGAATGAGCTTCGCACCGATGGCACATCGATGCTGACCCTGATGCGCAACGTCGCAAGCTCGATCGGCATCTCCGTGGTGATCGCCAAGCTGACATCAGGCGGACGGGAGAGTTACGCCATCCTCAACGAGCACGTCACACCGTTCAATCAGGCGCTACAGATGCCGAATGTTGCGAGCATCATCAACATGAATACGGATTCCGGCCGGGCAATCATGGACCTCATGATTCAGGTTCAAGCCCAGATCATCGCCTTCTCGCATGACTATCAGATGGTGATGATCGTGACGCTGTGCGCGATCCCGCTGGCGATGATGATCGGATCGAGCAAGGCCGCGCTGCGCAAGCAGTCACAGGCGTCCGACCATGCCGCAGTCATGGACTAGACGATCCGAACGGATCACAAACCCTTCGTCACCAACGCAAAACGGGGAGCCAAGGCTCCCCGTTTTCGTAAAATCCAGAAAAATCAGTTGAGCTTTTCGATCGCCGCCGCAGCGCCCTGTCCGACGCCGACACACATGGTGGCCAGTGCATACTTGCCGCCGCGCTTTTCAAGACCGTGAACGGCGGTCAGCACCAGTCGTGCGCCGCTCATGCCGAGCGGATGACCGAGTGCAATCGCTCCGCCGTGCGGATTGACGAAATCAGAATCTTCCTTGACGCCAAGCTGGCGCAGCACCGCGAGACCCTGCGAGGCGAACGCCTCGTTGAGTTCAATCAGGTCGATGTCACCGATCTTGAGGCCTAGGCGTTCCAGCAGCTTGCGCACCGCCGGCACCGGCCCCATGCCCATCACGCGCGGAGCGACACCCGCAGATGCGTGACCGAGCAGCTTCGCGCGCGGCGTCAGGCCATGCTTCCGCACAGCGTCTTCCGAAGCGAGGATCAATGCGGCCGCGCCATCGTTGACGCCGGAAGCGTTTCCGGCGGTCACCGTGCCGTCAGGGCGCGTGACCGGCTTGAGCTTGGCAAGATTCTCAATGGTCGTTTCGGGGCGCGGGTGTTCGTCCTGGTCGACGATAACAGGACCACCCTTGCCGGAAATCGTGACCGGCGTGATTTCCTCGGCGAAGTAACCCGCCGCAATGGCCTTGCCGGCACGCTGCTGCGAGCGGATTGCGAACGCGTCCTGATCTTCGCGCGAAATCTGATAATCCGTCGCCACGTTCTCGCCGGTTTCTGGCATCGAATCGACGCCATACATCTTTTTCATCAGCGGGTTCACAAACCGCCAGCCAATGGTGGTGTCGTAGGTCTCGACCGCGCGCTGATAGGCCTCGTTCGCCTTGCCGGTCACGAACGGCGCACGCGTCATGGATTCAACACCGCCCGCGATGGCGAAATCGATCTCTCCCGCGCGGATCGCCCGCGCCATGCCACCGACCGCATCGAGGCCCGACGCGCAAAGCCGATTGACGGTCATGCCCGGTACATTCTCCGGCAGCCCGGCCAGCAACAGCGCCATCCGCGCCACGTTACGATTGTCTTCTCCGGCCTGATTGGCGCAGCCATACGCAACTTCATCCAGCGCGGCCCAGTCGGCCTTCGGATTGCGTTCCATCAGAGCCTTGATCGGCGCCGCCGCAAGATCGTCCGCACGAACCTTGGCCAGAGAGCCGCCGAACCGGCCGATTGGCGTCCGCACTGCATCGCAAATGAAAACATCACGCATGGTCGTTCTCCCTGAATGTCGTCCGGACTTATTTGCCCTCGGCTGCCGCGAGTTTTAGAAAGCACGGTGCAGAACGTCAAATGATCGATACCCGGAATAGCCTCGTCCCACGGCAGGGCGGCCATGCGCCTGCCCTTTCAAGGCGTGGAAAACGCAGCGCGCAATTCCACCTAGCGAAAGAACTTTGCTAATGTTCGCTCCATGACCATTCATTCCACGCCCCCCGCGCCGCCAAACGCCGAAGCTGCCTCCCCGGAGGCCGCCGGTCGCGTGACGCCGATGATGGAACAATATCTGGAGATCAAGGCGGCCAATCCGGGGCTGCTGCTGTTCTATCGGATGGGCGATTTCTACGAGCTGTTTTTCGAGGATGCGGAAACGGCCTCCCGCGCGCTCGGCATTACGCTGACCAAGCGCGGCAAGCACATGGGCGAGGACATCGCGATGTGCGGCGTGCCAGTGGAGCGTTCCGACGATTACCTGCACAGGCTGATCGCGCTCGGCCATCGCGTTGCGGTCTGCGAGCAGACCGAGAATCCCGCCGAGGCACGCAAGCGCGGCAACAAAAGCGTGGTGCGGCGTGATGTGGTGCGACTGGTGACGCCAGGCACGCTCACAGAAGACAATCTACTCGATGCCAAGGCCAACAACTATCTGCTCGCTATCGCGCGCGCTCGCGCGTCATCGTCGGCTGGCGACCGGATTGGCCTGGCCTGGATCGATATTTCAACCGCCGAGTTCAGCGTCACCGAGTGCGGCGCGAACGAACTCGGCGCGACACTCGCGCGCATCAATCCCACCGAAGTGATCGTGACCGATGCGCTCTATGGCGATCCGGAATTGGCCGCGCTGTTTCGTACTCTATCCGCCGTTACTCCGGTCCCGCGCGACGTCTTCGACGCCGCCACTGCCGAGCGGCGGCTGTGCGATTACTTTGCCGTCGCAACCATGGACGGCTTTGGTGCCATATCTCGGCTGGAAGCGACCGCTGCGGCAGCCGCCGTGACTTATGTGGATCGCACGCAGGTCGGGAAACACCTGCCGCTCTCGCCGCCGTCACGCGAGGCCGCCGGCACCACCATGGCGATTGACCCCGCCACCCGCGCCAATCTTGAACTGACGCGCACGCTGGCGGGCGAACGGCGCGGATCTCTGCTCGACGCCATCGACTGCACCGTGACCGCCGCCGGATCGCGTCTTCTGGCGCAACGTCTTTCCGCGCCGCTCACCGACAGCACGGCCATTTCCCACCGGCTCGATGCCACAGCTTTGTTCGCAAACGACAGTGCCGCACGGGACGATCTGCGAAATATCCTGCGTGCGGCGCCGGATATTTCACGGGCGCTGGCGCGGCTGTCGGTCGGACGCGGCGGCCCGCGCGATCTCGCTGCCCTGCGCGATGGAATTCTCGCCGCCGACAAAGCGGTGGGGCGGCTGTCGCGCATCGACACGCTTCCGCGCGACATTGCGCTCGCCATCGACGCGCTGCGCCGTCCGTCCCGCGATCTGGCGCAGGAATTTACACGCGGGCTCGCCGACGAGTTGCCGCTGTTCAAGCGGGACGGCGGTTTTGTGCGGGCAGGTTATCAATCCGCGCTGGACGAAACCCGCAACCTGCGCGACGCCTCACGGCTGGTAGTCGCAGCGATGCAGGCGCGCTACGCCGACGACACCGGCATCAAGGGTCTCAAAATCCGGCACAACAATGTGCTGGGTTACTTTGTCGAAGTCACCGCGCAGCACGGCGACAAGCTGATGACAGCCCCCTTGAATGCAACCTTCATTCATCGCCAGACGCTCGCAGGACAGGTGCGCTTCACCACCACCGAGCTTGGCGAGATCGAGGCGAAGATCGCCAATGCCGGCGACCGGGCGCTCGGACTCGAGCTGGAAATTTTCGACCATCTGTGCGCGTATGCCGTGTCGGCTGGCGACGATCTGCGTGCCGCCGCGCATGCCTTCGCGCTACTGGATGTGACCGCAGCGCTGGCGAAACTCGCGGTCGATGAAAACTACGCGCGGCCCGTGGTCGACAATTCGCTGAAGCTCTCCATCGAAGGCGGGCGCCACCCAGTGGTCGAGCAGGCGTTGAAGCGCGACGGCCAGCCGTTCATCGCCAATGCCTGCGATCTTTCTCCGGGACCATCGCAAACATCCGGGCAAATCTGGCTGATCACCGGCCCGAATATGGCCGGTAAATCGACCTTCCTGCGACAGAATGCATTGATCGCGCTGATGGCGCAGATCGGTAGCTTCGTTCCAGCTAAGCTCGCGCATATCGGCATCGTCGACCGGCTGTTCTCCCGCGTGGGTGCTGCGGACGATCTCGCGCGCGGGCGCTCGACCTTCATGGTCGAAATGGTGGAGACCGCGGCCATCCTCAATCAAGCGAGCGAGCGCGCGTTGGTGATCCTCGACGAGATCGGCCGCGGCACGTCGACATTCGATGGATTATCGATCGCATGGGCCTCGATTGAGCACCTGCACGAAAGCAATCGGTGCCGTGCGCTGTTCGCGACGCATTATCACGAACTCACCGCACTGTCGGCCAACCTGCCGCGCCTGTTTAACGCCACCGTGCGCGTCAAGGAATGGCAGGGCGACGTGGTGTTCCTGCATGAGGTGCTGCCGGGCTCGGCGGATCGTTCCTACGGAATCCAGGTGGCAAAGCTCGCGGGCCTTCCTGCCGCCGTGGTCGCACGCGCAAAATCGGTGCTGACGAAACTCGAGGCGCAGGATCGCGGCACCACCGCACGCGCGCTGGCCGACGACCTGCCGCTGTTTGCCGTACCATCACGCGCCGCAGCCGAGCCGCAACCACCAAGTGCCGCCGAGCAGCTTGCCGAGGCACTCAATGCGCTCCATCCCGACGAGATGTCGCCGCGTGAAGCCTTGGACGCGCTTTATGCTTTGAAGGCAAAACTGCCGAAGTAGCGCACGTCAGATGCGATTGAGCGATACCACCGTCTTCGGGCCGTTCTTGATGGTCTGATAGACCACGCAGTAACGCTCGGTCAGTTTGAGCAGTTGATCAAGCTTCTCCTGCGGCGCGTCGGTATCCACATCGAACCGAAGACGAATTTCCGCAAAGCCAACCGGCGCTTCCTTGTCGACGCCAAGTGTGCCGCGAAAATCGAGATCACCTTCGGCGGTGACATTGCCGGATTTCAATGGCGCATCGATGGCGGAGGCAACCGATTTCAGCGTCACACCCGCGCAGGCCACCAGCGCTTCGAGAAGCATGTCGCCAGAACACAGTTCAAGCCCGGAGCCGCCGGTTCCTGGATGCAGTCCCGCGATGGCGTCGGCGCGTCCGGTTTCGACCTTGCAGGACAGGCCCTCACTGTCGAGGGAGCCCTTGGCCTTCAAAGTGATGAGCGCAGCCTTCGGGTCGGACTTGTAGCGGTCCTTGATCGGCGCCTGCATGGCGCGGAGTGCGGTTGAATCCATTTTCGTGATCTCCGTTTCACTAAACCAACAATGCCCTGCTGCCAGTTATTCCCTCATCTGTCCTTTGCCGACCCTTCACCAAATGCGATCGGAGCGATCCAGCTTGCCGAACTGCCGCCGTCCTGTGTACGGCTTAAAGTGAAGCGACATATTATTTATATTTATCAATATGTTATAGAGCGACTCGGCAGCCGCCGCGCACCAAGAATAATCTGCACTAGTCTCCGGCTGAAAGAAAATCAGAGGGAACGGCCCCATCCGCCACAATCCGCTAATGACACCGCTGCTGCGGTTCGTTATCCGAATAGAATGGACAGCGTGACGGCCAAGATCCTCCCAAATCCCGCAGTGGAATTTGAACCCGCGCGTATCGCCGGCGAGATCGATGCGCTTGCGCAAAAGCATGGCGGCAAAGATGACCTGCTGCGCGGGGCCATCACGCAACTCTTGAAAGGCGAAATGGCGCAGGCGCGCGAGGCCGCGCAGGCGCAATTGCTGAGGGACCGCCACGGGCGGCGATGCGCCGAGCGGCTTTGCTTCGTTCAGGACGAGATTATCCGCATCCTGTTCAACGCCGCGACCAAGCATCTCTATCACTCGCCGACCCCGTCGGATTCCGAACGCATGGCCGTCATCGCCACCGGCGGTTACGGCCGCGGCCTGATGGCGCCCGAGTCCGACATCGATCTGCTGTTCATCCTGCCCTACAAGCAGACCGCATGGGGCGAACAGGTTGCCGAGGCCATTCTTTATTGCCTCTGGGACATGGGACTGAAGGTCGGCCACGCCACCCGCTCGGTCGATGAATCGATACGACAGGCGCGCGGCGACATGACGATCCGCACCTCGGTGCTGGAGACCAGATTTCTGACCGGGGACCAGGCGCTCTACGACGAGCTCGTCCTGCGCTTCGACAAGGACGTCGTGCAGGGCACCGCCGCCGAATTCGTCACCGCGAAGCTGGCGGAACGCGAAGAGCGTCACCGCCGCGCCGGCCAGTCACGCTATCTTGTCGAACCCAATGTGAAAGACGGCAAGGGCGGCCTGCGCGATCTGCATACGCTGTTCTGGATCGCCAAGTATGTTTACCGGGTCAGCAACAGCGAAGACCTCGTACAGCGCGGCGTGTTCGACGCGCAGGAATACCGCACCTTCCGCCGCTGCGAAGACTTCCTGTGGTCGGTCCGCTGCAACATGCACTTCTTCACCGGCCGCCCCGAAGAGCGGCTGTCGTTCGAAATGCAGCGCGAGATCGCCCAACGGCTCGGCTACACCTCGCATCCCGGCATGCAGGACGTCGAACGCTTCATGAAGCATTACTTCCTGATCGCCAAGGAAGTCGGCGATCTCACCGCGATCCTGTGCGCCAAGCTTGAAGATCAGGAAGCCAAGCCTGCGCCGGTGTTAAGCCGGATGATGGCCAGGCTCCGGCCCGGCCGGAAACGCGGACGCGTTCCCGGCGGTGAAGATTTCATCATCGACAACAACCGCATCAACCTTGCAGCACCCGACGTGTTCAAGACCGATCCGGTCAACCTGATCCGCATCTTCCGTCTCGCGCAGAAGAACAATCTGGCATTCCATCCCGACGCCATGCGCGCGGCAACGCGCTCGCTTGGCCTCATCACGCCGAAGCTTCGCGAGAACCCTGAAGCCAACAAACTGTTCATGGAAATTCTGACGTCGAACGACGCGGAAACCGTTCTCCGGCGGATGAACGAGGCTGGCGTCCTCGGCCGCTTTATCCGGGCGTTCGGGCGCATTGTGTCGATGATGCAGTTCAACATGTATCATCACTACACCGTCGACGAGCATCTGCTGCGCTGCATCGGGATCCTTCAGGAGATCGAGCGCGGCGGAAACGACGAGTTCGTGGTCGCCAGCGACCTGATGCGCAAAATCCATCCCGAGCATCGGGCCGTCATCTATATGACCGTGCTGCTGCATGACATCGCCAAGGGCCGGCCTGAAGATCATTCCATCGCGGGGGCGAAAGTTGCACGCCGGCTATGTCCGCGATTTGGTTTCAACGCCGCCGATACTGAGCTGATCGCCTGGCTGATCGAGGAACACCTCACCATGTCCACGGTGGCGCAATCGCGCGACCTGTCAGACAGCAAGACCATCCAGAACTTCGCCGCCGTCGTGCAGTCGGTCGAGCAGATGAAACTGCTCACCATTCTGACCACAGCGGATATTCGCGGCGTGGGTCCGGGCGTCTGGAACGGCTGGAAAGCGCAACTGATCCGCACGCTCTATTACGAAACCGAGCCGGTGCTGACCGGAGGCTTCTCCGAGGTCAACCGCGCCCAGCGCATCGAGGTTGCTCAGGCAGAATTCCGCGCGAATTTCAAAGAGTGGCCCGACAGCGAACTCGAAGCCTATATTTCGCGGCACTATCCCGCTTACTGGCTGAAGGTCGAACTGCCGCGCAAGATTCGCCACGCCCGCTTCGTCAAAGCGAGTGAGGCCGGGGGGCACAAGCTCGCCGTCAATGTCGGCTTCGACGAGGGACGCGGCGTCACCGAACTGACGATCATGGCGCCGGATCATCCCTGGCTGCTGTCGATCATTGCCGGTGCCTGCGCATCCGCCGGAGCCAACATCGTCGACGCGCAGATCTACACCACCACCGACGGCATCGCGCTCGATACCATCGCCATTACCCGCGAGTACGACCGCGACGACGACGAAGGACGCAGGGCGACCCGCATCGGCGATACCATCGAAGAGGTTCTGGAAGGCAAATTGCGGCTGCCCGATGTGATGGCCCGGCGGACCGCATCGAAAGCCCGGTTGAAGCCGTTCGTCGTCGAGCCGGAAGTCAGTATCAACAATCAATGGTCGGATCGCTACACTGTGATCGAGGTCTCCGGTCTCGACCGTCCGGGCTTGCTGTTTCAGCTCACCACCGCGATCTCCAAACTTAACCTCAATATCGCCTCCGCCCACGTCGCGACTTTCGGTGAGCGCGCCCGCGACGTGTTCTATGTGACCGACCTGCTCGGGGCACAAATCACCGCACCCACCCGGCAGGCAGCCATCAAGCGTGCGCTGATCCATCTGCTGGCCAATGGCGACACGGCGGAAGCACCCGCTGCCTGATTTATCTTTCCGCCTCCGTCGGGCGATGTGCACTTTGGATCACGGCCATTTGCCGCAGGCGCGATCGCGCTCAAGCCATGCAGGATTGCGCACCGTCGTGATTATCAACACAGCAGCTTGCGTGTTATAGAATCTCCGGAATGGACATACCGGAGGTCCGCGATGTTGGACGGTTTCGACGCCATTACTCTGGCGCGGCTGCAATTTTCGTTCACGATGAGCTTTCACATCGTGTTTCCGGCCTTCTCCATCGGCCTTGCGAGTTACCTCGCCGTCCTCGAAGCATTGTGGCTGTGGACCGGCCGCGAGGTGTTCATCAATCTCTTTAATTACTGGCTGAAGATTTTCGCCGTAGCTTTCGGCATGGGCGTCGTCTCCGGAATCGTGATGTCCTACCAGTTCGGCACCAACTGGTCGGTGTTCTCCGACAAAACCGGACCGATCATCGGACCGCTCATGGCCTATGAAGTGCTGACCGCTTTCTTCCTGGAGGCGGGCTTTCTCGGCGTCATGTTGTTCGGGCTCGACCGCGTCGGCCACAAACTGCATTTCGTCGCGACACTCATGGTCGCCATCGGTACGCTGATCTCCGCGTTCTGGATCCTGTCGGCTAACTCATGGATGCAGACGCCGACGGGCTTTGCGATGAACTCGCAGGGGCAGTTCGTTGCCGCCGACTGGTGGAAGGTCATTTTCAATCCGTCCTTCCCCTACCGCCTCGTGCACATGGTGCTCGCAGCGTATCTGACCACCGCCTTCGTGGTCGGTGCGGTCGGCGCGTTTCATCTGTTGCGGAATTCGAAACACGAAGGCGCGCGCGTAATGTTCTCGATGGCGATGTGGATGGCTGCACTGGTGGCACCCATCCAGATTTTCGCCGGCGACCAGCACGGCCTGAACACGCTTGAGCATCAGCCGGTGAAGGTGATGGCGATGGAAGGTCACTTCCAGAGTCATCCGAACGGCGCGCCGCTGATCCTGTTCGGCTGGCCCGATCAGGATGCGGCAATCGTGAAGTACGCTCTGGAGATCCCGAAGGCATCGTCGCTGATCCTCAAGCACTCGCTCGATGCCCCATTGAAGGGGCTCGACACGGTGCCGCGCGAAAACTGGCCCAAGGTCGCTCTGGTGTTCTGGTCATTCCGCATCATGGTCGGCATCGGATTCCTGATGCTCGGCATCGGGCTGCTTAGCCTGTGGGCGCGCTGGCGCGGCACGATGTATGATTCAAAGCTGCTGCATTCCTTCGCGCTGGCAATGGGGCCTGCGGGATTCATCGCGGTGCTCGCAGGCTGGGTCACGACGGAAGCCGGGCGTCAACCGTTCACGGTGTACGGCCTGCTGCGCACGGTGGATTCAGCATCGCCGTTGGCCGCGCCTGCTGTCGCCACCTCGCTGCTCGCCTTCATCGTCGTTTACTTCATCGTGTTCGGGATGGGTGTGTTCTACATCCTTCGGTTAATGACGGCACCGCCGCATCATGGCGAGGAAGGTCCGCGTGCGGACATGCCCGCGCGCGCCGCCGGTATCACACCGGGACCAGCCGCCGCGACGCAAGGACAGGGGTGAACGTCATGGCCGAATTTACTTTCGACATCGCAACGCTCTGGGCCTTCATCATCGCCTTCGCTGTCTTCATGTACATCGTGATGGACGGCTTCGATCTCGGGCTTGGCATGTTGTTTCCGATGTTTCCGAAGAAGGAAGATCGCGACGTCATGATGAATACGGTCGCACCGGTATGGGACGGCAACGAGACCTGGCTGGTGCTCGGCGGTGGCGGATTGATGGCCGCGTTTCCGCTGGCCTACGCCATCCTGATGCCGGCGCTGTATACGCCGATCATCGCCATGTTGATCGGTCTCATTTTTCGTGGCGTCGCCTTCGAATTCCGCTGGCGCACCCAGAGCGAGCGCAACCGCTGGGACATCGCTTTCGCAGGCGGGTCGCTGATCGCGGCGATGGCGCAAGGCATCGCGCTCGGCGCGATCCTTCAGGGCGTTCATGTCGAAGGGCGTCATTATGCTGGCGGCTGGTGGGACTGGCTGACGCCGTTCAGCGTTTTAACAGGCTGCGCCGTCGTCGCTGCTTACGGGTTGCTCGGTGCGACATGGCTTGTCATGAAGACCACCGGCGAGTTGCGCGAACACGCTTATCGGCTGAGCTGGTGGCTGCTGGTTGCCACACTGATCGCCATCGTCGCTGTCAGTCTCGCGACGCCGTTTCTTCAGGCTGATTACTGGCGGCGCTGGTTTCAATGGCCGAACATCCTTTTCACTGCGCCGATCCCGATCGCAGTCGCAGCTGTCACACTGCTGTTGTTGAAAAGCCTTGCGAGCAAACAGGACTATCGCCCGTTCGTCTTGTCGCTGGTGCTGTTCGCACTGTCCTATGCCGGCCTCGGCGTCAGCATGTATCCCTATATCGTGCCGCAGAGCATCACCATCTGGCAGGCCGCAGCGCCCGCCAACAGCCTGAACTTCATGATCTTCGGCGTCGCGATTCTGGTACCGATCATTCTCGCTTATACGGGGTGGGCCTACTGGGTCTTCCGTGGCAAGGTCGACGCCTCGAGCGGCTATCATTAGGCCTGCCATGAAGCCCTCACCCGAGCAGCCCCGGCCACTGACACAGAAGCTGCTGTGGTTCGTTGCCTTGTGGCTGCTGGGGACCGGCACCGTTGCCGCTTTCGCCTATCTCCTGCGGCTTTGGATCGCGCCCCGTTAAGCGGCGCAGACTGCCGATTTCAGATGTATTTTAAGGATTTGCGACGCGTCGCGGCTGGTCTTCGCACGCCTTTCACTTGCCAGCCGGGCATGGCTCAGGTTTGATGCCACGGGGCACGGATCAACCTGGGATTCTCGACATGAACATCATCCGGTTTCTGTCTTTGGCGGCAGTCGCGGCCAGCCTGCTGTTCGCAGCGCCTCATGCCTTCGCGCAGGGCCGCGAAATGAACATCGGCGATCAGCCTGGATATGTTCCGGACAACGAGGACATCGACCCTGAATACAGGCGCACTGCGGTGCTCTACCGGACCGCCGAAGCACCCGGCACCATCATCATCAATACGTCCGAGCGTTTCCTGTATCTGATCCAGGGCGGCGGCCGCGCGCTTCGCTACGGCATCGGCGTTGGCCGTGAAGGCTTCCAGTGGCAGGGATTGCAGAAAATCTCCCGCAAGCAGGAATGGCCGGACTGGACACCGCCTCCGGAGATGATCGCACGCCAACCCTATCTGCCGCGATTCATGGCGGGCGGTCCCGGTAATCCGATGGGTGCGCGCGCGCTGTATCTTGGCGCCACGGTTTATCGCATTCACGGCACCAACCAGCCGCAGACCATCGGCAGCGCCATCTCCTCAGGAT